>JACCEC010958954.1_pt1 | contig 15896 bp, 16 predicted proteins | sample 7450121 | NCBI WGS metagenome assembly JACCEC01 (sample SAMN15323455, study PRJNA562643) | freshwater metagenome | isolation source: river surface water | place: USA:Blue River Watershed | collected 2017-08-18 | reverse complement strand
TCAACTACTGGTCCCCGCGCTACGTTTATGAGTAATGCACCTTGCTTCATCTTATTAATTCGCTCACTATTCATAAAGTGCTTGGTTTCATCATTAAGCGGAACAATCAAAATAATTATGTCGAAGCCGGAAATCTCCGCGTCAAAGGATGTAATGTCCTTAATATGGTCTCGAGAACTCCTAGCAAACATCTCAGGCTTTACCTCGAATGCATTTAACATCGCAGAAATCTTGCTGGCAACAGAACCTGCACCGACGATTGCCACTTTTTTACCGTAGATTGAGTCGAGTCTTTGGTGATCCCAGGTACCCGATTCTTTATTGTGCACAAATTTATCGATGCCACGCAGGCTAGAGATAATTAATCCTAAAGTTAGTTCTGCAGTAGAAAAATCATGCACCCCCCGCGCATTAAATAGTCGGACTCCATCTCGCTTAAAAGCCAGCGCATCGTCATAACCTGCCATCAAGAGCTGTAAAACCTTTAAGTTTTTGAGTTGAGGAATAATCGATAGAGCATTCACTCCACCCATATATTGCGGCACATAAATCTCGATTTGAGAAAGCTCAGCAGGAGTGAGCTCGGCAATTGGCTTGGAAATGCATGTGAAATCCGCAGGCAGATTTAGATCAGGCCATTGGCACCAAATGGTCGTCATTACTTCCAATCCCTTGAGTACTTTCGGCTTAATTCCTGCTTTAGAACTTGGGAAGCATTGCTCATTAAGTGGCTCATTTCAAGACCGGAGTCTGCCAGGCATACAACGCCAATAATCTGGAAGTTGCTTTTGATTTTCCTCATCGTGGCAGCTTCGGCACTGCCACAAATCAAAACCACCGGAACTTGATGTTTTTGAGCTAACCCCAATAATGGGTGAACTCCCTTCCCGGAGAGAGTTGTCTTATCAATGCGGCCTTCGCCAGTAATTAACAAGGATGCCTGCTGAATTTTCTCTTCAGCTTTGCTTTGCGATAAGAAAAACTCAGCTCCCGAGGTTACTTGAGCATCAAAAAAAGTTTTGAAGATAAAGCCGATTCCACCAGCACCACCGGTGCCCTCGGTGTTTGGTTTAATCTGCGGGAAATGTCTCTGGCAGATTTTGAACCAGCGACGCATGGCAATCTCTGCACGCAGGCGGCCAAGTGAATTCAAACCTTTTTGTTTTCCAAATGCGAATATCGCACCACTGCTTCCCAGCAGGGGATTTTTAGTATCGCTTAAGATTGTGATTTTGCAGCTTCCAAACAGATTTGATTTTAATAAATCGACAGATTCAAAATCGACACCTACGGTTTCTTGTAGCCCATTTAATCCATAAGAAACAGAATTGTGTTTATCATCAAATACCGAAATTCCAAGAGCCTGAAGTATTCCAATTCCGCCATCAACACTTGCGCTACCACCAACGCAGACCAGAATTTCTTCATAATTAATTGGCTTGATAACTTTTAATGCTGCACCAATTGCAGCAGAAGATGCCTGCCAAGGATTTGTTCTACCTTTTAGATATTTAATGCCACAAAGTTCAGCCACCTCAATAGCTACCTTCTTGCCATCTGGGCTGATCGCATAATCGGCATCATGTTCATTAGCTAGCGGACCGTTAACTTTTATGGTTTTTCGTTGCCAGCCCAAGGAAATTAACGCAGCGATTGATCCGTCGCCGCCATCTGCCAAAGGAATGGTGCTACTTTCAACGCCTTGTGCGCTCATGAATTCGGAGATAACTTCAGAAATCTCACTTTGAGTTAAGGAGCCTTTGAATTTATCGACCGCAATTAAGACGCTCATACAGCGAGCTTTACATGGATTGCAGAGCGTTTTGCGCGTATTGGGTTAACTTCTCTATATCCCCGCCATTGGCCAATGCTTCAGTCCAGAGCGCACCACCCATACAAACTCCTACGCAACCCAGCTTCAAATAATCCTGCACCTCGGATGGTTGGACTCCGCCAGAGACCACCAGCTTTAACTCAGGGAGCGGTTCAAGAATCGCTTCTACAAAACTCAGACCACCAACCGACTTTATGGGAAAGATTTTGGCTGATGTTGCACCAAGTTGCATTACACGAATGATTTCCGAAGGCGTCATCGCGCCAGGAGTTACTGGTAATCCCAGTTCGACCGCTTCCTTGATAATTCTCTCGTCGGTATGTGGTGAAACCGCAAACGCTGCACCCATTTTGGCAAGTGCTCGAACCTGTTCGATAGTGCGAACCGTTCCACCACCCAAACGAGTTACACCTTCACCGAGTAATCTTTCAATGATGTTTAAAGCATTTGGCACCGTCATAGTGATTTCGATGCTAGTCATAGAAGTTGGATTCCACGCTTTAGCTAATCGATAAGCAATCTGCTCATCATTAGTGCGAATAACACCAACCACACCATCTAATTTGGAACTCATAATTAAACCGCGGTCAATCCAGCATCCATAGAAAATACGCTGCCATTTACAAATCTTGCTTCTGGGCTGAGTAGAAATGCAATTCCATTAGCGACCTCTTCTGGAGTTCCCATCTTTCCATCAAGTTGGCGGGCCTCCATAAGTTTGCGACGTGCAACTGGATCTGGATCATCGGCGAGAATTCTGCCAATCCATGTAGAGTCAACAGTTCCTGGCGCGATTGCGTTGATTCGAATTCCATCCATAGCATGATCAGCAGCGATACATCTGGTTAGCCCAACAACTGCCGCTTTTGATGAGCAATATGCCACGCGATTCTTTAAACCAACCAATGCTCCAGCGGATGCAACGTTAACTATGACTCCACCGCCCCTGGAAATCATCTGGGGTACAACATGTTTACACATGATGAACTGTGCAGTGATATTTACCGCAAAAGTTAAATCCCATTCGGCCTGCGTCGTTTGACTTACGGTGCGGGCAAAACCCACGCCGGCGTTGTTTACCAACGCATCTATCTCGTAATTGGCCACTAGTTGAGAAATAGCCCGATCTAGCCCATTTGCATTGGATAAATCAAGGGCTTGAATCTCAACCTTTGCTCCAGATAATTGAATTTTGCGCTGGGCGAGCCCTAGATTGTCAGAGTCTTTATCGATTAGGTAAAGATCATATCCTTGGCTTGCCAATTTTTCTGCGGTAGCTAAACCAATTCCATTGGCACCACCAGTAATCAGGGCCAATGGCCGATTGGAATCTAAGTAACTCATAACTTATTCAGCCACGACCTTGTTTCTTAGAACTCCAATTTTCTCAATTTCGATTTCGATCACATCTCCATCTTTCATGAAAATTGGTGGATTGTAGAAAGTTCCAACTCCGTGAGGGGTTCCGGTTGTGATTACATCGCCTGCTTCTAAAGTGATTCGCTGGCTTATGTAGGAAATCAAGTAAGGAACATTAAATACCAAGTTGCTGGTATTTGAAGATTGCATGGTCTTGCCATTCAGTCGCGCTTCAATCTTCAGATTATGTGGATCACCAATTTCAGCTGGCGAAACAATTCTTGGACCGATTGGGCCAAAGGTGTCATAAGACTTACTCCTTACCCACTGACCATCTTTTGATTGTGCTTCTCTGTCGGTTACATCGTTCATGCAGGTGTAACCGGAGACGTAATTAAGTGCATCCGCCTCAGATACCTTCGTCGCGGTTTTACCTATTACTACGGCGAGCTCTGCCTCCCAATCACATTGAGTAACACCCTTCGGGATAACAATATTTGCCTCGTGACTAATAAGGCTGGTGGTCCACTTAGTGAAAAGGATTGGCAAGGTTGGAAGTGGAACATTGGCTTCCTTAGCGTGATCTCGATAATTAAGACCAACAGCGATGACTTTTCCGGGGCGGGGTAATGGCAGCGACACTGGGTATCTCCTCTTGCATAAATGGTCTAAATGACTCCGATATTAATTTCCGCTAAACCCTATCCTTCCGAGCCAAGATTGTATACAGTAAACGCAATACTAACTTTGGTGCGGAGCGGGGGATCTATAGTGAGGTTGGCCTTTGGTCAGGGAACGGCAGCGGGTTCAGATTGGGTTAAGACACTCTCTCAGCAGCTGGGCTTCGAATATCAAGAGGTGAATACTGATTCAGTTGACTCGCTTGTGGAAGGAACACAAGGTTGCGATGCCATTATCGTTGCGTTGCACAAGTTGACTGCGGAAAAGATTGCAGCTCTTCCAACTAGCGTTAGATGTATAGGTCGACTTGGAGTCGGTTTAGACAATATTGATCTTGATGCTGCCGCAGCACGCAAAACTCCGGTTATTTTTCAGCCGACTTACGCATTTAATGAAGTTGCCAACCATGCCTTAGCCATGTTGATGGCGTTACATCGTGGAATTTTCCAAGCAAATAATGGCATCAAAAATAATGAATGGATTCCAGCTCCTAAAGTTGCCCACATCGCTTCATTACAAGACTCAACACTCGGTGTAATTGGATGTGGTCGCATAGGTCAAGCCTTAATTGAAAAAGCAAAACCTTTATTTAAATCAATTATTGGTTTTGATCCTGCAGTTAAAACAGAAATTCCTGGTGTGCGTATGGTTAATTCCATTGATGAACTTTTGAAAGGGTCAATGTTTGTAAGTCTTCATGCGCCTTACATGAAATCTACACATCACATGATTGGTGAACGAGAGCTCTCGATCATGCCTAAAGGTTCAATTCTGGTAAATGTTTCGCGAGGTGGATTGATAGATGAAGAAGCTTTGGTTAAATCGCTAGAAAGCGGACATCTTGATGGTGCCGGACTAGATGTATTTGAAATTGAACCACTTCCTGATTCATCCAAACTTCGCACCACCAAGAACTTAATTCTCACGCCACATATCGCTTGGTACTCCCAAAGTGCTGGGCCAAGATTGATGGAATGGGGAGTTCGCGATGTCCTCTCTTATCTAAATGGGGGCAATGAACTAAATGGAAAATACGCCGTAGGTCCCTTCTAAGAAATGGAGAAATAGACACAATGGAAGAAATCTTCGTGCCAGCGGTAGGTATGGCAATGGACAATGTCGTGCTTTTGGAGTGGCTAAAGAACCCCGGGGACCAAGTAAACGTCGGCGATGTGATTGCAATCATTGAGACCGATAAAACAACCATGGATATTGCAGCAGAAACCTCTGGAACTTTAGGTGCGCACAGATATGCGCTGAATGCCGAAGTTCCGGCCGGTCAGACAATCACCGTAGTGCTAGCTCCAGGAGAAAGTGAGTAATCATGACAACTGATAAGGCCTGGGGAAAGAAAATTCTCCGCGAGATGCTACTCATCAGAAACTTTGAAGAGACCGCAGACAAGTTAACTTTACGCGGCAAGGTTCCAGGTGGAATGCACAACTCTTCCGGTCAAGAAGCTGTTGCTGTTGGTGTTATGTCTGCTCTCGATCCAAAAGATGTTATTGCAACAACCCACCGCTCTCATCACCACACAATCGCTAAAGGAATGCCAGTGGATATTGTGATGGCTGAGCTTTTTACAAAAGCAACGGGATGCTCTGGTGGTCGTGGTGCATCAATGCACTTAGCCGATGTTGAAAACGGGCACTTTGGTGGTAATGGAATTGTTGGTGCAGGTGTTGGTATTGCAATGGGCGCAGCTATGGGCATCAAACAAATGGGCCACAAGAAGGTTGCGGTTGGTTTTGTTGGCGATGGTGGAATGAACACTGGTAGAACTTGGGAAGCGGTAAATATGGCGGTTATTTATAAGCTGCCATTTATTTTGATTGTAGATAACAATCAATACGCGGTAGAAACATTTGTTGAGAGAGTTACCGGAGGAAATGACATCGCTAAACGTGGTGCTGGATTTGGATTACCCTCTTACACCATCGATGGACAGGATGTTGAAGAGGTGCACCGCTATACAAAAGAGGCACGCGAACGTGCCCTAGCTGGTGAGGGCCCAACCTTTATTAATGCCCTTACTTATCGCTACTACGGCCATAATGTCGGCGAAAAGGGCCAGTACCGCACGCAGGAAGAAATTGCCGATTGGCGTTCACATCGCGATCCAATCGATCGATTCAGCGCAAAATTGATTTCTGAAGGGGCGCTATCTCAGGGCGAGTACGAAGAGATGATTGCTTCTGTTGCAAAAGAAATAGAGGCCGCAGTTGATTTCGCAGAGAAATCACCTCTACCTGATGTTTCAACAATCTTAGATGGTGTGGATTCAGGATTATTGGGGGTTCGCAAATGAGCACTTCAACTCCAACAGCACAACAAAATCCAACCTATTCAGAGGCTTTTCAATCTGGAGTAAGAGAAGAGATGAAGCGAAATGAGCACATCTTCATCTTGGGAACCGACTTAGTGGAACGTGGTGGTCACTTTGCGCAGGTAAAGGGAATCGCACAGGAGTTTGGACAGGATCGCGTTAAAGATTCGCCAATTTCTGAGGCGGCAATGGTTGCTGCTGGTTTGGGTTCAGCCATGTATGGCTGCCATCCAATTATCGATTTAAACTTCATCGACTTCTCACTTGGCGCGATGGATGAAATTGTTAATCAGGCAGCCAAGATTCGCTTTATGTTTAACCGTCCAGTTCCAATGGTTATCCGCGCCACCTCTGGTGTTGCGCTAGGCGGAGCCCATCACTGCAACTCACTTGAATCTTTGTTTGCACATACCGCTGGACTTTCAGTAGCGGTTCCTTCTCGTGCCTACGATGTTAAAGGTTTGATCAAGACCGCACTTCGCACTCCAGATCCAGTAGTTTTCTTGATGCATAAGAAGTTATCTGGTGTACGCGGTGAAATTGGTGATGAGAACACACTAATTCCATTTGGAAGTGCCAACGTTGTTAAGCCCGGCAAGGATGCCGCCATAATTACCTATGGATACACGATTGTGACCGCTCAAAAGGCGGCACAAACATTGGCTGAACAGGGTATTGATGTGGAAATCATTGATTTACGCACTCTTTACCCCCTAGATACCGACACAATTAATGAGACCGTGCAGCGTTTTGGCCGTGTAGTTGTTGCTGATGAAGCTCCCATGTTTGGCTCAATAACCGCCGAGATTGCTGCAACTGCATCTGAGGCAAACTTCAAACATCTAAAGGGACCGATTGTTCGAGTTGGTGGAGCTAGAGCACCTCTAAGTGCCAACCCACAGATGTCTGAGGCCGCTATTCCATCGGTGGCAGGAATTGTTGACGCTGTTAAAAAAGTAATGTCCTACTAGCGAGAAGAAAATAATGACTACAAATGTATTTGATCTGACTGGCAAAAAAGTTGTAATCACTGGTGCTGCAGGAGGTATTGGCAGTGCTACATGTCATCAACTTGGTGGCGCAGGTGCAGTTATTTTTGCAACTGATGTAGATGAATCAGGCCTACAAAGATTAGCCAAGGAACTTGAAGCTAAGAAAATAGAGGTCCATACCTTTGTCGGCAATGCCAGTAAAGAGGATGATGTAGTCAGAATTTTCTCCGAGATTGCAAACAAGTTTGGGGCTCCTGATATTTTGATTAACAATGCGGCGCAAGGAATTCACACTGCGCCACAGGACACCACTATTGCGGAGTGGGATCGAGTCATGGATACATCTCTAAAAGGCTACTTCCTAAATGCCAGGGAGTTTTCTAAATTAGTTTTGCGGGCCAAGAAGAAGGCTGCGCTAGTTAACATTGCATCAATTGCGGGCAGCTCAGCGATTGGCCGCGGTAATTTTGCTTACAGCACCGCAAAAGGCGGTGTAATTCAGATGACCCGTGAACTCGCAATTGAATGGGCGACCGCTGGAATAAGAGTCAATGCCATCCAGCCATGTTCGGTGAACACTCCTGGGTGGCGTCGTTGGGTAGAAACTGAGGGTGAAAAAGCCCAGATTTTGATGACCAGATTGCTTCAGGGAATTCCATTGGGAAGGGTTGCAGAGCCAGAGGACATCGCAAATGCGGTGCATTATTTGGCAAGCGATGCCGCGGCGATGGTTACTGGAGTCATATTGCCGGTTGATGGGGGCAATTTAGCCTTCAACGCAGGTGGCAATTTAGGTCATTACTAAACCTTTACCCGGTCAGGCAATAAAGAAAACATGGCAAATCCTTTGTAATGCGACTACAGTTATTGTTAACAAACAACAACAAGGAGTCAACATGGCAGATCGGCCGTTGTCTTTAGGTATTGCTTCAAGAAGAGTTTTAGCTGATGTAGTTACCGATGATCTGCGTGAGGCGATTGTTTCTCATGAACTTGAGCCGGGACGTCGCTTAGCCGAGGATGACTTGGCAGCCCAAATGGGAGTCTCCCGCGGGCCGGTCCGTGAAGCGCTTATGAGATTAGAACGTGAAGGACTTGTACATATCGAAAGACACAAAGGTGCGCGTATCGCATCTTGGAATAAGCATGATCTAGAGGAAATTTACTCGCTGCGAAGTGTTTTGGAAGAGTTAGCTCTGGAATGGGCCTGTAAAAATGCAACCTCTGCAGATCTTGCGGAAATGGAAGAGATACTTACCTACTACCGAAGACTTCCAGATAAACAAAGAACGCCGCGTGAAGTAAGCAAGATTGACTTGGATTTTCACACCGCGCTTTTCAAAGCAGCGCATCATGATCGTTTGTTTAAGGCTTGGGAGATTTTACGTTCTCAGATCCACGCATTCCTGGTCTACACCTGGTCTCGAGATGAGAATGTAAATAAGAATTACATGCCAACTTGGGAGAGTGACCACCAAAGAGTTCTTGAAGTGGTTTCGTCAAGAAAACTTGGTTCGGCTCGCAAAGAGATTCATGACCACGTATCACGTGGCTTCGAACGAGTTTCAAAACACTTTGCCGAAGCACCGATTGCTACTGAGTCAAAACCTAAGAAGAAGCGTTAACTAAAGCCCCTTTTCTAACTCGACAATGCTCTCCCAAATAGGGCTAGAAATGCTTATTCCACCTTGGTTTTTGGCTCTCTGAATATTCTCAATTTGACCAGGAAGCAACACGGGTTTACTGATATCTGATGGTGTTGTCCCAGAGATTTTTGCTACCGACTCAGCAATATCTTGAGCAAATGAGTCAGCTGGTACGAAAAATTCTGGATTCATGGCGATTAAAATGGTGCCATTGCCCCGTTGATATCTTGAGCTAGTCGCTGGGTGTCCACCAGAGATTGCGCCACCGAGAATTTCAATCATTAAAGACATGCAGTAACCCTTATGACCGCCAAATGGAAGAAGCGCTCCACCTTCGTAAAAAGCATTTGGATCCAAACTTTCAATACCATTCCTATCTATGACTGTGCCGGGTCCTATTGATTGATTGTTTGCTCGCGCTACCCGCAACTTGCCTTCTGCTGAAGCCGCGGTGGCAAAATCAATCACCATGGGAGTTTCACCATTTGGAATTCCCGCAGCAAATGGATTGGTGCCAAATAACCTCTCTCGTCCACCAAAAGCTGCGACAGACGGATCAGAGTTGCACCACATTAAGGAAACATAATTATCAATTGCCAAAGCCTCTACATACTCACCAAGTCTGCCAATGTGATTAACATTTTTTACGGTAATTGAGACAGTTCCTAAATCTTTGATTTTCTCTCTGACAATATCTAGGGCAAATTTGCACGCAATCTGGCCCCATCCCCAGTTTCCATCAATTGCTATGGTTGCACCACGCTCGGAGATTATTTCCGGCTTTGCATTTGGAATAACCGTGCCTTTTTTAACGAAGTTGGTGTATTCAATTAAACGGATGACGCCGTGTGATGCATGGCCAGCTTCCTGTGCCAAAACCAATGAGTCAGCTACAGAATCTGCATCCGCTATCGGGGTTCCAACTTTTTGCAAAATCTTGGAGGCGAGCTGAAGCATTTCCGATCTAGATATAACGGCCTGAGCAACTGATTCAGACATAAAAACCCTTGACCTCCGCAGCAAAATCGTTAACAATTAACAACTTGAGGGTATAGGTCCCGTCGGCAGAAAGCAATAATCAGGCAAGGAGTATTTCCATGAAGGTAGTCGGGATTGAGACCATCAGGCTCGAAGAGTTCCCCGCGATTATGTTTCTGCAGATCCACACAGATGAAGGTGTCATCGGCCTCGGCGAAAACTGTGTAGGGGTCGAAACTGTTGAGACCTTCATTCACGAAACCGTTGCACCACGCTTGCTTGGTAAAAATCCCCTGGAAATAACCGCAATTCATGAAACCTTGCACCAAGATTTTCTTGGCTTTGCCGGTTCTGGAATCGCGGTACGGGCGGCCTCATCAGTTGATATTGCTTTGTGGGATATTTTAGGAAAAGTTACCAATCAACCTTTGTATCAATTACTTGGTGGAAAGGTGCGAGACAAAATCCGTGCCTACAACACCTGTGCGGGCAGCGCTTATGCAAAAGGATCATCAAACATAGATCGCAATCGATCAGCGCAGATTGGAACGCCGACTGGTGATCAATTTGAAGATTTAATCGGTTTCTTAAAGGAACCAGAAAGTTTGGTAGCCAGCCTCAAGCAAATGGGAATGACCGCAATGAAGATCTGGCCATTTGACGAAGCTGCGATGCGTAGCGGTGGGCAAACAATTGACAAGAAAGATCTCGCTGATGGAGTAAAAATAATTGAAAGAGCTAGAACGGCCGCGGGTTCAGATTTTGACATCATGCTTGAGATGCATTCGCTTTGGTCGGCTCCAGCTGCAACAGTTATTGCAAAATCGGTAGAAGAGTTTGATTTATTCTGGATTGAAGATGCTATTCGTCATGAATCCACCGAAGCATTGATCAGATTTAAGAACTCTATGAATATTCCAGTAACTGTGGGAGAAACTACTGGAACCCGTTGGGATTATTTGCGTTTACTTTCCTCACGAGCTGTTGATCATCTAATGATTGATCCAGGCTGGGTTGGAGGCATTACAGAGGCCCGCCATGTGCTTGGTTTAGCCTCTAGTTTCGGGGTTCCAGTTGCACCTCATGACTGCACTGGACCGGTGGTATTAACCGTTGGCACTCATCTTGGAGTTGCATATCCGGGAATTGAATTACAGGAGATGGTGCGCAACTTCTATTATGGCTGGTACTCAGAAATGTTGACTGAACTTCCCAAATATGAAGGTGGATTTTTAAAGCCACAAGATGGTCCAGGTCTTGGCACCTCACTCAAACCAGAAATCACAAAGCGCAAAGATGCCATGATTCGTTGGAGCAAAGTTGGCTAGAGAATTAGTTCTCGGTATCGATATCGGAACCTCTTCAGTAAAGGCGTTATTTCTAGAACCAAACGCTGATTTCTTTCGCAGAGATGAAGAGAAGTTATCTATAAACCGAAACGGATCTGAGGTAGAACAGGATCCGAAGGAGTATTTAGGGGCGGTAGCAAAACTAATATCTAGAAACCAAGATCTAATTGATTCGGTGATCTCTATTGGACTGTCAGGTCAAACTCCAACTGTCGTGTGTGCCGATGAACACGGAAACGCTACCTTCCCAGCTTTGATATGGCAGGACAACAGAGCTGAGAAAGAAGCGCAGGAGTTAAAAGAAAAATTTGGAAATCCTTTACCGCTAATCGGAACCTCGTTGCCGTGGGCAGCTTCAGCTTGTCCGGCAAAAATGTTCTGGTTAGCAAAGCATAAACCTGAGGTAGTGCAGAAAACTAAATGGATATTCCAGCCCAAGGATTTTGTTGGCTTTCATATGACAGGCGAATCGGTATCTGATGCCTGGTCCAGTAAAGGTTTGTGTAATGTTTTAACTAGCTCACCGATCCATGAATTATTGGATTATGTTGGTTGGAAAAAAACGGTAGTGCCAGAAATTAGACAGGGATATGAATCTCGGGGTGGGATTTCGGCTAGCGGGGCTGGTTTTTTCGGTCTACCTGAAGGTATTCCAGTAAGTGTTGGATGGTCCGATGCTATGACTGGAATGTTGGCACTTGGCGTCATGACAAAGCCGACTAGTTTCATAATTACGGGAACCTCTGCAATAGTCGGTAGTTCAAGTCGCATAACCCCTAATGATGGTCGAAACCTTTACGTAATTCCCGAGAGTTGCTCACCTCTGCCTATTACTTATGGGCCAACCCAGACAAGCGGCGGTGCCATAAATTGGTTGAGCGAACTACTTGGAATTTCGGCAGATGAGTTAATCACCTTAGGAAGTGACGATAACAGCATAAGAGTTCCCCAATTCTTGCCGTATATCGCCGGCGAACGAGCACCGCTTTGGCGCAATGATATTCGCGGTAGATTCTTGGATATTGATGTGGCGCATGCAAAATCTAGTTTTGCCCGCTCTGTGATGGAGGGAATTTCATGGGCAGAGCGCCAAGTAGTTGAGGAAGCAGAAAGAATTACTAATCAGTCAATTGATGAGGTTGTTCTTGGTGGTCATGCTGGCAATGACAAACGTTGGGAAAAAGTAAGAACCCGCACACTCGGTAGAAGAACTTTGCGATACGAAGATCCAGATACCACTACCCGAGGTTCAGCTATCTTGGCTTATGCGCTTCATACAAAGGATTTAAATGCAGCTTTTACAGCATTGGCGATTAACCCTGAAGTTGCAGAGCCCGATGAGGTGGGGGTTGATTATGCAAAAGATAATTTTGCCAAGTTCTTAACCGCACAAAGAAACTTGCTTGATGAGCTGGATAAAGGAAGTGGGGAGCTATGAAAAACAAAGGCCGCATCTCGAATTTGAAACAGTTACTGCGTTTTCGCAAGCCAATCCTCAATCCTAGAAAGCGGGCACTAAGCAAAGCTCTAACAATTTACGATCTACGGGAAATAGCTAAAAAACGCACCCCCAGAGGCCCTTTTGACTACACCGATGGAGCTGCTGATCAAGAGATTTCCCTACACAGAGCTCGCTCCACATTTGAGCAGATTGAGTTTCAACCTTATGTACTTCGTGATGTGTCAATGGCGGATTTAAGTACTGACTTACTGGGCAGAAAAATGAATCTTCCGGTAGGTATTGCACCAACTGGATTCACTCGAATGATGAACACCGATGGTGAAATCGCTGCTGTTCAGGTGGCGCAAAAATTCGGAGTTCCATTCTGTTTATCAACTATGGGTACGACCTCAATTGAGAAGATAAGTGAAACGGCACCCGAAGGTAGTAATTGGTTCCAACTCTATTTGTGGCGCGATCGTGAACGCAGCCTGGCTTTAATAGAACGCGCTGAAAAAGCTGGCTTTGATGGTTTAGTTTTAACGGTCGATGCTCAAATTGCAGGGGCGAGACTGCGTGATGTTAGAAATGGACTAACCGTACCGCCCTCTCTTAGTTTCAAGACTTTGCTTAATGCGGCACCAAGAACTCGTTGGTGGTGGAACTTTCTCACCAAAGAACCTTTGCACTTTGCATCTTTGGAATCATGGAATGGCACGGTAGCAGAGTTAATGAACACCATGTTTGATCCGACTATGACCTTTGATGATCTAAAGTGGATTAGAAAGGTCTGGAAAAAGAAGTTGATTGTTAAAGGCATTCAAAGATCAGATGATGCACTAAAAGTAATGAGAAGTGGTGCCGATGCGGTTTGGTTATCAAATCATGGTGGACGTCAATTAGATCGCGCACCAGTTCCATTTTTACTAATTCCAGAAACCCGCAAGAAGCTGGGAAGTAAGGTGCCAATTCACTTTGATACTGGGATTATGCATGGTGCCGATGTAATTGCCGGAATAGCTAGCGGAGCCAACTTTGCCTGGATCGGACGGGCATACCTATATGGGTTGATGGCTGGTGGTAAATCAGGAGTAGAGAAAACCTTTGAAATTTTGCAAACCCAGATGACCCGAACCTTGAAGCTGTTGGGAGTTAATTCAATTGCAGAGCTAGATCCATCAATGGTCAAAGTAATCAACGAAATGAGGAAGTAATGCTTAACGGCCTATTTGTTCCACAGTTCACCGCGTTCAATAAGGATAACTCAGTTGATTATCAAGCGACTAAAGAGCACGGTGCCTGGCTCATCGATAACAACGTTTCAGGCCTAGTTCCCTTTGGTACCTTCGGCGAAGGCGCTTCACTTAGTTTGCGGGAGAAAGAACGCATAACCATTGATTTGCTTGAGGTAATGAAAGATAAAGAATTAATTCCAACTTTAATCTGTAATAGCTTGGGTGAGATACACGAGTACCTTGATTTTGCTGAGGATCTTCCCTTGGCCGGAATCATGGTGATTCCACCAAGTTATTTTAAAAATGTAACAGACGAAACTCTGACAGATTTTTATAACCAGGTAACTGCAAAGTCCCGCCACAAAATTATTGCTTACAATATTCCAGCTTGTTCACTAAAGATCGCCCCAAAGGTTGCTGCGAGTGTTCCAGTTTGGGGAGTCAAAGACTCCAGTGGAGAGATTGAATCTGCCCAGCGTTATAGAAACCTTGGTGTACGGGTATTAATTGGTAGCGATGCATTATTAACAAGAGCACTTGAAATCGGTGCCAGTGGCGGAATCTGTGGGATCGCAAACTTCTTCCCGAAGCAGATGCGACAGGTTTATGAGGATTGGAACGCAGGAAAGAAGAACGAAGCTACAATCAAACTAGAAAATCTGATGAATGTTGTTGCTCCGCTATTGAAATCAGATAGTGGATTTGGCGGCGCAATTGGCTTACTTAAGACCTTTGCCAAGGATTGGATTCCAACAAAACTCGGTGACATGCGCAGCCCAGTTGAAACCTCCAGACCTGCTGCGGATGAAATTGCCTTAGCTTTGTCGAGAGCCAAAAATATCTAGAGATGCTTGATTTTTTACGCACGGTTAGACGTTTAGCAACACCCACTCGGATAATTCCGCGAACCGCATGGACCGCTGATCATCCCTGGCAGATTTCCATAAAGCGAGTGGCGATGCTTTATTTTGGATTGTTGCTTCTTGGTGTTGGCGGCGCAATTGTTGTTCAATCTGGTTTAGGTAACGCTCCTTGGACAGTCCTAGCGCAAGGGATTTCACTGCAAACAGGAATGACATTGGGTATGGCGTTTTTCCTTACCAGTGTTTTTGTATTGCTACTTTGGTTTCCATTGAAATTAAAACCAGGTTTCGGAACTTTATCCAACGCGGTTGTCTTTGCCATTACTTTGCAGACCACCTTGAGCTTAATTACTCCACCAGATAATTTCATTATCGCTCTGTTTGCCGTTTTCGGAGGAATTATTCTGGTCGGAGCTGGAACCGCAATTTATGTCACCTGTGGTTTGGGTGGTGGACCAAGAGATGGCTTGATGATTGGAATTGTGCAAAAAACTCGCTGGCGGGTTGCTTACATCAGGAGTGGAATTGAAGGCACCGTGTTAGTACTAGGTTTCTTATTGGGCGGAGTAGTAGGAGTCGGTACTGTCTTAAGTGTTTTCCTTGCTGGGTGGTCCATATCAATCTGGTTTAACTTACTTGGCAAATATGCGCCCCCAACTGGTCAGAAATTTATCCAGCCAGAGTTTTAAGACAAACGCAAGAATCTCTTTATTCCCCATGCGGTCACTAAAAACATCGCCTCGCGAACAATCACTTTAGACATTTTGGAAACACCATTTTCTCTCTCTTTGAAAGTAATGGGCAGCTCCACAATTCCAAATCCAGAACGGTGCATCAACCTAGTCATCTCGATTTGAAAAGAGTAACCCTCGCTGCGAATTCGATTTAGATCAACGGTGCGAAGTGCATCGGCAGAGTAAATACGAAAACCTGAGGTTGCATCATGAACTCCCATGCCTAACATGAATCGCACATATCGATTAGCAAAGCGAGACAACATAATTCGATTAATAGACCAGTTCTCGGTGGCTCCACCTCTGATCCAGCGGCTACCAATTACTAAACCGATATTCGGATTCTCCGATTTAAAATCAATCATTCTTACTAAATCTTTAACCTGATGAGAACCATCGGCATCCATCTCAATAATCTCGTTATAGCCACGCTCTAAACCCCATGCAAAACCAGCACG
>JACCEC011612153.1_pt1 | contig 15898 bp, 18 predicted proteins | sample 7450121 | NCBI WGS metagenome assembly JACCEC01 (sample SAMN15323455, study PRJNA562643) | freshwater metagenome | isolation source: river surface water | place: USA:Blue River Watershed | collected 2017-08-18 | reverse complement strand
CGCCACACAATTTCGTCAGGAAGTCCAAGTTCGGTACCCACTTTGCGAACTTCGTCTTTAAACAATGTGCGCAATGGTTCGCACAGTTTCAAGGTCATATCTTCTGGCAGCCCACCAACATTGTGATGGCTCTTGATCACACTTGCGGTTCCATCAACGCCACCGCTCTCAATCACATCAGGATAGAGAGTTCCTTGCACCAAAAACTTTGCATCAATGATTCCACCCGTGTGTTCTTCAAAAATTCGCACGAAGGTTTCGCCAATTGCTTTGCGCTTTGCTTCCGGTTCAGTTATTCCTTTGAGTTTGTCGAAGAATCTTGCACCTGCATCAACATGAATGAGTTCAATTCCCATGTTGCGCTTAAAGGTTTCTACAACTTGAGCGCTTTCGTTTTTGCGCATTAGACCGATGTCTACATAAATGCACGTCAATTGATTGCCGATGGCTTTATGCACTAGCGCTGCTGCAACCGCCGAATCAACTCCACCCGACAAACCACAGATCACTCGTTCATTGCCAACAAGCTCACGAATTGCTTGCACTTGCTCATCAACAATTGAAGACATCGTCCATAAGCGTTCAGCACCAACAAGATGATGAAGAAATTGTTCCAACACATCTTGACCGTGTTCGGTATGTCCTACTTCTGGGTGATATTGAACTCCCCAAATTTTTCTTTCTGCACTTTCGATAACCGCCATCGGCGCATCTGGTGTGCTCGCTGTTGCAACAAACCCACTTGGCAGCGTTGACACGGCATCAAAATGACTCATCCACACGCTGAGTTGTGCTGGAAGTGCATCGTGATGCAATTGCGATGACACGCCGCTAATGCGTTGCAAAACCGTGCGGCCATATTCTCCTCGCCCACCACGAGCCACCTCGCCGCCCAGCTGCTGAGCAATCAGTTGGCAGCCGTAACAGATTCCCAAGATAGGGATTCCCAACTCATAAATTTCAGGGTCAAGCACCGGTGCGCCTTCAACATGCACGCTTGCCGGTCCCCCAGACAAAATGATGCCAATTGGCTTGCGTTCACGAACTTGTTGTGCAGAAATGCGATGCGGAACGATTTCTGAATACACCTGTGCTTCGCGCACTCGACGCGCAATCAGTTGGGCGTATTGGGCCCCAAAATCCACCACCAAAACGGTTGGCTGCATTGTGGATTCTGATGCCATAGAGACAACTGACCTTAGTTGAGGACTGGCAATTGAGCCCAAGAAGTGTGACGATACAAGGGTGAGTACTGACACCACGCAACCAATTGCGCCTACAACCGAAACCACAATTCCAGATCTTTTGAATGGAAAGGACTACAGCGCTTGCATTGGTCTGTACCAAAAACCTGGATGTGGCACTAAACCAGTACTTTCAGGTGATCGTGGCGGCCCGATGCAACTTGCGGTGTTTGGAATATTGATTGCCGGAATTGCCGTGATTGCAATTCGAATTGCACGCAGCGTAAGAGCGAGAGATCGAGCGCTAGATCCAACCGACTAGTTTTTTCGTGTGCTGAAAAACCGTGGGGTCCTTGGAGTTCTGTTTGGACTCATCAGCGCCAGCCTCTATGGAATCACACCAATATTTGTGTACCACGCAACCGAAAATGGCGCCGACTCGTTTGGTCTGATGTGCTCTCGCTACGTCATTGCAGTAGTCATCTTGCTGGCAGTGCGCACAATCAAAATGGGTTTTGGAAAGTGGCCTGCGCGAAAACTAGGAACAAAGCTTTTTCTTCTCGGTGCAGTTGGTCTGTACTCAAACAGTATTTGCATGTTTACGGCATTTGAATACCTGCCGAGTGGTTTATCAATGGTGCTGTTTTATTTCTATCCAATTCTTGTTGTGCTTTTTGGTTGGGTGTTTTTCCGTCATGTTCCACCAAAAATTATTTGGCCTTGTCTTGCAATAACATTGCTCGGTGTTGCACTGAGCGCAAGTGATCTTTCTGGTGGACAAGCAAAAGGTGTCGCCATCATTGTGTTCGGCGCTTTTGCATACGCCATTTATTCGGTGCTTGCTGCGGCATCAATGCCGCGAACTGATCTGCTTTCCGGACTCATTCTCATTTTCGGTGGAGCAGGATTTTCATTTGTTGTGGTGTGGTTAATTGACCCACCTGGGCTACCAACAACAATGCCCTTTGTTGCAGATGTCTGGCTTCCTGCATTAGAGATCGGCACTATTGGCACGATTGGTGCAATGGGTATTTTCTTTGCTGGAATGAATTTGATTGGCGCCAGCAAAAGCGCCGTAGTGCAAACCTGGGAGGTACTCGTTGCCATTTGTAGCGGCGTGTTCTTTCTTGATCAGAGTTTCAGCGTGCGCCAACTGTTTGGTGCGGTCCTGATTTTGAGCGGTGTAATCGTGCTGCTTCGCGTAGAGGCCAAGCAAAATAACCCCGATATCCTGTTACCCACATAGCAATGTGAGTACTTCTTGCAGGGTTGGGTGAAATCCCCTAGCGGCGGTGAAAGCCCGCGACCCCCACGAGCAATCGAGGGGCTGATCTGGTGAAAATCCAGAGCCGACGGTCATAGTCCGGATGGGAGCAGGAAGGCAAAGGTTGCGCTTGCGTTTGCACGAACCGCTTTTTGCGGTCTGTTTGCACATGCCGGTGTGTCCCGTGCCGTCTTCGCTCTGCCCTACTTGTGGTTCGCACTGCGCAACAACAAAGGGCAACTTCAGTGAACACACTCGACGAACAACACATGCGATTGGCAATCACCACAGCCAATGATGCACGTCTTCGTTCACGCCCAAACCCGTGGGTTGGAGCTGTTGTCGTTTCACGTGAAGGAAAAGTTTTTGTTGGAGCAACGCGTGAACCGGGCAACGCTCACGCCGAAATTGTTGCTCTTCAACAGGCCGGTGATCTTGCACAAGGGGCAACGCTGTTTTCAACTCTTGAGCCATGTAGCCATACCGGCCGCACTGGTCCTTGCACTGCTGCAATTATTCAAGCAGGCATCACACGTGTTGTTGTTGGAACACAAGATCCAGATGTAAAAGTTTCCGGAAATGGCATTCAGCAACTTCGCAATGCAGGAATTTCTGTTGAGGTTGGAGTACTTGAACACGAAGTGCGGAGTCAACTTGCCGCCTACCTTCATCACCGATCAACGGGACGTCCATTTGTGGTGTTGAAAATGGCCAGCACGGTTGATGGACGAATTGCTGCTGCCGACGGTACGAGCAAATGGATTACTGGGCAAACAGCTCGCAAGCGCGTTCATGAATTACGTGCACAAAGTGATGCGATAGTTGTTGGTGCCGGCACGGTACGCGCAGACAATCCATCACTCACCGTGCGCGATGTTGATGGACCTTCCCCTCGACGCATCGTGCTCGGCAAAATCAGCGACCAAGCACTTGTTCATCCATGCACGCAGTGGACAGGCACGTTGCCAGATTTGCTCGACACACTTGGCAAGGAAGGCGTGGTGCAACTTCTCGTTGAAGGTGGTGCTCGCGTTGCTGCCTCATTTCATCGTGAGCGCCTGATTAACCAATACATCATGCATATTGCACCGGTCATTGCGGGTGGAGACAATGCTGCTGGAGTTTTTGCTGGTCCTGCAGCGGCAACCATGACCGACATGTGGCGTGGACGTGTGGTGTCGACCACCAATCTTGACGGCGATATTGAAATCATTCTCGAACCAAATCCCAACTAAAGGAACCCCCAAATGAGTAACAAACAAGTGGAAATGTCACCCATTGAAGATGTTGTTGCGGCAATTGCCCGCGGTGAAATGATTGTGATGGTTGACGACGAGGATCGTGAAAATGAGGGCGATCTCATCATGGCTGCACAGTTTGCAACACCTGAAAAGATTGCATTCATTGTGCGCCACACATCGGGTGTGGTTGTTGCCCCATTGTCTGGCGAACGTTGCGACGACCTGCGACTTCCGCTCATGGTTGACAACAACACCGAAAGCCATCGCACCGCGTTCACTATTTCTGTTGACTTATTAGAAGGAACAACTACAGGAATTTCTGCAGCAGATCGCGCTGCAACTTTGCGAGCACTTGCCGACCCATCAATTTCACATTCTGCGTTTGCTCGACCTGGACACATATTTCCATTGCGAGCTCGTGAAGGTGGCGTGCTGAAGCGCGCAGGACACACCGAAGCCGCAGTTGACCTTGCTCGTCTTGCTGGTTTGCAGCCTGCTGGAATCATTTGTGAAATCCAAAACGACGACGGCACCATGTCGCGCTTGCCAGACCTTCGCAAGTTCTGTGCAGAGCACAATCTGTTGCTCTCCTCCATTGCCGACCTTGTTGAATATCGCCGCCATCACGAGCGCCTTGTTGAACGCGTTGGATCAGCAGCCGTTCCGACAGAGTGGGGCGGATTTACCTGTGTTGCCTACAAGAGCACGATTGACGGCATTGAACATCTTGCATTCGTGAAAGGTGATGTCAGTGACGGCACGCCAGTACTTACTCGCGTGCATAGCGAATGTTTGACGGGTGATGTGTTTGGAAGCAAGCGCTGCGATTGCGGTCCTCAACTCGCTGCAGCAATGCAACAAATTGAAACTGCGGGTAAAGGCGTTGTCGTGTACTTACGCGGACACGAAGGACGTGGAATTGGAATCGGCCACAAGATTCGTGCATATTCGTTACAAGATGAAGGCTTCGACACAGTAGATGCCAATACGCAACTTGGATTACCGGTTGATAGCCGCGAGTACGGCATTGGTGCACAAATTTTGGCTGACCTTGGTGCACGCGAACTGCGCTTAATGACCAACAACCCAGCCAAATACGGCGGCATTGCTGGGTACGGACTCAGCATTGTGGAACGAGTTCCATTGAGCATTGAACCCACACCAGAAAATGAGGCTTACTTGCGCACAAAACGCGAGCGCATGGGACACGTATTCGATTCATCAGATATTTCAGGAAAATAAGGAGATCATCATGACCACATTTGAAGGAACGCAAGACGGAACCGGACTCCGTGTAGGCATTGTCTGCTCACGATTTAACGAGTTCATTGTGAGTGCACTACTTGACGGAGCAAAGCGCGGTCTTGCACATCATGGCGTTGCTGAAACCAACATCGACGTTGCCTGGGTGCCTGGAGCATATGAAATTCCGGTCACCGCAAAGGCAATGGCTCTTACCGGTCGCTACGACACCTTGGTCACCCTTGGCGCAGTAATTCGTGGAGAAACTGCTCACTTTGAATATGTTGCTGGTCCAGTTGCAGATTCAATTGCCCAAATTCAACTTGAAACCGGAATGCCAATTGGCTTCGCTGTGCTTACGGTTGAAAATGTGGAACAAGCGGTAGAACGCTCCGGCCCAGGAGCAGGAAACAAGGGCGAAGAAGCAGCTGTTGGCGCAATTGAAATGGCCAACGTGTTACGCGCAATTCGCTCAAAATAATTACAGGAATGGCTTGTCGCCAAGAATGGTTGCACGATGCATTACCCGTCTATGCGGCATGTAATCGGCAGTTGCATAATGCTGTGTGAGACGGTTGTCCCAAAATGCAAGGTCGTACTGCTTCCACTTCCATCTCACGGTGAACTCTGGCCTAGATACGTGAGATGTTAAATAACTAAGAACCATTTCGCTTTCGCGGGTTGAAAGCTCCATGATTCGCGTAGTAAACGAATAGTTGACAAAGATTCCGCGTTGCTTACTAACTGGGTGAGTTCGAACAACTGGATGAACTACCGGAGGGTTTTTCACCCGCGCATTTTCGACCATTTTGCGAGTCTCTGGCGAATTGCCGTAGCGCTCAACCGTGAATGATGCAGCAATGTCATGTTCTGCGGTCAAGTTGAGGATGAATTCTTTAAACGAATCAGAAAGAGCCTCATATGCGGCAATGCCACTCGCCCACAGCGTGTCGCCCCCAAATGGCGGAAGCACTCGGGCAGAGAGCAACGCTCCAAGTGGCGGGTTTTCAATGAATGTCACGTCTGTATGCCACTCATCACTATCTGGTGGATTCTTATCGTTTGTGTCGAGCACGATTATTTCTTTTGCTTCACTCGCATTTGGATAAATGGGGTGAATGTGCAGTTCTCCAAATCGCTGTGCAAGATCTCGGTGCTGCACTGGAGTAAGCGGTTGATTCTCAAAAAATAAGACCTGATGTTCAACAAGATGTGCCGAAATTTCATCACGCAGGTCATCAGATAGAGGCTGGCAAAGGTCAACTCCTGATACAAGCCCTCCGAGGGCCGGTGATATTCGAGTTACTTGCACGCAAAAAGATTAGCCAACAAATACTTCACGCCCAAGAGCGAATCACCTGCGCATCTGCAGCACATTCCTGCACACATTGCCTGTAGGGCACTCGCCCAGCATAGGAAAGGAAAGAATCATGGGCTTCTTGCTCAATTCACTCGCTGCGGTTGCAAGCCTGCTCACCGTCAATTTGCCACAACGCATTTCTCCACCTGCGTTTGAATCACCTATTGAAGCGGTGAGCTACGTGATGTTTGATGTTGACTTCACGTCATTTATGCGCGAGAAGTACACACTGAAGCGCGCATACCCTTATCTTGACTGGACAACCGATGGTTGTTCTGCCCCTGTCGTTGGTAATGAAGGCCGATCATTCAATTTCACCAATGCGTGCACTCGCCACGACTTTGGGTATCGCAACACCAAAAGACTCGGGCAATTCAATGAGTCAATTCGCTTGCGCATCGACGAGCAATTTCATCGCGATCTGGAAGCTTCATGTGCAAAGCAAATTCGCACAAGAAAAGTTCGGTGTCTGATGTGGGCAGAAACGTTCTTTGTTGCAGTGCGTGCAACCGGTGGCTAACGCCTCAGGCCCACTCCTTCAACACCGCAATGTTGATTAATTGGTGCAGCATTTTTCCTGTTGCGCCCCAAATCGTTTCATCATCTAAATGGAAAAAATGGATTTGATATTGATTGGGTGGATTACCCCAATGCTCTTCAACATAAGTGTCATCACGTACCAGGTCTGCAAGTGAAACCGAAAATACTCGATCAACTTCCGCGTTGACCGCACTCATAGAAGGTGGCGTCTGCAAATACGCCATCACGGGAACGATGTGACTATTGCTCACGTACGTAGAAAGTGCACTCATCTCGCCAATCACCTGCACGTGCGCAGGGTCGAGATTGATTTCTTCATATGCTTCGCGGATTGCTGCTTCAACAAATGATTCACCTTCATCAACACGGCCACCAGGAAACGACACTTCCCCTTTGTGATTCGTTAACGCCTTTGAACGCCTGGTCAACACCACCTCGGGGCCGTTTGCGCCATCAAAAATCGGCACCAAGACAGCCGATGCTCGCGACCCTGGCGGCGGTGGCGCCTGCTTAAGCGTGCTCGTAAATCGTTGCAATCTCCCCAATAAATCGGCTGTATTTCGAAGGGGTGAATGATCAAGGCGTGCAAACGGATTGGTAGGCCTTACCCACACCGAAGCGGGACGTGGGATTACCTGATCGCCTCCGGCGCGCAACATGGAGTTACTTATGCTTGCGGGGTCCAACCACTTGCAAGTAGTTGGCGAATTACTTCATCAAGACCAGCAGTCTTCAAGTTGGCAAGTGTTTTGCCAGGTTGTTCTTCACCGCGCTCCCATGTTTCCCAAGCTAGACGGATTTTTTCAAGGTCGGGTGCTGGTGTAGTGAAGCCCATAACTTCAGCCTAACGAGAAGGTGCTGACTGTGCACCACGCTTCGCAAAGTTAGTGCCAAGAACAATGATTCCGAGCACAAGACCTACTCCAAGAAGTACGAGGCGTCCATTTGTTTCAATGTCGGCGATGAACGACAACACTAAGCACGCAACGATGATGAGCCAATCAATCAAGCGATGTATTCCGCGACTGATCCACTTAAAAGCACTGAGTACGCCGTCAGCAATTGCGGCATTTGCCAAGATAATTAGTCCCATGACTGCAGGAACAGTTGGCTCTTGTAGCTGTGCAGACATCATGACCACTCCACCACCAATGAAGTACTCCACCAATTGGTGCATCCAGAATCCGCGACCGTTACTTGCCATGAGTTAACACACTAGAAGAGAAATGAAAATGCCTCGGGTTTTCACCCGAGGCATTTTCACAATTGTGTAGTTCGTTAAGGAAACGACTTACATCATTCCCATTCCGCCACCTGGCATACCGCCGCCTGCTGGCGCGCCATTCTTTTCTGGCTTGTCAGCAACGAGGCACTCAGTGGTGATTACCAGCGCAGCAATTGATGCTGCGTTTTGCAACGCTGCACGAGTCACTTTGGCTGGGTCAATGATTCCGGCCTTCACCATGTCTACGTATTCGCCAGTTGCAGCATTGAGACCAATGTTGCCCTTTTCTGACTCAACGCGCTGAATAGCAACTGCGCCTTCCAATCCTGCGTTGTCAGCAATGTGACGACCAGGAGCTACCAATGAGTCGTACACGCTGCGTGCACCTGTTGCTTCATCACCCTTAAGCGACTCAACAACTTTGAGAACTGCAGGACGGGTGCGAATAAGAGCGGTACCACCACCGGCGACCACACCTTCTTCGATAGCAGCACGAGTTGCTGAAACAGCATCTTCAATGCGGTGCTTCTTTTCCTTCAGTTCAACTTCGGTTGCTGCACCTACCTTGATCACTGCAACACCGCCAGCCAACTTGGCCAAGCGCTCTTGCAATTTCTCACGGTCCCAGTCGGAATCGGTGTTGTCGATTTCGGCCTTGATTTGGTTGATTCGGCCAGCCACTTCGTCCTTGGCGCCTGCGCCGTCAACGATGGTGGTGTTGTCCTTATTGATGATGACGCGCTTTGCACGACCCAAAAGGTCGAGCGAAACGTTCTCCAACTTCAAACCAACTTCTTCGCTGATGACTTGGCCACCCGTGAGCACTGCCATGTCTTGCAACATTGCCTTGCGACGATCGCCAAAGCCAGGAGCCTTAACTGCAGTTGAGTTGAAAGTTCCACGGATCTTGTTGACAACGAGAGTTGCGAGTGCTTCGCCTTCTACGTCTTCAGCAATGATCAACAACGGACGACCCGTCTTCATCACGCCTTCAAGTACTGGCAACATTGCCTGAACTGTTGCAATCTTGCCCGAGTTGAACAAGATGTATGGGTCTTCAAGAACTGCTTCTTGTCGATCTGCGTCAGTAACGAAGTATGGCGACAAGTAACCCTTGTCGAATTGCATACCTTCGGTGAACTCAAGTTCAGTTCCGAATGTGTTGCTCTCTTCAACAGTTACTACGCCGTCTTTACCAACTTTGTCAATTGCGTCTGCAATGACTTTGCCGATTGAAGCGTCTGCTGCAGAAATAGTTGCAACGTTGGCGATGTCGCCCTTGTCGTCAACTTCTTTTGCTTGACCCTTGATTGACTCAACAGCAGCAGCAACTGCCTTTTCAATACCGCGCTTCAAACCCATTGGGTTTGCGCCAGCTGCCACGTTGCGCATGCCGTGCTGCACCATTGCTTGTGCAAGAACGGTTGCGGTTGTGGTTCCGTCGCCAGCTACGTCGTTGGTCTTGGTTGCAACTTCTTTTACCAGTTGCGCACCCATGTTCTCGAATGGATCTTCGAGTTCAACTTCCTTTGCAATCGACACACCGTCATTCGTAATGGTTGGTGCACCGAACTTCTTATCGAGCACCACGTTGCGACCTTTTGGTCCGAGTGTCACTTTTACTGCATCGGCGAGTTTGTTCACGCCAGCTTCAAGAGCGCGGCGTGCTTCTTCGTCAAATTTCAATTGCTTGGCCATAGTTATAGATGTCCTTTGCGTGTGTAGGGGAAATGTCTAGAAAAAATCAGGCAACAACTGCGAGTACGTCGCGGCTGGTGAGAATAAGAAGATCGTCTCCACCATGGGTGACTTCGGTTCCGCCGTACTTGCTGTACAACACAACATCGCCAACTTTGATGTCAAGTGCGAAATGCTTGCCTTCGTCATCGCTCCAGCGGCCAGGTCCGACTGCAAGAACGGTGCCCTGCTGTGGCTTCTCTTTTGCGGTGTCTGGGATAACGAGACCAGATGCGGTGGTCTGCACTGCTTCGCTTGGCTTGACCACGATGCGGTCGTCTAGGGGCTTCAAGTTCATATGTGAGGTCCTCCGTGTGGCGTGTTCCGGGTGGTTCACGCGGTTGGTTGTTCAGTTAGCACTCAACGAGTGCGAGTGCTAATGATACGGACTTAGGCCCCAATTTTCCAACTGAGCCCACATTGGGCAAGCAGATCGGCCAGGGGTTCAAGAGGCAGGCCCACAACAGTGGTGAAACTGCCCTGAAGCGTTTCCACCAGTTTCCCGCCATCACCTTGCAGGGCGTATGCCCCCGCCTTGTCAAGGGACTCCCCTGTGGCCAAGTACCACTCCATGAGCTCCTCAGAGATCTGAACAAGGGTGACCGATGCCGAGTCAACGGTATGGGCTTGATGTTCTCCTCGCACCACCGAGATGGCGGTGTGCACGCGATGGGTGCGGCCTGACATTTCGTTCAGCATTCGACGCGCATCATCCAGGTTTTCTGGCTTACCAAAAATTTCACCGTCAACATCAACCGTGGTGTCAGCAGCAATTACCACCACATCACTTCCCGCAAATCGCTGAGCAATTGTCTGCGCCTTACTTTGCGCCAATCGCTGTACGTGCGCAAGTGGTGTTTCGTGTTCGAACGGTGTTTCATCGATGTCTGCCGGCTCAATGTCAAAAGTCATTTGGCCTTCTCCAAAAATTTCATCGACAAACTTTGTGAGCAGATCTACACGTCGTGGGGAACGTGATGCGAGAACAACTCTTGGCTGCGAGGTACTCGGAGGTTCCATATCGAAATCAGCCACCACTCAGTCGCATAACTTCACCGTCATCTGGAATGGTCATGTCATCGCGATCATCAAGGTAACCCTCGGGCAAAATCACTTTGATCGGTCCGTTGGTGTGACCCCGAGCAATGCGTTCTCCGCCTTCAACAATTGAAGCATTGGCATCCAACATGGTCGCAAGCGTGCGCAACTCGTGCAATGACTTCACCTCAGAAAACTTGCGGCGCATTTCGCCACCAACTGGATATCCCGTGAGATACCAACTGGTGTGCTTGCGGAAATCGCGAATTCCTCGATCTTCATCAAGGTGTGCACACAGGCCTTCAGCATGTTCAATCATTACTGCAAGCACTTCGCCAAGCTTCGGAGTTGCACCGATTGGTCGACCGCTAAATGCATCAACAAGATCACGAAACAACCACGGTCTGCCTAAACAGCCGCGACCAATCACTACACCATCGCATCCAGTTTGTTCCACCATCGCCAGCGCATCTGACGCTTCCCAAATATCTCCATTGCCAAGTACCGGAATGGTTTTCACTGCTTGCTTAAGTTGACCAATTGCTTCCCAATGAGCACTCGGCGCATAGTGCTGTTGTGCAGTGCGAGCATGCAAGGCAACTGCTGCAGCACCAGCTTCTTCACAGATCAGTCCAGTTTCGATGAATGTGATGAGTTCATCATTAATTCCCATTCGGAACTTGCAGGTAACAGGTATTCCATACTCGCGTCCTGCATTCACCGCAGCCGAAACAATCGCTCGAAGTAATTGACGCTTCAGCGGAACTGCCGCTCCACCGCCACGACGCGTGACTTTGGGTGCTGGACATCCGAAATTCAAGTCAATGTGATCTACTGCCCCGGCTTGCCCGAGTTTGTGAACTGCTCGACCCAACATGTCGGGATCGCTTCCGTATAGCTGCAGTGATCGGAAATCTTCATCGGGTCCGAACTTCAACATGGTGTCCGTCTTGCGATTTCCGTGCACAAGACCTGTTGCCATGATCATTTCATTTACGTACACAAGACCTGGGCCAAATTTGCGACACAACGACCGAAACGGAGCATTCGTTACGCCCGCCATTGGAGCAAGCACAACAGGTGGCCACACGCTGCGCTCACCCAGCGCAATTGCAGGAAGGGTTGCTGAAGCAGGAATTGGGGTGTCGGTTGCTGTCATGGCGTTATCAGTTGGTGCGATCAGTCAACTTCAAGTTGGGCATGGCGCCCATCCCCAAATCGCTCGGACCGTCTTGCAGTAAACGGTACCAACCAGCGGAAGCAATCATTGCCGCATTGTCGGTGCACATTGCCCGACTCGGCAATACCAGCCTCCATCCATGCTGTGCGCACGAACTTGTCATGTGTTCACGCAGTAAGGAGTTCGCGGCAACGCCGCCGCCAAGTGCAACAGTTTTTGCCCCAATGTGCTGGGCTGCCTTAATTGCTTTTGCTACAACCACATCTACAACCGCAGTTTGAAATGATGCGGCAACATCTTGCGTTGATACATCTGGGTGCTTGCGCACATAGTTCACTACTGCAGTTTTCAAGCCACTAAATGAAAGATCAAAACCTTCGTGCAACATTGCGCGTGGAAACTCAATGGCTTGTGCGTTACCAAGTTTTGCCTCACGGTCAATTGCTGGGCCGCCAGGGTGACCAAGCCCTAAGTATCGCGCAACCTTGTCAAAGGCCTCTCCCGCTGCATCATCAATGGTTTGTCCAACAATTGAATATTTTCCGTGCGACTCCATATTCACAAGCAACGTGTTGCCACCAGAAACCAACACCACCAACATGGGAAATTCAACATCTGGGTCATCTAGCAATGCTGCATAGAGATGTGCCTCTAAATGATTTACGCCAACAAATGGCTTGTTCAGAGCAAGAGCAATTGATTTTGCTGCTGCAACACCAACCAACAACGCTCCAACCAATCCAGGGCCAACAGTTGCAGCAACCGCATCAATGCGTTCAAACCCGATGCCAGAATCGCTTATTGCTTTGCGAATCACTGGTGTCATTGCTTCAACGTGCGCACGACTCGCAATCTCAGGAACAACTCCACCAAATCGTGCGTGCTGCTCAATTTGCGTCGCAATAACCGACGACAACACGTCATTGCCACCCATCACCACTGCTGCTGCCGTTTCATCGCAACTGGACTCAATGCCAAGAACGACCGTGGCTTCGTCAACATGAATCATGGTCGAGTCTTTTCAATATTGCGCAACCGATCACGGAACGCATCGTCTTGAATATCTTGACACCACATCACAATTGCATCATCAGTATTTTCGTAGTACTTGCGACGCACCCCTGCTGGAACAAAACCAAATCTTCGATACAGCTCTTGTGCCGTGGTGTTGGTATGGCGAACCTCAAGCGTCATTGCTTCACATTTTTGCTTTCGCGCATGCCAGGCAAGCTCGAGCATCATTTCTGTAGCAATTCCTCTTTGCTGCCAATCTGGATGCACAGCAATATTCGTGACATGAGCATCGGTATCGGCAAACAGCAATCCGCAATACCCCACTAATTCGCGGCCAACATGAGCAACGGCATAGTAGCGATGACCACGATTCATCATCTCGATTTCATCAGCAAACACCTTGGCCGTCCATGGCTTCGGATACACCACTTCCTCAATTGGCATGATGTCTCGAATGTGGCGTCGTTGCATTCGAGATACTTCAAGCACCGGATTGCCCAATTGCTGCTGCGTATTTGCAGGGTCAATCTTTTTGATCAAGCGGTCAATAATGCTCACTGACTGCTCCTCGTTGACCAGTTAATTTCGGCATCTGGTGCACGCAAATACATGGGAGATACTTCATCGACCTGCACCCATTCACCGCGCAATGCTCGTTCGTGAGCAATTTCTACCAACGTTGAGGCAAGCGGCATTGAATGCTTATCATCAGCGAACTCCACTAAGGGAAGCACGGGAATCAAGCGTACGCGAAATTCGGTCTCGTGCTTTATTGCGCCAGTTCCGACCAGCATTGTTGATTGCCCTCGATCAAGAACATCAACTGCACAGAGTTCAGGTGATCCAATTTGTGGCGCACTTACCTGCTTTCGCTTTCCATCAATAAGTCGATACAGCGACCAATACACCTCTCCACGTCTTGCATCAACAATTGATGCAATCACTTCGCAGTTGCTGTGAACAGCGACAGACAAGATATCCAGACTGGTAACCGGAATAATCGGCACATCAATAACTTGTGCAATCGCCTGGGCTGATGCAATGCCAACTCTCATGCCCGTAAACAAACCTGGTCCGATGTCAACCGCAATGCCACCAACATCCCACAACTCAATGGCTGCCTGTTTACAAACGAAGTCAATCATGGGTGTGAGAGCTTCAGCATGCTGTCGATCGCTGCGAATTTCACTACTCGCCAACACAGATTCGCCATCATGCAGCGCCACGCTTACTGCATCAGTTGCAGTATCAATTCCCAAAATTATCATGCAGACCACCGAGACAATGCTGAACGCAATTTGTCCCACCGCGTTTCCCATTGCTTTCCGCGCCAACCGATAGAAATATGCCGCACGTCGTCACTACCGTCTACATGCTCAATAGTGATGGTCAGTCCATCTCCGATATCGTCACCTACTACGTCGCCCCATTCCACCAATGCGACACCACCCGCCTCAACAAGTTCTGCGATTCCTAAATCTGCAAGCTCACCTGTTCGTTCCAATCGATACAGATCGGCATGATGCATAGGCAATCGGCCGCCTTGATAATTGTGCAGCAAATTAAATGTTGGCGAAGTAATTGGCTCAGTTACACCTAGTGCAGCACCAAACTGTTGCGCGAAAAACGTCTTTCCTGCTCCCATTTCACCAATCAACACAAACATGTCGCCAGGTTTTGCCATTTCTGCAAGCACTGCGGCAATACTCGCAGTGTCGGAGGGGTTGGAGGCGGTCAAAGTGATCATGGCATTTGGGCTTATTCAGCCTAGGTAGTTATTTCGACGAACTAATTGATGTAGCAACGCGGCATGCGAGCACTTATTCCACAGACCATTTCATAGCCAATGGTGCCCATTTTGTTGGCCCATTCGTTTGCCGTGATGAATTCGGAGCCTTGCCTGCCAATCAACACCACTTCATCGCCAATACTCACATGATCGTCTCCGCAGTTGACCATGATTTGATCCATGGTGACCACTCCGGCAAATAGTCTGCGCTTGCCGCCAATGAGCACAGACCCGCTTTCCCACAGTCCGCGTGGGACTCCATCGGCATAACCGAGTGGGATCGTTGCAATGTAGGCATCTGCTTCAATCGTTCGCTTCAGTCCATATGAAACCGCTTCACCCGCCTTTACGCGTTGCACATGAGAGACACGTGCGTGAACTGACATCACGGGCTGAAGAGCGAGTTGACTTTCGACCCCAAACGAATCTGTTTGCGCATCTCCGGCAATGCCATACATTGCGATACCAATTCTTGACATCGTGCAGTGCAAGTCGGTATCCAACTTTCTGATTGCAGTTGCAGAATTAGCAACATGCAATTGCGGTACCGCAATTCCTGCTTCACGTATGGCGGCCACCGTTTGTCCAAAGAGTGAAATTTGGCGATCTGCAAAACTGCTGTCTGATGCATCCGCAGTTGCACAATGCGTGAAAACTCCATCGAGCGTGAGCCATTTGTTGCTCGCTATTTTCTGTGCCACTGCAACCGCGCGTTCTGGCCTTACACCCACTCGGTGCATGCCAGTGTCAACCTTGAGATGCACAGTTGCCATGATCTCTAAATCTTGTGCAGCCTTAGCAAACTGATCAATCACCGATTCGTTATACAACGTTGCTGTTAGGCCATAGACAATCATGTCGCGATGCTGATTAGTTGGCTGCTCGCTCATCACCAAAATCGGAGCGTTCACACCAGCTTGACGAAGCGCAACTCCTTCTGCAACTAATGCAACGCAGAGTCCATGTGCGCCCGACTGCAACGCAAACTTTGCGCAGTCAACCGCACCGTGACCATATGCATCGGCTTTCACTACAGCCCACAGTTGCTGTGGCGCAATATGTGCAGCAAGCGATCGCACATTGT
>JACCEC011217143.1_pt1 | contig 15901 bp, 16 predicted proteins | sample 7450121 | NCBI WGS metagenome assembly JACCEC01 (sample SAMN15323455, study PRJNA562643) | freshwater metagenome | isolation source: river surface water | place: USA:Blue River Watershed | collected 2017-08-18 | reverse complement strand
TGCGGGAAGGCGCTTCACGCCCACTTGAAATGGTCTGCGTCATCTCAGCTACCCCGGCGCCAACCGGCTGGCGTCTTCAGGCTACGCTCACTGTAGTCACCCTGGGCTGCCTGGGTATGGCATTGGGTACAGTCGCTAAACGCCTTACCCTTGGGCGGCACCGTGCCATGCTCTTTGACAAACCAGTGGGTCCTGGTGATGCGTGCAGTCGCTTCGGTGGGCGCAAGCTTTTCTTTCACCCCCGCGTTATTAACGAGATAGGCAAGAATCTTCTGACTGGCCGGTGCATCAATGCTGGCATCGGTACCAAAGTGCTGCTTGAGTCCCTTGATCTGAATCTCCCAGCCCGCTTGTGTCATGCGCTGCGGCGGATAAGGCACGTGACAGCTCCCGCACTCTTCACTGTAATAAGCAGGATAGGGGCCGTAGCTGTGATCGCCCGCCGCTGCCGTTGATGCCATACCAGCGAGCACCAGACTCATGGCAGTAAAAATTGTGGTCGAGATTTTCATCATGGTTTTTAAGACTTAATAGATAGCAGATACGTCAACAGATTACCCTTTTCTTCCGGGGTACATTCGCGTTTGAGCACATCATTACAATTGCGTTTGAACCACTTGTTCACTTTAGTGGCATCGGTAAATCGTGCCGGGTTGGCATTCGGCGAGAGTGGCTGAATCACTTTGCTGGTCACGATATGCTTGCCTTCGGCAGTGGGGTTGTCGGTATGACAGCTGGAACAACTCCATTCGCCCCCATGCTTGTTTTTATAAAAACTTTCACCGGCTTTAGCTGAAAATCCTTTGAAGTTCGGATTCTGCACTTTGGCTTCCTGCGCATAGCTATCCAGAAACTGCTGCGGGGTCTCCGCATAACTCAGGGTCGCCATTGTAGCCAGAAGCAATGCGGCCAATCCCACTAACCCCTGCTTCTTACAATCTTGTGCGTGCATAATAGGCTCCTCAGGTTTTACGCAAGATTGTGCCGCAAGCGTATTACGAGAACCTTAATTAGCCTCATTTCTTATAAGGATTTACGGAGCACTCAATGACCGTTCTTCTACGCACCCTGATCAGCGCCCTGTTTGTCGTTCTCTCGGCACCCAGTCTTGTGTATGCCACGACCTTAGAGCTGCCCACGGTCAGCCAGGTAGATCTGGAACGTTACACTGGACGCTGGTACGAGATTTCGCGACTACCGATGTGGTTTGAACGCAATTGCACTGGCGATATCACCGCGACGTATACGCTCCGCGCAGATCAACGCATCAATGTCGTTAACCGGTGCGGTACCAAAGAGGGTTTTATTTCTGCTAACGGCATTGCGGAAATGCCCGACCCCAAACACCCTGGGCAGCTCCGCGTACGCTTTGCGCCTGACTGGCTTGCTTGGTTACCCGCTGTCTGGGGCGATTATTGGATTATGGATCTGGATCCGCAGTACCGCTGGGTCATGGTGGGCGCCCCCAACCGCTCATACTTGTGGATACTGTCGCGCACGCCGGCATTGGATGCCAACACAGTGAGCAGCCTTAAACAAAAGGCGGCCGCACTTGGCTTCAATGTGGATGAGATGGTGAACGTGACTAACGCGCCACAATAGTCACTAAAGCGCTTCCAGGTTTTGCAAACGAACCTCGGCCCACTCACTGATGGCGGTTCGCTCAACGTCGGCCATACGATCCAGATTTTTATACGCCAGCGCCATTCGTGGATTCTTCCGAAGCAGGTCTGCATGCTGCATGAGGAAATACCAATATAGCGTGGTGTAAGGACAGGCCTGCGGGCCGGTTCGTATGTCTGGTTTGTACACGCACTGCTTACAGGCGTTACTCATCCGCTTGATATACGCACCAGAGGCAATATAAGGCTTGCTGGTCATGCGTGGCCCCAGGGCAAAGAGGGCCATGCCCAAGGTATTAGGCTCTTCTACCCAGCCAACGGCATCCACATAAACAGCCAGATACCAATCCGCCACCTGCCGTGGGTTCACCCCGGCCAACAAGGCAAAATTGCCGGTCACCATCAGGCGTTGTATGTGGTGTGCATAGCCATGGGTTAACGTCTGGCTAATGGCTTCCTTCAAACAAGCCGCTTGCGTTTTGCCCGTCCAGTACCAGCCGGGCAACGGGCGCTGTGCACTCAGGAAATTAAGGCTCGGCCATTGATCAGCATAGCGCCAGTACACACCCCGCACAAATTCTCGCCAGCCTAAAATCTGCCGGATAAAACCTTCTACTGCCGCTAGCGGTGCTTTTTCATAAGCCAGCGCTGCTTCGGCGCGTGCGATCACACCCCGTGGATCGAGGAGCTTTAAATTTAGCGCCGCAGAAATCAGCGAATGCCAGAGGAAGGCCTCGCCCTGCCACATGGCATCCTGCCAGCGCCCAAACTCAGGCAATCGCTGCGTGATGAAATCATCCAGCGCCTCTAATGCCTCTTGTGGCGTGACCGGCCAGCCAAATGACGCCAGGCTACCCGGATGATCAGGGAAGTAGCGGGACACATCGGCACAGGCTTCCTGCGTCAACGCATCTGGCGCAAAACGTTTGGCCTGGGGCACCGGGGGTGGGCCGCCGGCACCAAAACCGTTGCGGTTTTCGGCATCGAAATTCCACTGGCCGCCAATAGGTTGACCCGCTTCCATGAGGATGCCCGTGCGTTGCCGCATCCAGCGATAGAAAAACTCCATGCGTAAACTGTCTCTGCCCGCCTTATCGCTGCGCGCCGCCCAGTGATTAAAGTCATCCAGACTGCATAGAAAATGCGGATCAGGCGTAATGTTCAACGGGAGGCCGAGCGTGTGAGCACAGGTCTGCATGGCTGCCAGCACACGCTGGTCGCCTGGCTCTAACAAGTTCAACGCTGAAATATCTGGATGTTGTGCGACAAATTTATGCACCACCGCCGCCAGAGAGGTGCCGTCATGCGTGCCGATTCGCCAGTAATCCATGGACCGACCCATAGACGCTTGATGCGCTGCGAAGTGCCGCATGGCCGAAAAGAAGAGCGCCGTGCGGGCCTTATGACTCCACACGTGGGTGGACTCTTCCGGCACCTCGGCCATGAGGACCAAGTCGCCAGGCTTTGCCTGTGTCAATAACGGATGTGGATCTGGGTGGAGCTGATCGCCGAGCACCAGAAATAAGCGTGGCTTCTGGTGATCTGTCATGATCTACTAACGCAGCGCCGCGTAATCGCCATCATGGAACACCAGCGGTGCGGGTGACGGATCTGCTGCGAAGCGACGCACCTTACCCAGATACAACCGGTGGTCACCACCGTCGAGCTGCTGGAAGTTATCTACTTCAAACCAGGCACAACAACCGGCCAGCAAAGGCACGCCGCCCAAACCGGGCGCCCAGGCCACGGCATCAAAGGCATTATCCAGAGAGGACGCGAACAGGTTGGACACCTCGGCCTGGGCCTGCGACAGGATATTGATCGCGTAGCCCTGGGTCGTTTCAAAGGTCGTCAAATGTCGCGAGCTCAACTGCAGGCTCCACACGACCAATGGCGGATCCAACGACACGCTATTAAACGAACTGACCGTCAAACCAATCGCAAGCCCATCTGCATCCAGCGCTGTGATGACGGCAACCCCGGTGGGAAAACGGCCAAGCGCCACACGGAGGTCGCGTTGCGCATCACCTGTCGAGCCAGCTTGCTCGAAAGGGAATGGTTCGGGATTGTCAGTCTCTGGAGACCGCGTGGTTCGGGTCATGCCGGTTTGATATGCAATGCGTTAGGATAGGCGCTGATTATACCGCTCGCCCTGTTGTTAACGACCAAATCCCATATGCCCAAGACTGCGATTGCTCAACCCGATGTTAATGTGATCACCGCCAATACGCCCGCGCTGAACAAATTCACGGCGGCCCTGGTGCGCTGGCAGAAGAAACATGGCCGGCATGATCTGCCCTGGCAACAGACCACCGACCCCTATCGCATCTGGCTATCGGAAATCATGCTGCAGCAGACGCAGGTGCAAACGGTGATTCCTTATTACGCCCGCTTTCTTGAACGTTTTCCAACAGTTGACGCCCTGGCTAAAGCCGACATCAATGATGTGCTGACGCTCTGGGCCGGGCTGGGTTACTACGCTCGCGCCCGTAACCTGCATGCTTGCGCCCAGGCCATCGCCACGACGTATCAAGGCAAGTTTCCCAACGATCCTGCACTGCTGACCGCACTGCCCGGCATCGGCCGCTCCACGGCTGCAGCGATCTGCGCCTTTGCCTTTGGTCACCGTGCCGCCATTCTGGACGGCAACGTCAAACGGGTTTTTTGCCGGGTCTTCGGTATCGAAGGCTTGCCCACCACGTCGGCAGTTGATAAACAGTTATGGTTGCTGGCCGAATCGCTGCTGCCGAAAAAAGACATCGAAGCCTACACGCAGGGCCTGATGGATCTGGGCGCCACCTGCTGTACACGCACCAAGGCGCGCTGCGAGACCTGTCCGATGGCCGGTTTCTGCCATGCGCAGCAGACAGATCGCGTGAGCGAACTCCCCCACCGTAAAGCAAAAGCCAGCCTGCCGGTGCGCACCAGCAAAGTCTGGTTAATCCGCGACGCCGATCACGTGTGGTTAGAGCGCCGTCAGGCCTGTGGCATCTGGGGCGGGCTGCTCAGTCTGCCCGACGCCGACAGTGTGCAATTGCCCGCGAGTGCCATCGCGCTGGCAAGCAAAACCGTTCGCCACAAATTCACCCACTTCGAGCTACAGGCCGAAGTGGCCCGTTATGTGATTAAAAGCACCACGGAACCTGTCGCCTTAAACCGGCACCGGGAACTCGATGCCTATCCGCTGGCCGCCGCCGAAGAGCTGGCGTTGCCAACGCCCTGGCGCAAACTGCTCGTTGCCGAGACAGCAGAAGATTAAGGTTTAAACCGCAACGCCCCAGCGTTTACCCAGGGTGTGCGGTACGCGCAATTGATCCAGAATGCGTGCCACCACAAAATCCACCAGATCAGCCACGCTTTGCGGGTGCTCGTAAAAGCCCGGCGAGGGCGGCACAATCACTGCACCGGCACGTGCCAGACGCAACATGTTTTCCAGATGAATCACCGAGAAAGGTGTTTCACGCGGCACCAGAATCAGTGATCGACGCTCCTTGAGCACCACATCCGCCGCCCGCTCAATCAGGTTATCTGCCAGGCCGGCAGCAATGCTGGCCAGCGTGCCCATCGAGCACGGGCAAACCACCATAGCGTCCGGTGGATTAGAACCGGATGCCACTGGCGAGAACCAGGCATCGCGTCCGTAAACCAGTAGTTTGCCGGGACGATTCGGAAACTGTTGCTGCAGCAATTGCAGCGCTTCGTCTGGCGATGACGGCAGGCGCATGCTCAACTCCTGCTGCGCGACCACTTGCGCTGCTTGCGAATAGATCAGCTCGACGGTGACGCCCGCCGACAGCAACGCGTCCAGCAAACGCAACCCATAGGGCAGGCCGGACGCACCGGTCCAGGCCAGGCAAACGCGTTGCGGGGTTGCTGCGGGGCGGTTAATCAGTTCAGTCATGGCTGGCTATTGTGCGGCAGATTTTCATTGCTGGCTACGCCACCGGCATTCGGCTGCATCAACCAGGCAACCATCAGCCCGTTGAGCGATCCAAAAAATAACGCGGCGCCAAAAAACACGGGTGCCAATACCCATACGCCGGGGCTGGGCACCAGCCACGCCCGCACGATGAGTAACTGCGTCAGCATATGCGCCAGTGCCGCGACGAGCGACAAAGTCACCGGGCCAAACCAGCGCGGCTGCTGCCGCACCAACGGCTGAACCACAAAGAGCGCCAGCAGCGAGGCCAGCGCGCCGCCCAGCGACAACACAAAACCCGGCGCCAGAAACTGGCCGACCAACAGGCTGACGGCCAGCACGCGTAGCAGCGTTACCCAGGCAGCCGTTGTCCAGTCGTAGCGTAGCAATACCAGCAGCGTAATGATGTTCGCCAAGCCGGGCTTAACCCCCGGCAACGGGCTGGGCACCGCCGATTCAACCAATGCAATGGCAATAGCAGCGGCCGTCAGCCGCGCAATACGGTGATCATCCGGGGTCAGGATCAGTCGGCGCAACATATTAGTAAGCCATCGACTCGTAGGTCGGTTGACCGCCCGTTAGGGTCAGACTGATGTGATTGGGGGCGCACAGCGCCATCTCACCAGGCCGTGTGAGCCAACCCTGGCGCACACAATACTGGCGGGGTCCCGGATCACTCACCACCCGGGCACGGCCTGATTCAATCCGGATCATCGTAGTGCCAATAGGGCCCGTTACGGAAACCGTGCGGTCTTCATTCAACGGATACGCCGCTACCAGCACACCATCACGACGCACTTGGGCCTGAGCCGCAGGACCAGACTGCCATAGCGATATCGAAAGCATTACCCAACCGGCAATACCGGCGAGCAACACCAAGGCATCACCGGGGCGCAGTAGCTTGCGAATTGTGTGTGGTAGGCGCCAGTTCACGATGGCGAACCAGAACGTCAGGCCGATTAGCAAACTGTGTCGCCAGCCACTCAGTCATCCAGACCGAGCGATGCTGACCACCCGTACAACCTATCGCTACCGTCAGATACGAGCGGTTGTCATGCCCATACTTGGGCAACCAGTCACTCACAAAACGCGCGATATCCTCGCGCAGTTTGAGGGCATCCGGCTGTGTTTCGAGAAAGGCCGCAACGGGCGCATCTTTACCGGTTAACGGGCGCAACAACGGATCGTAATGCGGATTTGGTAAGCAACGCACATCAAACATAATGTCCGCGTCACGCGGCACGCCGTGTTTAAAACCGAAAGACTCAAACACCAGCGTGAGGCCATCCTGACTATCCACCTTGAGAAATTCCCGAATCCAGGCACGCAGCACGGCAGGTTTCAGGTGGCTGGTATCCAGACGGTGTCCCATTTCGGCCACGGGTTCCAGCAAAGCACGCTCATGCCTTAGCGCTTCGCCCAAGGTCATGGTTTCACTGGTCAGCGGGTGAGCGCGACGCGTTTCGGAAAAACGTTGCAGCAATGTTTCATCACTGGCATCCAGGAACAGCACGCTCACGTGGGCATCGCGACGCAAATCCTCCAAGGCTTTCGGCAAAGCTTCCAGTGAAGGTCCACTGCGCACATCCACGGCCACACCAATGCGGGTGTAGCCATCCCGCCGCAAATGCCCTACCAATACGGGCAGCATATCGGCCGGCAGATTATCGACGCAGTAATACCCCGCATCCTCGAGCACAGCGAGGGCGATTGATTTACCGGAGCCGGAAAGACCGCTAATGACGACAAGTTCCATGATGGGTTCAGTATAGCTGGGGAATGCGCCATAATGGTGACACGACGTCCAACGCAGAGGCCTTGCCTCAGGTGCACCATGAAACTGCTCGACTTGCCTTTTCTGGCGGAAGTAACCGCCCTTCGCCGCGACATCCACGCCCACCCGGAGTTGGCTTTTGAAGAAAGCCGCACGGCCGATGTGGTCGCCAAAGCCTTAGAAAGCTACGGCATCGAAGTACACCGTGGCCTGGCTGGCACCGGTGTGGTTGGCGTGATCAAGGCAGGCACTAGCAAGCGCATGATTGGTCTACGTGCCGACATGGATGCCCTGCCCATGCCCGAGCTCAACGAATTTCCACACCGCTCACGTCATGCCGGAAAAATGCACGCCTGCGGCCATGATGGTCATACTGCCATGTTGCTGGGTGCAGCCCGATATCTATCGGAGCACCGCGATTTCGATGGCACCGTGGTATTTATTTTCCAGCCCGCCGAAGAAGGCGAGGGCGGCGCGCGCGTCATGATTGAGCAGGGGCTGTTCAAACAGTTTCCGGTGGATGCGGTTTTTGGTTTACACAATTGGCCAGGGCTGCCCGTCGGCCAGATGGCCATCATGCCCGGCCCCGTTATGGCGGGCACCTGCGGCTTGGAAATTCTGATTCGCGGTCACGGCTGTCACGCCGCCATGCCCCACCAAGGGGTCGACACCATTCTGGTCGGCACGCAGATCGTTCAGGCACTGCAAAGCGTTATCTCACGCAACCTGCATCCTTGTGATGCGGGCGTCGTTTCCGTCACGCAATTTCACGCCGGTGATGCCTGGAATGTCATTCCGGAAGATGCCGTGCTACGCGGCACGATCCGTACCTTCAAGCCCGAAGTACAAGAGCTGGTCGAGCGACGCATTCAGGAAATCTGTACCGGCATTGCCGCCACCTACGGCGCTCAAATTGAGGTGCGGTTCGAACACCGCTACCCGCCTACCGTTAACAGCACGGCCGAGGCACACTTCTGCCAGAACGTGGCGACCCACCTGCTGGGCGCCGAGCACGTCATCAAAAATGAGCTACCCTCGATGGGCGCCGAAGACTTTGCCTTCATGCTGCTGGAAAAGCCGGGCTGCTATGTCTGGCTAGGCAATGGTCCGGGGGAAGGCGGTTGCACGTTACACAACCCCCACTACGACTTCAATGACGACATCACTGCGCTGGGTATTTCCTACTGGGTGGCGTTGACGCAGGAGTTTCTCGCGCAAACCACCTGACACCCGTGGATTAAAGTCCGGCGCGTAAATCAGCGGTAGACACGGAGACGCGCTGCTGTTTCTGCATGAACTCCAGCAACACAAAGCTGCGCTGCTCGCCATCTGTAATGTCGAAAACCCCCTCTAGTCCTAACAAGGGGCCACTGACGACACGAATACTATCGCCCGGTGTAAACAGTGCTTTTTTGACGTCTTGCGTCCGTACACGCACCGCCTCTAGCACGTCATCGGACACCACCGCGTAGGCCTGCCCAAAACGCACCAGGCCGGCAACTCCCATCGTCGAGCGAATCGGCCCCCAATTATCGTTACCCTCTTCCAGATGCAAAAACAGATAACGGGGGAACAGCGGTTCCATCTTCTTCAAGAGCTTGCCACGCTGCAACCGTTCGACTTCCATTAACGGTAAATAAGTCTCATAGCCTTGGCGGACGAGGTTCTCCAGCGCCCGCATTTCATTGCGGGGTTTGCTTTGAACGAGGTACCAAGCGCGCGCCATATTCCAAGCATTTTAACCATACACTTTTTCTATTCGCCAACCCATTGATTTACTTGACGTAGCGCTCTCAGACCCGTATTGTCACGGCTTGGATTGATGCCACGCGCCGATTTGAGCTCCTCAGCTTGCGGGCGCGTTAATAAATACTGCTAAAGCGATGGGATGCCGACCACCCGCCGCTTGCAGCTCCGCTGACCGGCGGGTTTGTTTTTTAAAGATGACTGGCTATGAACGCACTACAACCCCAGCTGCAACCCGATCGTACTGAAGAGATTCTGTCGCACCTTAAAGAGCGTGTTCTCGTGCTCGACGGCGCTATGGGCACGATGATTCAACGGCACAGCCTGACTGAAGCCGATTTCCGTGGCGAGCGCTTTGCGAACCATGCGCACGATCTCAAGGGCAACAACGACCTCCTATTGCTGACGCGCCCGGAAATTATTCAGGGCATCCACGAGCAATATCTGGCAGCGGGTGCCGACATCATTGAAACCAACACCTTCAATGCCACGCGCCTTTCCCAGTCGGACTACAAACTGGAAGAGATCGTTTACGAACTCAACGTCGCTGGCGCAGCCCTCGCGCGCGCAGCCTGTGACAAATACACCGCCCAGAACCCGGCGAAACCACGCCTGGTGGCCGGCGTTATCGGCCCAACGTCGCGTACCGCCTCAATCTCACCGGACGTCAATGACCCGGGCGCCCGTAACGTGACGTTTGACGACCTGGTCACCAACTACAAAGAAGCGGCCAACGGTCTGATCGACGGTGGCGCGGACATCCTGCTGATCGAAACCGTCTTTGATACGCTCAACGCCAAAGCGGCGGTGGTTGCCGTCGAACAGGTCTTTGTTGATCGTGGTCGCCGCTGGCCCGTGATGATCTCCGGCACCATTACCGATGCCTCCGGTCGCACCCTTTCCGGCCAGACCGCCGAAGCTTTCTGGATTTCACTGGCGCACGCCCGCCCGATCTCGATGGGCCTGAACTGTGCGCTCGGCGCCAAAGAGCTGCGCCCGCACGTTGAAACGCTGTCGCGCATCTGCCCGACTTATATTTCTGCTCACCCGAATGCCGGCCTGCCCAACGCCTTCGGTGGTTACGATGAAACACCGGAAATGCTGGCCGAAGATATCCGCGAGTGGGCCGTGCATGGCCTCGTGAATATCGTCGGCGGCTGTTGCGGCACCACGCCGGATCACATTCGCGCGATTGCCAATGCCGTTGCTGATGTCAAACCACGCCAACCGGCTGACGTACCCCACCGTCTGCGTCTCTCCGGCCTGGAGCCGTGCGAGATCGGCCCCGAGTCTTTCTTTGTTAACGTCGGTGAACGCACTAACGTGACCGGCTCGCGGGCTTTTGCCAAGATGATTCTGGAAAGCCGCTTCGACGACGCACTGGCCGTCGCTCGCCAGCAGGTTGAAAACGGCGCACAGGTCATCGACATCAACATGGATGAAGCGATGCTTGATTCGGAAGCCGCCATGGTGCGCTTCCTGCAACTGATCGCCTCGGAACCGGACATCTCCCGTGTGCCGATCATGATCGACTCGTCGAAGTGGTCGGTCATCGAAGCCGGTCTCAAGTGCATTCAGGGCAAGGGCATCGTTAACTCGATCTCGATGAAGGAAGGCGAAGCCGAATTCCTGCGTCAAGCACGCCTCGCCCGCCAGTATGGCGCGGCAGTCATCGTCATGGCCTTTGATGAAAAGGGTCAGGCCGATACCTTCCAGCGCAAAGTGGAAATCTGCGAACGCGCTTACAAGCTGCTGGTCGCCAATGACTTCCCGCCTGAAGACATCATCTTCGACCCGAACATCTTCGCCATCGCCACGGGTATCGCGGAGCACGATGGCTATGCCGTCGACTTTATCGAAGCCGTCCGCTGGATCAAGGCACATCTGCCCCACGCCAGCATTTCCGGCGGCGTCTCGAACGTATCGTTCTCGTTCCGTGGCAACGACCCGGTCCGCGAAGCGATTCACACGGTATTCCTCTACCACGCCATCCAGGCGGGTATGACCATGGGCATCGTCAACGCCGGTCAGCTTGGCGTCTTCGATCAGCTCGAAGCCGACTTGCGCGCCAAAGTTGAAGACGTGGTGCTGAACAAGCACCCGGGGGCCGGCGAGGCACTGGTCGAGATCGCACAGAACGTTAAAGGCAGCGCCAAAGAACGTGTCGAAGATCTGGCCTGGCGTAGCTGGCCAGTGGCTGAGCGCCTGAGCCATGCCATGGTGAAGGGCATTACCGACTACGTGGTGGCCGATACCGAAGAGTGTCGCGCCGCGCTGGCCGCAGCGGGTGAACCACCGCTGGCTGTGATTGAAGGGCCGCTGATGGCCGGCATGAATACCGTCGGCGATCTGTTCGGTGCCGGCAAAATGTTCCTGCCGCAGGTGGTGAAGTCAGCGCGCGTGATGAAGCAGGCCGTGGCCCATCTGGTACCCTTTATCGAAGAAGAAAAGGCCCGCACGGGTGCCGCTGCCAAAGGCAAACTGATCATCGCCACCGTTAAGGGTGACGTACACGATATCGGCAAGAATATTGTTGCCGTCGTGCTGGGCTGTAATGGCTACGAAGTCGTTGATCTGGGTGTGATGGTGCCTTGCGAACAAATTCTGAAAGCAGCGCGTGAACACAATGCGCAGGTGATTGGCCTCTCCGGCCTGATCACGCCGTCTCTAGAAGAGATGACGCACATCGCCAATGAAATGACGCGTCAGGGTTTTGATGTGCCGCTGATGATTGGTGGCGCCACCACCAGTCGTGCGCACACCGCCATTAAGATCGCGCCGAACTACGCGCATCCGGTGGTCTATGTCCCGGATGCCTCACGTGCCGTAGGCGTGGTCTCGAATCTGCTGTCGTCTGACGCCGCCAAGGTACAAGCCTACAAAGACGAGCTGGCCGCCGATTACGAAAAAGTACGGCAGCAGCACGCCAACAAGAAAGGCGTTACGCTGGTTTCGGCCGAGGCCGCCAGCGCTAATGCTTATGATGGCTTCGCGGGTGAATACGCCCACTATCAGCCAGTCGCCCCGCAACAAACCGGTGTTCAGGTCGTCGAACCCGCACTGGCAGAGCTGGTGCCTTACATCGACTGGAGCCCGTTCTTCCAGACCTGGGATCTTGCGGGTGCCTTCCCTGCCATTCTGGATGACAAGGTGGTCGGCGAAACGGCGCGCCAGGTCTATGCCGATGCACAGGACATGCTCAAGCAACTGGTCGATGAGCAATGGCTAAAAGCACGCGGTGTGTTCGGTCTCTTCCCGGCCAACCGGGTGGGTGATGATATCGAAATCTATACCGATGAGGCACGTCAGCACACCGGCATGATCTGGCACAACCTGCGCCAACAGCAGGAACGTCCAGCGGGCAAACCCAACTGGTGTCTGGCCGACTTTATTGCCGAGAAAAAACCATCAGGTACCACGCCGGATTGGATCGGCGGCTTTGCCGTGTCGTGCGGTGAAGGCATTGAGCCGCATCTGAAGCGCTTTGAAGCTGCCCATGATGATTACCGGTCGATCATGCTCAAATCACTGGCCGATCGCCTGGCCGAAGCCTTTGCCGAATGGCTGCACCGCGAGGTGCGCATGAAGCATTGGGGCTATGCGGCTGACGAAACGTTGGATAACGCCGCACTGATCAAGGAAGCTTATCAAGGCATCCGCCCGGCGCCAGGCTACCCGGCATGTCCGGATCACCTGGCTAAGCGTGGTCTGTTTGATCTACTGGACGTGCCCAAACTGGCTGGCATGACGCTCACCGAGTCCTGCGCCATGTGGCCCGCGGCTTCGGTCTCGGGCTTCTATCTAGCACATCCGGCCGCGCGGTATTTTGCCGTGGGCAAAATCGGTACGGATCAGCTGGAAGACTGGGCCCGCCGTTGTGGCCTGTCGGTTAGCGAAGCACAACGCTGGTTGGCGCCTAACCTCTAAGCCCGCCGCACAATACAGCCGCCGTAAGGCGGCTGTATTTCTTTAAGCGGCAAAGTCCTTGGGCGCTTCCCAGGTGATTTCTTTTTTCTCACGCTGCGCCTGCGTCAGCATTTTAATAAACGGCTGCGCTCGTACCGAAAGGCCGACGAGTTCGTGCGGCTCGATACCCACATCAGGAATCGGCAATTCTTCCCGCCGCTCGCGGCCTTCGCGCACCCGTTTCTCCTGTTCAATCATCGCCTGTAAACGCACCAGCGCTGGGCCCATGTCATCGACAATAATAACGCCCCGTTGTGTCGGCGTTTTGCCGATCACTTTGAGCAGCGCCCGCGCTACATCGTCAAACATCAACAAGTTAGCGGTCGCTTGTGAAAAAAACCGAACCAACATCGCATTCTCCCTGGTTAATCGGTGATCTTGAACCCGATGGCTACTGCTCCTTTATAATACGCCACACCCCAATAGTGAATAAAAATAGAGAGCTAACGCCATGCATATCCTTGAACCGCTCTTCGAACAGAATCGCCTCTGGTCTGAAAAAACACAGGCTGAGAGCCCTGAGTTCTTTAGCGATCTCGCTAAACTGCAAAAACCCGAGTATCTCTGGATCGGATGCTCCGATTCACGTGTACCGGCCAACCAGATCATGGGCTTGAAGCCTGGCGAAGTGTTTGTGCACCGAAATATTGCCAACGTGGTTGTTCATAGCGATCTGAACTGTTTATCCGTGGTGCAATATGCTGTTCAAGTGCTCCGCGTTAAGCACATCCTCGTCGTAGGTCATTACGGTTGTGGCGGTGTTAAAGCGGCACTGGATGGTTTGCGTGTTGGTCTGGCCGATAACTGGCTCCGCCACATTCACGATGTCAAACAAAAACATCAGGCCATTATCGATGCATCGCCCGAAGCGGAGCGTCACGACCGACTCTGTGAACTTAATGTTATTGAGCAGGTGCTTAATCTGGCGCAATCCACGGTTGTCTACGACGCCTGGGCTCGCGGCCAAGAGCTGTCTGTCCATGGCCTCATTTATGGCTTACAAGATGGTATTGTCAGCAACTTAAATATTTCCATTCACAGTCTAAACGCGATCTGCCCAGCGTATAACCACGCGCTGAGTCACTTCAGTACTGAGGCCTGATATGCGCCCGGCCAGCATGCAACGGACCTTGCTCGCTGGTGCTGTTGGTAATGCGATTGAGTTTTATGACTTTATCGTTTACGCCTATCTGGCCGGGTACTTTGCCGCGCAGTTCTTTCCAACGCATGATCCGGTTGCCGCGCTGCTCGCCAGTTATGGGGCTTTTGCTACGGGCATGATCATGCGCCCGGTGGGCGGCATTGTCTTCGGCAACATCGGTGATCGCATTGGACGCAAAGCGGCGCTGCAAATTTCCGTGCTGCTCATTGCCATACCCACCCTTTTGATTGGCCTGATGCCCACCTACGCCGTGATTGGTCTCTGGGCACCGGTGTTACTGATCATTTTACGGATGCTGCAGGGATTGTCCGTTGGGGGTGAATACTCTTCTTCCATCGTCTTCCTGATTGAGCATGCCCCGCAGAATCGTCGTGGCTTTGTCGGCGGCTTCAGTCCTATGGGGGCCTTTGGCGGCCTGCTGCTCGGCACGGTCGTGAGCTTTCTCTGCACTACGGCGCTGGGCAAAGCCGTGATGGCGGATTGGGGTTGGCGCGTCCCCTTCATCGCCAGCATCTTCCTGACCGGCATTGGCGTTGCCGCTCGTCGGGCACTGGCTCAGGACATCCTGAACAAAGACGAAGTATTGAAGTCTCCCGTGCGCGAAGCCTTCCGTCGTTACTGGCAACCCATGGCAGCCATTGCGCTGGCCAACACCGCAACCGGTATCGTCTCCTTTGTCGGTTTCATGTATTGCGTCCCCTGGATGGTTAAAGAAGCCGGTGTCAGCACCACGCTTGCGCTGGCCATCAACATGTTTGGCCTACTCACGGTGAGCCTGCTGTCAGTCGCCGGCGGTCTGGTGGGTGATCGTTTTGGTCGCCTACGCATTAGTCGCCTCGGCGTTCTGATACTGTTGCTCGGTGCCTGGCCAGCGTTCAGCCTGTTCCGCACGGGCGATGTGATTGCCATGATGGCCGGCGGCCTAATCCTCGCCATTGGCCAGGGATTTTTCCTGGGTCCACTATCCGCCAGCATGGCAACGCTGCTGCCCAAACAAGTACGCGTTACCGGTCTCTCTTTTGGTTATAGCCTCGCGGTCGGTATCTTTGGTGGCTTGGCACCCATGCTGACCGAATTCCTGATCGCACGTTTTTCATTGGCGATGGCCCCCGCCATTGTGATCATGCTCGGCGCCCTGGTATCGCTCATTACACTGTGCCTGCATCCGCTCTGGCGCCACAACACCGGGCATCTGCCAGAAGATGACTTGCCCGTCACCGCATCCCACGCAGCCTAATATGCAGCTCGGCATCGATCTCGGTGGCACTAAAATCGAAGCAGCCGTTCTTGATGCCGCCGGCAGTTTCCGGTTCCGCGAACGCATCGCAACGCCACAGGGTGACTACCAAGCCACCCTACAAGCCATTCACGCTTTAGTCCTCAGTGCCGAATCGGCCCTTCACGAATCCGTCACTGCTGTTGGCATTGGCCACCCCGGCTCGGCCAATCCCCTTGATGGCCGGATCCGGAATGCCAACTCAACCTGTCTTAACGGCCAGACCTTGCAAACCGATTTACAGGCGTTATTAGTGCGGCCAGTCAAACTGGCTAATGATGCCGACTGCCTGGCCTTATCGGAAGCGACGGATGGTATCGCCAAAAACGATCCTACCGTTTTCGGCGTCATTCTCGGCACAGGCGTGGGTGGCGGCTGGGTGATCAACGGTCGTTTACTGCAAGGGCCGAATGGACTCGCTGGCGAATGGGGCCAC
>JACCEC012271592.1_pt1 | contig 15902 bp, 9 predicted proteins | sample 7450121 | NCBI WGS metagenome assembly JACCEC01 (sample SAMN15323455, study PRJNA562643) | freshwater metagenome | isolation source: river surface water | place: USA:Blue River Watershed | collected 2017-08-18 | reverse complement strand
CCCCCACCCCATACCCAGTGTACATTTGCGAACGATTGTTCTTGTTCCATTCAAAAGATGTCTGTTGTTAACAACGTGCATTCTGATTGCCCATTCCTTCCCGGTTCTCTTTCGTTGTCTTCGAGTGAGGCAGACAACGAACAACACGACCTGGCAGAGACGTTGCCGGAGACATCGACCAAGCGGTCGTTGGAGGATGCCGAAAACGAAATGGCGCCCCATAAACCGAAGTACCAACGCACCAGGTACCGCGCACAGCCGCGCTGTGTGCGCATCGACCACGAGGGGTTCGTTCGCACGGACACGTCGCCCACGATCGTGGAGGAATTGCTTGACGGCAAGCCGTTCACGGAGTTGGCTCCACAGTTTGTTGCCAAGATCCTCGAGGAGGCCACCTTGCACAACACCGAGGAACTGCAACATGCCTTGATCGATTTCATGGTGCAGAAGCACAACACGTATCAACCGTACCTCACGGGCATTAAGCGCGAATCGAAGAAACATGCGCGTTTGGGCAACATCAAGGACGGTGTGTTGGCGGAAGACGGCCTCAAGACGCACCGGTATGTGTATCCGATGGCCATGTACGTGTTGGGCAACTACCCGGCCATGTACGCGCACCTCCGCGAAAACGTGGGCATCTTCAATGACTTGTCCGATTTCAAAGCGCAATTTGCGGATGTGCCGGAAGTGACCTGTTTGTTGCAATATCGGGATGACTGGTCCATAATGATGCAATTGGCGAACATGGCATTGGTGATGGACGATGCCTTTTCTGCCAAGGGCAACATCCATGCCTTTTGTTATTGCCTTGGCATGATGGCGGCTCCGGTGGGGTTTTTCTCGCCGCGGTTTGGCATGGTGTCCTTCGGTGGCGACCAGGCCGACCGGGTGAAGAAGTTGGTCAAGTTCGTGCGCTATATCTGCGATATACCGGACTCACACTATGCTGGGCGCACTCTTCCTCCGGGCGTGTTGCCGCCCAAGCCCCGTCGCAAGCGCGTCTCGTGCATTCCACCCCTGGATGTGTCAGGAGATCTCCCTGCCGTGGACAACGCGCCGGTGGAGGAGGATGCCTTGCCTCCAGTGGAAACAGATATGGAGGTCGAAGTGGCAGCGGAAGAAGCGGCACCCGTTGCGGCACCCGTTGCGGCACCAAACGTGGTGGCTGCCGACGAAACAGCGGCCGGCACGGTGGGGCCGAACATCACGTCGGTGAGCTGCCCCGTGCTGCATATTGGAAACCAGTGCTATTTTCTATTAAAAAAGGGCGACAATGTGCTGTATATGTAATGTATGTCGTTTGTGTGGGATGGTTGTGTTCAATTGTGAAGTAAATACATTGTGTGCCTTGTTCCAAATACACACTCTGCTTATGTCGTCGTCCTTGCAGCGGTTTCGCCCTCCGTGTTCGTTGTCATCGTTGTTTATCCAAATATACGCTCCAAAATATGTGAAAAATGAATGGTGGGCGTTGGCGTGGGGGGGGTGGCCATATGTTTATTCCCTTGTGGTGATACGCCGAGGTACCTTCCGTTTGTTTCTTGTTTCTTGTGTTGTTGTTGTGGTTGTTGGTTTCGAAGCAATGCAGCCCCGACAATTGTTTCCTGTGACGCAACATGCAAATGCGCCCGATAATTTGCATGTTGCCCGTGCGCCGCCGTTGCGTCTGCCTGCCCATTTCAAGGTTGGCGACGAGATCACCATAGCGACAGAGCTCCCGAACGGCAATGTCTATTCGCAGCAAGCAGATCAAAAGATAAGTGGTGGGCGCATTATTGAGATTACGAAGGAGCGCACGCACTTTTCTTGCCGGTATTATTTTTCTGTGAAAAAGCACTCTGTGAAGTACAACCGCATGAACAAGATTGACAACCGCAACTACACGACGTCTGTGCGGACGTATACATGGAACAAATCATTCCCGTGGGTGGAGCACATGGCTGTCAGTCCCGAAAAGCATTATAGCGCTGGATGTGAGGACTTCATCGTTGTGGTGGTGGATCCGCCGCACTCGCCGGGCTTCGGCCAATGCGTTGCCGAAGAAGATGAAGAAAGCGACGCGGGCAGCGACGAGGGCAGCGACGGATACATGGGCAGTGGCAGCGACGTCGGCACCGACGATGAAAATGAAGAAGATTGATATACCGCAATGGGGCAGCTCCGTTGCGGGACCGAATGAACTGATCACATATTGATTTGTTTGTGTTGTTGTATTTGCCCAGTAAATCTGTTTAACAATTGCACATTGTAAATCAAAACACCAAGCACAAAACATGCCGATTAAATATTACAAACAATCCACCAAACATTCATAAAAAATTGGCCGGATCCACATCTTTCGCATCAATCTTCAACGCCAGATCTTCCATGGACTCCCGCAACGACCGGGCTTGTTCGTAATGATCCTTGGTGTACGTCAACAAGCCTGTATGCAGAATATGCACAAACACCTCCGGGGCAGTCTGCCCCAAGCGCAGAATGCGGCCTTCCAACTGGTCGCGCGTCGCTTGGTTCGAATAATAAATCGCCGTCACCATGGTGTGTGCCTGGGTCAACGTGAAACCGGTGCTGTGCCGGCAGGTTGTGATGACCACATGATACCGCAAGGCATCCTGGGGCGTCAACGTGATGGAGTTGGCCGAACTGACCAAAAAGACCTGGATATTGGGCATCTGCCGGGTCAGCTCATCGCGAATGTACTCTTGTGACGCCACGTCCTTGGCCACCACAAACACCGGCCGCTGCCCATCGAACAGCTCCAGCGTCAGCTCCACGATGCCTCGGTTGATGGCTTCATACGAAATCCGCAAGGCTTCCCGGACGTTGGTGTGCCGGGCGCGTCCACCAAACTTGTACTCGGTGACGCCGAGGTATGCGTCGCGCTCCCGGGGCAGCATCTCCACTTCGTGAAACACCCGCTGTTGCACCACCGCCAACGGAATGCGCCTGGAAACCAAGGCTGCAATGGCGACCCAGAAGTTGTGCGGGGTCACCTCGAACTCGACCACTTGGGACACCCACTGGATGACGCCCTTGCTGGCCTTGTCCTTGATGAGCGTGCCAGTGAGCCCCACGAAATTGTACGACAGCTTCGCCATTTCGAGCGCCACCGAGGTGCGCTGGGTGTCGTTCATCGCCAAATGGAACTCGTCCAACACAAACAACGTATCGGGTGCGATGGAGAGCATCTGATCGCCGGCCACACGCATGTTGTCGTGCGCAATGAAGTTAATTTTGTGCTTCTGAAACAACATCTGCGACTTGTTGCCTGCCTTGTACTCGACGAAATGGCAAGGCAGCCCCGCGGTCCGAAACTCTTTCTCCACGGAATCCCGGGCCGACGGAGGCAGGGCATACACGCAATACTTGGGCATCAATCCGTTCTGCAGCAGCCAGCCGACCACGGAGGACACAATGAGGGTCTTGCCGAGACCGACGGGAATCCACATCAAGTTGCCGTGGCCCCCGTGCCGAATGCGCTCGGTAATTTCCTGCACGGCCGCCTCCTGATGGGCATACAACTGCCGGATGTCGCTAAACCGCACGGAGCCCCAATTGCTGCCGGTCCGCCCCGCTTGCAGCCGCGACAACACCATGCCCCGCACGATGCCCCACAGACGGATGTCGATCACACGAAACCGCAGCGACTTGTCCACCTGCACCACACCCGGTAACAGGGCACACAGGTACATGAACACGCGGAAGACCACGGTATCGCGCCAGGAAGTCATCAAGTGGGTGCTGCCGCCGTCGCGAGATATCCGGTACAATTCGATGCTTTCCTGGAGCGGACGCACATACATGGCCAACCGGGCGAGGCAGTCTGCCGGAAGCGACAACAGCATACCTTCCACCAGCGCGCGCCAATTCGCTACCACGGCGCCGGGCACCGCGCAATGATGCCCCAACACCATGTCGCAGCAGCGGAGAAACCCGGCGTGATCCTCCATCACATCGATCCGATCGAGGCCGGGCAGCAAGGCCTCGACGCAGTCCAGCTCAACGATGCCTGTGCAATGGGACTTCCACGAACGCCCGTCCAAATAAAACTCCACATTGCCGTCTTCCTGCCGCCGGAGGGTGACGGTGCCTTCAATGCCCAAGAATTTGCTCTTGACCCGCTTGCCGACGGTCTCCAATTGTTCCATGGCGATGGCGATGGCGCGCTCCTTCGTCTTGTCGGACAACTCTTCCACGGCCTTCTCGCGGGTCGCGGGGCGGATGGCCACGAACTTGCCTTCGGTGCGCGGATGGGCAAACACATGGCACTCGGTGCGGTCGACCCGGACAACCATCTTCTCCAACATGCCTGCCATCCACGACCAATGCACCCGGTAATCGACGAACTCCTGCTCGCCCGACAACGGAATGGCGCTGCGTGCCCCGCCAGCATGACTCTTGCTCAGCCAGAGCAACCGCTGGGCCGTCGCCACATCGGCCGGCACGTGCACCACGGCCTCTTTGCGCGCGTTGCGTCCGGTGCCGGTTCGCCACAAATGCCGAAAGACTGCCGCATAGGTGCCTTGCACTGGAGGCGGAAAAAAATAGGCAATGTTCGTCAGGGAATGCTGGTCGAGGCAATATTCGATGGGCATCAACTCCAACGGCTGTTTCTGCAGGCAGCCTTCGACCAGCCGGGTCGGATGCTGGGCGATGGAATACAGCAAGGCAATGTCGCTTTTGAAGCTGCCGAGGGTGGCCAACAAATAGAAGGGAAAGCGCCACTGCAGGTCCGTTTGTAACGTTTCCAAGGGCTTTTTATCCATGTACTCTGCCTGGAACGCTTCGTTGTTCTGGTAGTCCCACGCCCGCGGGTCTGCCTGGGCGTCCATGCAGCCGGCAATGGCGTAGGCCACCAGGTCTTCGGAAGGTTGGAACTCGGGGTATTCTTGCACGGCCAACGCGGCGGCCAACATGGAGGTCATGAACTCGGGCGGACAGAAGGTGTCTTCGCCGGCCGCCACGCCCACCCGTTTGAAGGCTGCCTCGGCACCGCGCACAAACCGCCGGAGATCGGGCACAAACGAGCCGCCGTCCGTCACCAACAGAACAAACGACGCAAACACCACCGCCGCGGCAGGCACGATGTCTCCGTTGAAGAGCTGCACGTGGACGCAGCGGGTGCGAATGACTTTCTGCAGCAGGGACTTGTGGATGGAGGGCGTGAACCAGTCCATTTCCTCGCTCAATCGCTCAAAGTAGGTGCCGCAGACCGCAAATCGCGCGTCATATCCGAGCAAATTCGCCCAGTTGGCCCGCACGAAGATCGGGGAATGGGGACTGTCGATGACTTCGACCACGGTGGTGTGTCGCAGATTGCCGGCAGGAACCACCATTTCGCACTGGTAGCGCCGCTGTTTGTTCTCGGCCACGTCGCGGTACGCTGCCGGGCGCTGGGCCGTCAGGCTGGCTCCCCCGAGCAACAAGGGTGCCTCGGCAGGGCCCGATCGGTGCACCAACACACAATAATGCGCCGGATCCTTCATCAGCCGCGTCGGCTTCAATTTCCAGACCGATCCCCGGAGACTGAGCGAATGCCTGGCGCCGGCCTTCATGCCGCCGCTGACCACATCTTCGTACTGTGTCTTGCCGCTGGCGGGAATGCGCTTGAGAAATTCGATGATTGAATGCCGCTGCCCGTCCATCAGCTCGCTGTATGTCTCGGGGTTGTGGGGGTCCACGATCTTGTCGCCGCCGACGGCCAATAGCACAATTTCTGTGCCCGGTATGTCTTCCAAATAAAACCGATCCTCCTTCTCCGATGCATCCATGTGCTGGAGGCAGTATTGCCGGCGTTCCGAGGCAGACATCTTTTCAAAGAATGCCACATTGTTGAAGCGATCGCGGAAGAACTCGGGCGCCATCGCTTCCACATAGGCCTTGTTCGGCGGATACATGACTCCGTCGGGGAAAAACACCTGCATGACGGTGCCCCGGGTCGCTGGCGAGGCACCCACAATCGTTTCGCCGGAGCGCACGCCAGTCTGCGGAATTACCAAATCGTTTTCCCCTGCCAACTTCTTTGGCGCCGAGTCTGCCTCTTCTGCATGGGCGCGCTTCTTCGATCCGACTTGTTTCATCACTGGTTGAGACATGTTGGTAGAGTCCGTTTACTTTCTTTGAATATCCAATGCAGAGCAACAATAACAAGCAAACAATATTGTCAGGGACAAATATCTGGTTGCTTAAAGAACAAAAAAAACACAAAAATGGTCTTCTTCTCCCAGGAATTAAATAATGACCGGACCCCCCGCCTTGCCCCGGCAGTGTGCATTTATTTGTAGGCGCAAAAACTATGGAAAATGGTGTCGTCGTCATTGTCGTCGTCATTGTTAAAAACCAGGACTGGGACGTTTTCCAAAAAAAATATACCGACAGCCCCCCCCCCAAGGTTCGGTCCTAAGGTCACTTTTTAATTCCCCTATCCAACCCCCCACACACCACGGCTTCGTCCTTATTTTTTACCACTTTGTTTACACACTCGATTCAACACAAATGGCTGAGGTTGTGTTGAATCAAATCTATGCAGCTCACGACTGCTGCGAGCGCATTTACGGTGTTTCCATGCAAGAGAAGATCGATCGTCTCAATGCCTTTGCGGACAATATGTTGCCCGACTTGTTTGCATACGACGATCTGTGGCACCGAGTGCACTTGGTCGTTGATCTACTCGAGTCTGACTCGGCGGAGAAACCCGCGGATATCGAGAAATTTAAAATTGCCTATGCGTCGACCTTAAGCAAATTTTACCGCGCCTATAGGGACATTCACGACCGCATGTGGGATCACTGTGAAAACTGTATCGCCCATTTCGGGCGGACCTATGGGGCATTCAGATCATGGGTCATCATGCTCAAGATTTGCAACGAGCGCTGTAACTGGGCTGCCAGGCGCAATTTGCTTCTCGCCACAGACAATGCAGACTTGCCTGCCTATATGAATGAACACATCATCATGGAGCTTTCCTCGCAACTTTGCGTCAAACATAAGTTCGAAGTGTACGACGAATGGTTGATCCCCTTCAATCACCCAAACGACTGTGTTCCCATGAACGAAGGACTCCCCGAAGAAGCTTACCAAGACGAACCACTCCACGAAGCCTACGACGGCAACCCCTATCCTTTCTATATCCAAGGCACCACCGGTGTCGACTCCTTAGGCCGTTTCCTGTGGGATCGTATCACAAACAATTATCACTCATAATGTACTTATATCGTGAATGTAATTAAATATTTCCTGTTTTTCCGCCCTATTTATCCCTAATAACCCATTCATTCACTGTTTTAACCAACAACCGAATGGGATGACGCTCCCAGATTTTTGATTATCGTTGTCGTCGTTGTTACTCCCAACATTTTCACTCCCAAAAAAAATACACCTGCCCACCCTGAGCCCCCCGACCTCATCGCATATTTTTATTGGCCATCCCCCACACAAGCCACACAAGCCACACAACGCACAGTACCCTCACACTTAATTGCAACAACATCAGCAGTCATGAGAACTCGTCCGGAAAACCAGAAGAAGAGAATTGTTTGGTCCATCGACGTTGTCGACACCGATACCAAGGCCAACGCGAAGCCGCAGCCCAAGACCGTCGTTCCCAAGCCCAAAACGAACGCCGCAAATCCTCCGCCGGGTTATGTTTACGTTACGACCTACTTTGAGCCTCCTGTGTCCTCCACGACGGTGCCTTCGGTCGTTTTCCGTCAGCCACTTCCGCAGTTGCCGCCATTGGGCGATGACCCTGCCGTCTTGGACAGTTTCCAAATCAACGACAGTCTATTCAGCGGGGTCAAGTTGGCTGCTGCTGGAATTATGGGTCTCCCGTGAACATCTCTATGTGCCTCCCTTGATTTATGATTGTTCTGCCTGCCTTTGATTATTGCCTTGATTATTGTTCTGCCCTAATTATGTTTTTTGCCTGATGTAACGTCAGATCAAATCAAATTCATTGTTATCACAATGCCACAAGGCACAAGGCACCTTCTGTTAACATAACAACATACAATCACACAATCATTATAATCAGCAAGGCAGGCAGGCAGAATACACAACAAACACGGGTATATGACGGTGTCCTTCCAGACCACTTTCAATTCACGTATGCATAGAGATCACGTTTGCAAAAGGGGCAGTACGATTCCTTCGACGTCATGATCCGCATGGTACAAACCCAGCACATCACATGTCCACAGGGATTCGTCACCGCGGATCGTGCAGGTAGCGCATATTTCTCCCAACACACACCACAATCCTGCGTCCCATGAGTCCAAAACACACTGTCTGCCGCATCGTCGTCTCCCGTCAAGTCCACCACATGACCCAACGGATATTTGCGTTTTCGCGCAGACAATGTGTTCGCAGCGGCATCGGCAGCGGCAGCATCTGCAGAACTACTGGTCACATCCATCCCAGTAAACGCGCCCGATACGTTTTCTTCCGTATTCACGGCGCCCGCCTCCATCTCCACAACCACTGTTTCGATTTCTTCCAACCTGTCCATCTTTCTACAAAAACAAATAGCACAATACGATACGGTGAATACAAATGAACACGTCCCATATACCGTGCGGTCCAACCACTCTATTTTTGCTCCTGAATCCTCAATATGTTCCTGGGACTATAACGACGACAACACAATGACGACGACAAACAACTTAAAGAAATGGCCCCCCCCTCCCCTGTCGAGTCCCCCCGCTTATTGTCATTTATTTATTCCGGATTCTCGGGATTATTGTTATATCCATTGCAAACAATTGAAACAACTGCCTGTATTTCAAGATGGCCGAATCGAACATCGCTATTCAAGCTGCCGCCACGGACATTTTCGTTCTCCGATCCACGTTTGACATGCCTTCATTTTTCCTCGAATATGTCACTTTCAACATGGAAATCCACGTGCAAGTCGTCCTCTGTGTAGAACGCTTGCACCAACGCTTGCAAACGGCCCTTGTTTTGCTCTTGAAACTCAAGCAATGGGAAAAACCCCTCGAATTCTACGGTGTTTCGGAGTCAACCCCCTCCAAAGCAACAGTGGAAAGCATCGTCGGTCAAATGTACAACGATGCCTTCAAACAAATGCTCTTCGAAAGCTGGGATCTCTTCGCCGACATCGCGGACGTGCCGTCTCTGGCGGATGTTCGATCGTTTCTGCAGGAACAGGCCGACTATTTGCAGAAGAGATGGAACTCTTTCCCCACTCTGTGCGACGAAGCCAAAGAAAGAAAACACTTTCTCCAAACCGTCCGAGACCGCCTGCTACAGGACCTATCCAGCGTACAAACGCAGTGCTTGCCTTCCCCTGTACAACAATTTTAATTTTAATTTTAATGCTGCCTCCATATACTATTTTTTCTTAAAAGTCTATCTCACCACACCTTTTATGGGGTGGTAAGATACCGGTTAATGATGTGATTGTGCTCGTGTTTGTGTTTGTGTTTGAATTAAATTGAATTACACAACACATACAATATGCACACACAAATACACAAATACACCTATTTTGTTTCAGGTTTCCGCGGTCCAAAACATCATATCGATCAATTCCATATCTTGAACCCGCATGGCGGGCAGCACGGCATGGGATTCCCAAAAGTACTTGCAGTACATCCATTGGAACTGCAGTTGGTTGCGGTCCACGTAAAAGCCGTCGATTTTGTTGGCGATGCGCCGACAAGGCAGCGGGAGCAGGCCGTGGTTCCAACGCGGCACCACGTACAGCAACTGCGTGAACGGGTGAAACGGACGATTGGTAGACAACGACGACGACAAAGGGGACAAAAAGTCGGTTTCGAAATCGGGGATATGCGGCACCAAATCGGAAAACAGGGGTGGGTAGTGGTGTTCGTAGCGCCATTTCCAGTCGGGGCACCCGGCGGTGTAATAGCGAAACACCCATTCCAGTCCCTCGAGGTAGTTGGTGCAGATCTGTGCAATGGTGGGGGGCGCTCGGCCGTGGTCGTCGTTGAGGCCGGAGGGAGATGCCTCGGACCCAAACGCCGCGTGGTAATAGCGGGTTTCCCAGCCGGGTTCAAAGGGGCAAATGTAATGTTCTTGGGCGCGGTAGAGCGTGGGGACGTTCTCGAACGCGTTGCGGCGGTCTTCTTCGGTTTTCATGGAGTACGACCGGGTTTCCCACTTTTTGCGCGCCTCGTATTCGTGCCGGATGGCCCCGAGCTCTTGGTGCGCCAAGCCGCTGACCAGGCGTTTCACCCAGTGCCACTGGATGCGCCCCGTGTGCATGTCGATGAAAAAGCGGGTTTCGCTGTGCCCGATGCATCGTTTGTAGATCTCCATGAGGGTAAAAATGCCGTGGGTGCGGATGTTGAGTCCGGGAAAATGCGGCAGGAAATCGTTGCCGAGGAAAAAGCACATGAAGATGTAGTCGTAGATGCGTTGGCGCATGCTGTCGATCGTTGTCGCGGTGATGCCCATTTCGCTCACGATGGCCTTGGCGAGCCCGCGCCCGTCGAGCAAGAGAAACGCAGCAAGAGGGTCGTGGCCGTCGCCCACGGTCTCCAGCCCCAGCGACTTGGCGAATTCGGGCTGTTCGCGGAAAATAAACACGTTTTCGAAGGCAAACACGTGGAACAACGACAACATAATGAGGTCAGCGTCCAAGCCGTACACAACGACGGTTTCGTCGGGCACGGTGTGTTCGCGCATGTGGGCGAACATCTTGTGCTCTCCCTCGCCGGGTTCGTCGGCCCCCGACACGACCACGGACCGGCAACCGATGGCGCTGGCCGCGTGGTCGAACGCGCGGTGCACCCCCGCGGTCAGGAGGCGCATGAAATCCGTGCCAGGCGTGATGGCCGTGGTGTCAAATCCCCCTCCTTGCGCTCCCCCTTTTTCGTTGTTGCAGGAAGCAAAGGGGGTTTGTGGATCTTCGAACCGGAGTGCGGCCATGAATCCGGTTTTGTAACGTCGGGTGCGCTGCTGTTCCATTTTGGCGAGAGGGGCCACCCCGTCGAAGGCAATGTACACGGTTTGTGTGGGCCCAATGAGCCGAATGCAGTGCCAGATGCGTTCGATCACGCTGGCCACCAACCGATCTTCCAGAGTAGATGACGACGACAACGACTTAGGTTCCGGGGGCTGCAAGGGCACTTCGTGCCCAGCTTTCTTGGCAGCGTCGCTGCCTTGGCAAGGGCACTTCGTGTCCAGCTCTCTTGGCAGCTCTGCTGCCTTGACCCCCTGCTGCAAGGGCAAACAGGGGGGTGTGCGAGGGGGCTCCGCCCCCTGCTGCAAGGGCAAACAGGGGGGTGTGCGAGGGGGCTCCGCCCCCTGCTGCAAGGGCAAACAGGGGGGTGTGCGAGGGGGCTCCGCCCCCTGCAAGGAACGCACAGCGTCGTAAATAATGGAGTTGCAATCGAGGTACATGCTGTCGAAACGGGTGCGCAACCGTTGGCGATGGTATTGCAAATTCCGTATAATATTAGCGTGATTTTTAATAATATACGAGAAGTAGCTGGGAATTCCCATGTCTGGCAAGCGGTTTGGGACAAAAGAAACCAAACAAACAGATAGGTTGGGAGTTTAGAAGAAAAAAAAATGACCAATTACCAAGAAAAATAGACAAATCGTCGAATTTTTCTGCCCAAAAGTCGAGAGAAGAGGCAATTTTTGGTTTCCCGCGTTCTCAGAAAACATCTGTTTCCTTTTATATAAAATTGCGCCGAAAGATAAGGTCTGTTCGTATTCCTCCGTTTAACAGAGTAGAGAGGAACACCGCCAACACTGCAGTGAAGTGTGTGTTTGACAAACAACAAAAAGTGTGTGTATATTGTAAACTGGACGATTGCATAACCTTCCATTCTTCCTTTCCCCACCAGCTTTCCACCCATCGACAATGAGTGCAGGGTTCAAAAAAAAATCGGGCGACAACGGCGGCAGAGGCGGTTCGTCGAAGTTGTCCCTGGACGTCCACGTCACCGAAGCCTCTCTGCTGGAGTTCAAGCAGTTGATCCGTGACAAGTTGAATCGCATCCAAATTGTGCTGCAAAACACCCTCAGCCAACTGAACGTGTACCGCGGTCTCAACATCATCAGCGGCAGCGACGTCATCGTATGCACCACCACCCTGATTGAGTGCTACGAAAAAACGCAGGTCATGACAAACGCCGTGGTGCATGGCGAATGCACCATGGAAAAAATCAACGAAATGATTGACCAGTTGCAGCAAATCATCGACAAACTCTCCATCATTATGTGCGGGTACGGAACCCAACGGTTGGAGGACATTTTCTTCATCAGTTTTGGTGCCGACCTCTCACCAGCGTCCATTGAACACCCGGTATGGAGAGGCAAATACGATCTGCTGCTGCGCCATCTGCGGCCCATCGGCTACAAAACCATCCACTGGAAACAGAGCCGGTTCAAACCGCGCGTGGTGAGCGAACAGGGGTTTCCCCTGCCGGCAGTGCAGGAAGGCGGCGGCGGCAACGTCACGTCCTCCTCTCAGTTGTCTTCGTCGTCGCCGGTGTGCGTGAACAAGATCGTCGAGGAGGTGTTGCAGGTGGAATTGGCCAACCAGTACGAGTGCTTCGATATCGATTTTTCGGGCAAATCGACGTTTGTGAAGATCTACGGCTTGCGCGCGGTCTTCCACAACGAAAAAACACAGAAAACGTTGATTGTGCAGGGCATCGTGGACAACGTGCCCTTGGAATGCACCACGAATGCGTACGTGCACTGGCGAAAACGCGAAATTTTCGCGAATGTGCCGAACAGCGAAACGTTTCAGCCCGATATTTTACGCAACATCATGGACGCCATGACCATCAAGGACATTTTGATCTACGGCAACGACGACGTGTACAAGAAGCACATGGCCATTGTGTCCGAGGTGAACTATGTGAAGTTCAACAAACTGAACACGACGATCAAAAAATTCCTGGACATGGACGTGTACAACCAGCGGGCGATGTTGATGAACCTGCTGACGTACAACCGCGAGGAAGACATCCAGTACATCACGTACCTGCTGTACGACTTGATTTCCGCGAAAACGTCGGGCATGTCCACGGACTCGACGGAGCAGCAGCTCATGTACGACAGTTTTCCCTGGCGTGTCAAGTTGTTCTTCAAGGACACGATGAAAAACACGTTGAAGTTCACGAAGGATTCCATGAACAAGTACGATATCAACCGGGTGTCCTTGGAGCAGCAGGTCTACGTCATGAAGGCGCCGGAGAATGTGCGGGAGAAGGCCATGACGAAATTGAAGGAAGTCAAGGGAAAAACCGACGATTCGGGAACCAAAGCCAAACAATACCTGGAGGGCTTGTTGAAGATTCCCTTTGGTGTCTACCGCGAAGAACCCGTCCTGAAAAAAACAAAGACCATGAATGCTTTGTTTCGCGGCGCATTGACGTCGATCCCGAGTGAATGGACAAGCGGTAGCGGCACAAGCGGTAGCGGCACATTGGCGTTGTCGTCGTTGTTGTTGCCAGCGAAAAAAGCCCACTATACGGTGGCGGAAACAGCGTACCTTGTGCGGTCGTTCTTCGCCTGGGTCCGGGAACACGTGGCGGCGAGTGTCCGGGCGCGTTTGCCGCGCGCCTCGTTGAAGCAACTGGCGGCGGTATTTGCGTTGGTGGCGGATAATTTGCACATCGGCGTGAAGAAAACAACGACGCCCAAACAGGAAAAAATCGCCTTTGTGGAGGAACACTTGGGCCAATGCGGCGAGGAAACGGTGGCGGCGGCACACGATCTTCTGCTGGCGTCGGCCAGTTCGGTGGATTTGGTGGCGGCGGGCGCCCCTCTCGGTGCGTCCACGTCGTCCGCCGTGCCTCCCTCGCCTTCGCTGGTGCGCACCGTCCACGAGATGCGTCACGTGGAAGCGCTGACGCGGGAATTCCAGCCCGATTTGCAGCACATCCTGGAAGTGTTGGACGATTCGATCCACGGCCACGCGTACGCCAAGCGTCAAATCCTGAAAATCATCAGTCAGTGGATGAACGGCGAGCAAACGGGTTACTGCTTCGGGTTCGAGGGTTCGCCGGGCGTGGGGAAAACGTCGTTGGCGAAACGGGGGTTGGCGAAATGTTTGAAGGACGCCGACGGCCAAGCACGCCCCTTTGCCTTCATTGCCTTGGGCGGTTCTTCGAATGGGTCCACCTTGGAGGGTCACAGCTACACGTACGTGAATTCGACCTGGGGACGCATCGTGGACGTGTTGATGGACAGCAAATGTTTGAACCCCATCATCTACATCGACGAGTTGGACAAGGTGAGCAAAACGGAGCACGGCAAAGAGATCATCGGCATCTTGATGCATTTGATCGACCCAACGCAAAACACGGGGTTTCAGGACAAGTACTTCAGTGGGATCGACGTCGACTTGTCGAAGGCCCTCTTCATCTTTTCCTACAACGACCCCAACCAAATCGACACCATCTTGTTGGATCGCATCCACCGCATCCGGTTCGACAACCTCTCCATTGACGAGAAAATCGTCATTGTGCGGAGCTATATGTTGCCGGAAATCACGCGGAAAATGGGGCTGGAGGGCGCCGTGGAGTTGTCGGACGCGGTGATCGAGCACATTGTGGAAACCTACACTCTCGAGTCGGGCGTGCGCAAACTGAAGGAGGTCATGTTCGATCTGCACGGCGAAATCAACGTGGAGTTGTTGCAGTGTGCTCCGGACGCCCCGCCGCCCAGCTTGCCCATCCGCGTAACCGTGGACGATTTGGAGACAAAATACTTGGTGAAATACGACAAAATCACCGAGAAGCGGATCCACGAACACCGGGAGGTCGGTGTCATCAACGGCCTCTGGGCGAACGCGCTCGGTCGCGGGGGCATCATCCCCATCCAAACGATGTACTTCCCGAGCCACAGTTTCCTGGAGCTCAAATTGACGGGCATGCAGGGCGACGTCATGAAGGAAAGCATGAATGTGGCCAAGAGTTTGGCGTGGAGTTTGTTGAGCGACGCGGAGAGGGCGGCGTGTCTGTCGCATTTTGAGAAAACGAAAGAGCAGGGGCTGCACATCCACTGTCCCGACGGGGCGGTGTCGAAGGACGGCCCCTCCGCCGGCGCGGCCATCACCGTAGCGATTTACAGTTTGCTGAGTGGCAAGCCCATCGACCCCTTGGTGGCGATGACCGGAGAGGTGAACTTGCAGGGAAAAATCACGGAAATCGGGGGCTTGGAGCACAAGATCCTGGGCGGTCTCCGCGCGGGGGTACGCAAGTTCCTGTATCCGGTCGCCAACCAGTTGGATTTGGAGAGGTTTTTGCAAAAAGCGGAAGGAAAAACGAGTTTGCAGGAGGTCGTCTTCGTCCCCGTGGCGCATATCCGCGAGACGTTTGCCCACTTCCTGGAGTCCGAGTAGATGGGGGTGAAGAGAGGAAACGCCTCTCTCTCTGCAGCCACAAATATTGTGGGGTAAATGTATACCGAACTCTGCCGCCGCCGGTTGGTTGTGTTGTTGTTGTCGTTGTTTTTCTTTGCACAAATAATCCATATTTGGCCTCTCGTTGAAGGATGCCGGATGCTATGAATATTGCGGCCATGGGCCATTTAGCTAACCGCATTGGGCCGTTGATCTTGGTGGCGTTCTTCGTGTTGTCGTCGGTGTTCAATTCGGACATCAAAGGGTTGTTGTTTGTGGGGCTGTTGCTGGTGAATTGCTTCATCACGGTGGCCATAGGCAATGTACTGCCGGAGTTTGTGCCGCCGGAGGCGTCGCGAGGAGCGTGTTACGGGTTCACGTTGACGAGCAACGGGCCGTTGTCGCGCCTACCTCTCAGTTTCAACGTCTACATGTTCACGTTCTTCTACATGGTGTATATTATTGGAAAATATGGTCAGGCGGGGTCGAATGTGGCGTTGTTGTTCTTTTTCCCGATCGTGATCTTGTACCACGGTTGGTGGTTGGTGTT
>JACCEC011538654.1_pt1 | contig 15903 bp, 11 predicted proteins | sample 7450121 | NCBI WGS metagenome assembly JACCEC01 (sample SAMN15323455, study PRJNA562643) | freshwater metagenome | isolation source: river surface water | place: USA:Blue River Watershed | collected 2017-08-18 | reverse complement strand
TGAGGTGATCCTATCTAACCATGAATTTATTAAGTATTTAATTGAAGTGCTGCAAAATTTTAGCCGAACTCGGACAATTGATTTTTCTCAGGAGTTCTATAGACGCTTATTGCATTTGGATCGTTAACCACCGTTGCGGTTTTTGACTTTTGGGGAAACCTTTGGGGTTACTGTTGTCTTCAGTGGGTTTCCCAACTCCTAAAGTCACTCCACCTAGTTTTGTTAACCCTGACTGCGACTAGACAAGCTGACACTAATGAGGTGACAGATGGAAACCCCTCGTCAGAATTCAAAATTTCAACAATCAAGAACAACGATAAAATTTAAGGAATACGGTTCACGGATTCACCCTACAATAGAAAAGCGATTGTTTAACTAGAATTGGCTGATCCCTTGAGGATTTTCAGGGTTCACCCGACGAATAGGAAAATGTCATCATTTGTTGAATTTAATGAGATTATATTGAGGAGTAAATTTCGTGGCTGAATCTGTTCAGTATTTATTAATTGGATCAACCGAGCCTTACACGGGTAAATCAGCAATTGCCTTGGGTCTGGCGGATCTATTTCAAACTCAAGGCTTAAAGATTGTTTATGGTAAGCCTTTGGCAACGGATATGGGTGATGGAGAGGGTGAGGAAGCGACTGATGCTGACCTTCAGTTCATTGCTCAAACCCTAAAACTATCTCATGAACAACTCCGATTTCCAATTTTAACCTTAGATGAAACTACAATTCATCAACGTTTATTAGATAAAAATGGGGAAAACTATCAGCAATCTCTAGTTTCATATCTCGAAAAACCTTCTGCGGATCTAATTTTATTAGAAGGGCCAAGAACCTTACAAGAGGGATTATTATTTGATTTATCTGTACCTCAAATTGCCAATCAGTTGGATGCTTCTGTTTTGCTGGTTGTTCGTTTACATTCTCACTTAGCTTTGGATGATTTACTGTATGCTCAAAAAGATTTAGGAAAGCGTTTATTAGGAATTGTTATTAATGATGTTTCTCCTGAAGAATTAGAAATTACAACCTCTGAAATTCAACCATTTTTAGAAGCTAAAGGAATTCCTGTTTTTGGAGTATTACCGAGGAATCCTGTTTTACGCAGTGTCACGGTTAAAGAATTAGTGAACCAGTTAAAAGCCCAGGTGCTTTGTTCTAAAGAACGATTAGATTTAATGGTAGAAAGTCTAAGTGTAGGTGCGATGAATGTTAGTTCAGCCATGAAGTATTTTGATAAATCTACAAATATGGCTGTTGTTACCGGAGGCGATCGCACGGATATTCAATTAGCAGCTTTGGAAAAATCCACCCATTGTTTAATTCTCACGGGTCAACTTCCCCCGGCACCAATGGTTTTAAGTCGGGCTGAAGATTTGGAAGTTCCGGTTTTGTCGGTTGATCTCGATACGTTAACAACGGTAGAAATTATTGATCGAGCGTTTGGTCAAGTTCGCCTTCATGAACCGATTAAAGTTGAAGCAGTGAATCAACTCATGAAAGAATATTTCCATCTGGATCGCTTAATTCAACGCTTAGGAATTTCCCTTCCTCTAACTGTAATGAATTAATATGTTCAAGGTCGGTCAGGAGATTGTAGAGACGTGATAACAGCGTCTCTACAAATTGTTTAAAGTTCTATAATTGCTTGTGCAAAATCCCTTAATGAATGATTAAAAATTGGCTGATCTATTTCCAAATTTATGTTATTGCTTCTGATTATTTTTTAGCTTCAAATTAACCCGATTTCGATGGATAATAGCTTCAGCAGAATTGGGTTTGATTTCCAAGGCGATCCCATAGGAACGTTGAGCATCTTGATAGCAATTCATTTGTTCAAAGCTCATTCCTCGACGAATCCAGGCTTGATAATGATCCGGTTTTCGTTGAATCACTTGATCATAAACATTTAAAGCATCTTGATAACGTTGGGCTGATTCTAAGGCTAATCCCCATTGTAACCAAGTTGAATAAGATTCCGGCCAAATTTTCACCCCTTGATGAAACGCTTCTGCGGCTTCAGAATACTTTTCAATTGCTTCTAACGTTTTCCCTAAATGTACCCAAGCGTCAAAATTATCCGGTTGTACCCGAATCACTTTTTTATAAACAATAATTGCTTCATCATAGCGTTCTAATTTTTCTAATGCTTCTCCCCTTTGTAATCCGGCTTTTGTTGCTAAACTTGTATCTTCTGTGGTCATTTGTACCACTTTATCATAAGCAATTAACGCTTCATCATAGCGTTCTAATTTTTCTAATGCTTCTCCCCGACAATTCCAAGCATCCATAAAATCCGGTTGAATTTGTAAAGCATTATCATAGGCAATGATAGCTTCTTGATGTTGTCCAAGTTCACATAACGCTTTTCCTCGACCTAACCAAGCTTCAGGAAAATTAGAATTTAATTGTGTGGCTTTATCAAAAGATGCGATCGCCGATTGATATTGTTTTAAATTTAATAAAGCTTGAGCGCGACTAATCCAAACCGCAGCCGAATCAGGATTAATTTGTAAGGCTTGATTTAAACAAGTTAAAGCCGCTTGATGTTGTTGATGATGCAACAATGCCATGCCTTTATAAAACCAAACTTCATAATCCTGGGGTTGCAGTTGAATGACCGTATCATAAGATGTAATCGCTTCAGGATATCGCCGTAATTTTTGTAAAGCAATCCCGCGATTAAACCAAGCTTGATAATTCTTGGGTTGTAATTGAATCGCTTGGTCATAAGAGGCGATCGCATCGGCATATTTCTGTTGACTGAATAACATTTCTCCGCGATTAAACCAAGCTTCATAATTAGCCGGCTGTAATTGAATAGCCCGATCATAGGAAGCAACCGCATCAGCATACCGTTCTTCATTCATGAAAGCATTAGCTTGATGATACCAAATCGAAGAAACATTCGGTTTAATTTCAATCGCTCGTTTATAAGAAGCGGCAGCAGCTTTATATTGTAATAACCCTTCTAATGCTAAACCCCGTTCATACCAAGCTTCAAAATTTTCGGGTTCAATGGTAATCGCTTTATCAAAAGAAGCAACAGCTTCTTCAAATCGTTCTAATTTTGCTAAGGCAATGCCTCGAAACGTCCAAGCCCAATAATCTTCCGGTTTAATTTTAATCGCCCGGTCATAGGATTCTAATGCTTCTTTATAGCGTTTTAATTTCCGTAAACTATTTCCTCGTCTTAACCAAGCCGAATACCAATTGGGTTTATAACGAACGGCTTGATTATAACGTTCAAAGGCAAATTCATAACGTCCTAATTTATAAAATCGATTGCCTTTGTTATACTCAGGCCAGGCTTTCACAATGCCGAAAAATCCTAATCCAGAGGGAGGTTGAGGTTGTGGAGGAGACTCCACAGGAAAGAGGGAGGAGGTTAATTCTTCCGACATAGGGTGTTTGACTCCTGATATATGGGCGAGATTCCCTCACCCTAGGTGCTAATAGTTTTAATTTTACTGAATGCCAACACAGAAGCACCTGAACCGAAAATACAGTAGCGATTCACTCCAGACAATGGCAAAATTGAAAGGGTTTGGCTGTGGTTCGCCATGTTGCCTGCGCATCTAATAAAGTTATAGGGGTTAGGTTTTTAGGAGGTTGTGCAATTTCAATGAGTATTCAAGAGATTTTCGCTAAGGGTGGGCCAGCAATGTGGCCCTTGCTGATTTTATCGATTCTGTCGATTAGTGTGATTATTGAACGGATTTGGTTTTGGATTACCACCTTGACCAAAGAAAAACAAATTGTTAACCGTGTGATTGATTCTGCGCGGCGAGGACAATGGGGGAAAGCGCATCAAACCGCGAAACAATCCAGTAATCAACCGATGGGACGTTTTCTCTATGCTCCGCTACGGTTAGAGTCTCCTGACCCAGAATTATTCCGCTTGGCGTTAGAAGCAGCAGCAGATGAAGAATTAGCCTCGATGCGTCGGGGAGACAAAATTTTTGAGGCGGTGATTGCTATGGCGCCTCTATTGGGACTGTTAGGAACTGTGTTAGGGTTAATTAACTCCCTGGGTTCTATTCGCTTAGGAGATATTGGCACTTCATCCGCTTCAGATGTAACCTTGGGAATTGCAGAAGCTTTAATTACAACCGCAACCGGATTAATTGTCGCTATTATTAGTTTAGCATTTTATCGATTTTTTCAGGGGTTAATGTTTAATCAAGCTAAAATCTTTCGTAAAGCGGGAAATGAATTAGAATTGTTATATCGTCAGAATTGGCCCTATGCTAAATCTCAGTTACAAATTCCTGAAACTGAAGAAGAAGAGGAGGATGAAGAACGAGAGGAACCCATTCTAAAACATTTGTTTGCAGATTCAGAGAGTAATAGTAATAAGGCTTCAGTAGAACCTGAAAAACCCGTTAAACCCAGAAAAAAATCTGCGGTTGGGGATGAGGAAGAAGACGAAACATAAAGTCAATACCCAAACATTAATCACAAAAATTTTATGAAAATTAGAAACGATTCAATCGCCGACGAAGCCAGAATAGAATTAATCCCCTTAATTGACGTGGTGTTTTGTATTCTGACGTTTTTTATTTTGGCTTCCTTACAATTAACTCGTCAACAAGCGATTAATGTGGATTTACCCAAAGCCGGCACCGGGGAAACCCAAATGCAGAAAATGTTAATTGTGGGAATTGATACGGCCGGACAAACTTATATTGAACAACAACCTGTTAATCCAGATCAATTAGACCGAACCTTATTAAGATTTCGGCGTTGGAATCCCAGTGGGTTAATTGTCTTATATGCGCCGAAAGAAGCCCGCTATAACGATGTTGTTCAGGTTTTAGACCGTTTGAGGGCTATTGGTGGGGAACGGGTCGCCCTAGCCACGTTACCAAGCTCTCAAGACATTAAACCTCCTACTAACCCATTAAACCCTAGCTTCAATCCTGCTCCTAATCCCTCAAATATTACTCCTCCTTTTGCCCCTACCAGCCCAAATTCTGGCGATGTGTTACCTACTCTTCCCTCAACCTTACCCAATGCACCAAACAATCTTCCATCTCAGAATAGTCCGGTTTTAACACCTTCTATTCCACCCTCAGATGGTTCTAATCCTTTTGCACCTCAAATTCCTCCAGTTAATAATACACTTCCCTCTCAAACTCAAGAACAACCCGGTTTTTAATTGTTCGCAAAAATCAGGAACAAAATCTTGTTAGTTTTAGGGGATGAACTAGGGGAGAATCTCCCCTAATTTTGTTGTTTTCTATTCCGTAGAATAACTCGCAATCATTGTTTTTGCTAATGCAGGTAATGGTAAACCCGGAGGATAAACTCCTTGCTCTTTAATACTTCTAATACTCGCTTCTGGAATGGCAATTTTTAAATAATTTGCCACTGATCTTACCACATCTCCGCGATCAATCATTCCAGCAACCGCACCCGCCGGAGATAAGACTGTAATGCGACGCAGTTGTTTGTCTTCCATTTTATTAATCACTTCAACCAATGAAGCTTTTTCGGAAATGGTAATCAGTTCATCTAAGGGTTGAACAATTTGATTTAAGGTTTGAGTTTCCCATTGACTTCGTTCAATGACTCGCAACGCCTCAACAGGAACTAATCCGCGATAACGACCATCAGATGCGGCAAAATAAACAGGAATAACATCAACTCCAATTAAATATTCATCTGCAAATTGACGTAACGTTAAATCAGCATCTACCACTCGAAATTCACGGGTCATTGTATCTGTTGCTTTAATCTTAAGTAAGGCTTCTTGTAGCTCGCTAAGGCGATTATAAGAACTTGCATTTTGTAACACAAACCAACCAATTAAAGCAATCCATAATCCGCCATAACTTTTGGCAAATAAAACCACAGATAAACCCAAGGAAACGGCTAAAATCCCTAAAAATTGTCCGGTTCTCGCTGCCCAACGCACGCCAGACAAGCGATTTCCCGTAATTTTCCACACCATTGCTTTGAGCACTTGTCCCCCATCTAGGGGCAACCCTGGGATTAAATTAAAGATGCCTAAAACTAAGTTAATTCTCCCTAAATCTTGGGTTAGGGAATAAATTAAACTAGAATTTGGTAAGATGTTAGTAACAAGATTGAGGATAAAAAATAAGCTAAAACTTACCAGGGGGCCAGCGATCGCCACTTGAAATGCTTGACCCGGAGTTTTAGATTCTTCATCAATAGAAGCTACCCCTCCAAAGAGAAATAAGGTAATCGAATTAACTCGAATTCCTTGAGATTGAGCGACTAAACTATGACCGAGTTCATGTAATAGCACTGAAACAAATAACAAAATTGCGATCGCAAACCCAGCAACCCAAGATAAATTTTCTCCCCATTGAGCATAATCTTGGCGATTGACAACTGTAAACAGTAAAACAATGATAAACCAAGAAGAATCAACAAAAAGTGGAATTCCAAATAATGTTCCAATCCGCCAACCTGCCTGCATGAGATGCTTTTGACTCCGTTTATTGGATTTGCTTAGTTTAACCTTCTGCTTAATAGTGTATCAATAACTCTTAGAAGGTTAAAAGGGGAATATTGAACCCTTTGAGGGGAATTTGTTGTTGAGAGGGACTTAACCCTTTAGATTGTAGGAGAACGCCAAAGTTGCCTAAACCCATCGGATCAATGAGGGAGTGTAAGCATTCTCGTCGTTGTAAAACTTCCGAAAGAGAATAGTCTGAGGGTTGAGATAAAGCTGTGATCCGATGGCCCAACCCTAACGCCATTAAAAATAAAGCTTGTTGGGTAAACCCCTGAAAATGAAGGTTGCAGTGTTCTCCATAACGTTCTAAGGCGGTAAAGTCAATATGGGCGGTTAAATCCTGTTTACCAATATTAATATAGGGATGATTATGATGGCGATGTTGATAATAACATTGTAAGGTTCCTTCTCGGCGACTGGGTAAGTAATATCGTTGGGCGGGATAACCATAATCAATGGTTAAAATAAAGCCTTGATTGAGTTTTGATGCAACCATTTTGATCCAGTCTAAGGCGATTAAATTAACTTCGGTTCGATAACCTTCTGCATAAGCCGGAGAACATAAATCAATCTCAATTAATTTAAAATAGTCTGTGAGTTTTGCGGTTGAAAGTTCAGCGATGGTTTCTTGAAATTTAAGATCTGGGGTAGTGGGAGAATCTACAGTAATATAAATTTCTTGAAGTTGTCGATTTTGAACAATAACTTGATGAACCGGGAACGCATCTACTAATTCATTAGAGAAAAAACAACCAATAATCGCTTCATTTTTAAGGGTCTCTAAATCCAACCATTGAATTGATGGGTTTAGATTCAACAGATTTTTAAGTTGCTTTTGCTGTTGTTGTTTCAAACAAGCAGATTTTTCACAAATAATATAGTTTATTTTGCTGTAAAATTCAGGATATTGTTTTTTTAAATAGCTGAGAATATCGCTGGCTAATAGTCCTTGACCTGCTCCCATTTCGACCAAGGTAAAAGGGTTAGGATAATCCAGAATTTCCCACATTTGAAAAAACTGTTCTGCCAAGATTTCCCCGAAATCGTAACCCAAATAGGGAGAAGTGATAAAATCTCCGGTTGCACCGAATTGAGGTTTATTAGCGGTATAATAACCATATTCTGGGTGATATAAAACCCAGTTCATATAATCAGCAAAGGTAATTCTATTTTGAGGATTTTCCTTGATTTTTTGAGCAATAAAATTACATAAATTTAGATTATTTTCGGATTCCATAGTCAACAATTATAGCAGGGCATAGAAAGGAAAGTTTCAGACTGATAGAGTATAAGCGAAAGTTCTAACAAGCTAATTTAATTGCTATTATCATATTTATTAATTATTTTCTCGTTGTTATGCTTTAGCACCCAATCAATCATCAATTAGGGCTAAAGCCCAACAACGGATAAAATTTAAACGGAAACGGGTTCGGATTGATACCGAATATTGGCATCTTTTAAACGTTTTAACGCTTCTTGTAAGCGATCGCAATCAGCAATTAAACTAATTCTAACATAACCCTCTCCCCCAATTCCAAAAGCATTACCAGGGGTAAAAACAACTCCGGTTTGTTGTAAAACCGTTAGGGCAAAATCTGTGGAATTCATCCCTGGAGGACAGGGAACCCATAAATACATTGTGGCTAAAGTTTTGGGAACCGTCCAGCCTAATTCTGCTAATCCTTTAATCAGAAAATCTCGGCGGGTGCGATAGCGTTCTTGAACAGAATGCAAATAAGAATCCGGTAAACTTAAAGCCGTTTCTGCTGCTGCTTGTAATGCTGAAAAAACGCCATAATCTAAATTCGTTTTTAACGTTCTTAACCCTTGTAAAACCTTAGAATTGCCAACAGCAAATCCCACTCGCCAGCCTGCCATATTATAGGTTTTAGACATGGTGTGGAATTCTACCCCTATTTCTTTTCCCCCTGGAATTTCTAATAAACTCGTAGGTTGATAACCATCAAAGGCTAATTCGGCATAACATAAATCATGAACCAGTAGAATTTGATATTTGTGGGCAAAGGCAACAATTTCTTCAAAAAATTCACGGGAGGCCGTTGCACCTGTGGGATTACTGGGATAATTAAAATAAAGAATTTTAGCTTGTTCTGCTATTGAATCAGGAATCGATCCTAAATCAATCACCCAATCATTTTCCGGTTTCAAAATCATTGAATGAACCTTTCCTCCTGCTATCACTGGCCCGCGAAAATGAACCGGATAGGAAGGACTAGGAACTAAGACTAAATCCCCCGGATTAATATAAGCTAAAGCTAAATGACCTAATCCTTCTTTTGATCCTAATAACGGTAACGCTTCACCATTGGGGTCGAGGGAGACGCCATAACGACGGTGATACCAATTGGTAATTGCTCGTCTAAAATTAGCAGTGCCTTCAAAGGGTGGATAGCCATGATGGGCCGGATTTTTTAAAGCCTGAATAGCTGCTTCTACAACAGGTTCAGGTGTTGCCCCATCGGGGTTTCCCATGCCTAAATCAATTAAATCTAAGCCTTGTTGACGGGCGTTGGCTTTCAATTCATCTAAACGGGCAAAAACGTAAGGCGGTAGAGCTTGTATCCGGTCAGCAGGGCTAATCCAATCTAATGTCATTGGTCAATAATTAATATTGTGTTATAGCAGAGACTAGGGAACAGGGAACCTGATCCTGATTCTTTATTTTCCCCCGATAGGGCGTTGTTTTTTCTTCCCTTCTTAATTCTTAATTGTGATTTTGAAGAAAAAAGAGCAGCGCTTTAACTTTTTACCTTGGTTTCAACGATGGGGGCTGTTGTTGAGACCATAGCTGCCATCACCTGTTCTGGACACACTTTAAAGGGTAAACGATGAATATCAGAACGTTCATTACAGGCAACCTCGGCAGCTTTTCGCAGTTCAACTAAAGTGATTTCTCCCATTCCTAAATCATTAAGGGTTTGGGGTAAGCCTAAATCGGTGTAAAACTTTAATAATTGTTGTCTGGCGGTGGCGGCAAGTTGGTTGCCTTGTACCATTTCCTCTAAACGTAGTTGGGCTAAAATTCCAAAAGCGACTTTTTCCCCGTGTAAAGTTCCATGACTGGCGGCTACATGGGTTAAACCATTATGAATCGCATGGGCGGCAACGGTGCGACATTGGGCTCCCCCAATACCCCCAATCACTCCAGCCAGTAAAACGGTTGCATCAACGACTTCCTGCCAAGTTTCGCTGCCGGGTTCTTGTAAGGCGGTTAAGGATTTTTGTAATAAAATATCCCGCAGGATTCTGGCTTGTTGTACGGCGGCGATCATGAAGGTTTGATCGGAATGTCCACTGCTGACGGAGGCTTCATACCATTTGGCGATCGCATCTCCAATGCCTGCAATTAACGTCCGTTGGGGGGCAGTTTGAATTAAATCATAGTCCAAAATTAATAAATCAGGACACCGATCTAAACTGACATCATATAAAAAGGCGCCCTGGTCGGAATAAACGTTAGACAAAGCTGTCCAAGCGGCGCAGGTTGCCCCAGAGGTGGGGATGGTGACGATGGGGAGGTGGGTTTGATGGGCGATGAGTTTGGCTGCGTCTAGGGCTTTTCCGCCCCCTGTACCGATAATAAAGTCTGCATGATGGCTGTGGACGGCTTGACGGAGGCTGGTTAAACGGGTTTCGCTACAGTCTGTTTCGTAGGACGCTTGGGCGAAGTCGAGTTGGTAACGCTCGAAGATTGGGTTTAGAGCTTGAAGGGTGAGGGGAAGGGAGCGGTCGCCACCAATGATTAATGGCCGTTGACCAAAACCTGCGATCGCCTCTGCTGCCTGTGCTATGGCATGATGTCCCCGTAAAACTTGGGCTGGGGCAATCTTTAAACTCACAACCGAAGTGGACTGTACATTAAGGGTTGAAGAGGTTTCAGGCATAGCAAGTTAAATCAAAGGTGCTAAATTTTACTTTACCGCATTGTTCTGTGATTGGGGTAGTGTAATGAACGTAATGAACAGGCAAGATGCCTGTTCCACAAATTTTCAGCTATTCTGGAATCAGTGGCTAGGAAAGAACAAAATGGCAATCTTTCAACCTCGATCAGAAACTCCTCCTCTGTCTAGTTTGTATGAGCAAGATTTTTATTTATGGATAGAAGAAACAATTCAATTATTAAAGGCAGAAAAATTTTTAGAACTGGATCGAAATAATTTAATTGAAGAATTAGAGAGTATGGGCAGGAGTGAGAAACGAGCGATTGAAAGTAATTTAAGGGTTTTATTAATGCACTTACTAAAATATCAATATCAACCTGAACGTCGTTCTAAAAGTTGGATTTCCACGATCATTGAACATCGGATTAGAATTAATAAAGAGTTAAAAGCTAGTCCGAGTTTAAAAGGATATTTGGAACAAATTTTTGATGAAACCTATCAAGAAGCTAGACTCTTAGTTGCTGTTGAGACGGGTTTAACGTTAGATGTTTTTCCGCTCACTTGTTCCTTAACTTCTGAACGGATACTTGAGGGTGATTTTTTGCCCGAAAGTTAAATGATCGCTCTCAATGTTTGTTGCTGTTCTCTTTGAAAATTTTTGATCTTTAATATTAACAAATCCAACATTCCAAACATTTAAGATTTTCATTTTTCTACAATTTAAGATTTCCTTGAATCTAAGTGAGGATGGAAAAGAGCAATTATTAAGAGAGCGGTTTAACCTGATCTAAAAATTGTTGTAATTCATCCCCTTCAATGATTTCTGTTTCTAATACTTTGCCAGCAATTTCATCTAATAAGTCTCGATTGTAATTCAAAATTGCTAAAGCTTTTTGATGAGCATTATCGACAATATCCTTAACTTCATCATCAATCGCTTCTGCGGTTTTTTCACTCATGGGACGGCGAAGATTAGCATCTGCATTGCCTAAAAAATTATTCTGTTTGGCTTTTTCATAAGCTAACGGCCCTAAGGTTTTACTCATGCCATAATGAATCACCATGCGTTCGGCTAATTCCGTTGCTCGTTGTAGGTCATCGGAAGCGCCATTAGTCACCTTTCCAAAAACTAATTCTTCGGCGGCACGTCCCCCTAATAACATAGCAATTTGTTCGCGGAATTCGATTTCATCCATTAAAAAACGGTCTTCCGTTGGCATCCTTAAAGTATAGCCTAATGCCGCCATTCCTCGTGGCACAATCGAAATTTTAGCAACTTTTCCACCCCCCGGCATTAAGGCGCCAACAATGGCATGACCGACTTCATGATAGGCGACAATTTTCTTTTCTTTTTCATTTAAGACGCGACTGCGTTTTTCTAATCCTGCCACAACCCGTTCAATGGCTTCATAAAAATCTTGTTGGGTCACGGTTTGTTGTTGATTTCTAGCGGCTAATAAAGCGGCTTCATTAACTAAATTGGCTAATTCCGCGCCTCCAAAACCCGGAGTTCTAACCGCAATGGCGTGTAAATCAACATCCATTTCTAATTTAACTTTTTTAGCATAAATCTCTAAAACCGCTTTGCGTCCTGCCAAGTCAGGTCTATCTACAAGCACCTGTCGATCAAAGCGTCCAGGGCGTAATAATGCAGCGTCTAAGGCTTCGGGACGGTTGGTGGCAGCTAATACAATAACTGTTGCATCTCCCACTCCAAATCCATCCATTTCGGTTAATAATTGGTTCAAAGTTTGTTCCCGTTCATCGCTACTTCCACTTTGAAAACCTCCACTACTTCTGGATTTACCAATAGCATCTAATTCATCAATAAAAATAATACAAGGAGCTTTCGTTTTCGCTTGTTCAAATAAGTCTCGAACTCTTGCCGCACCCGTCCCTACAAATAACTCAATAAATTCTGAACCGGATATACTAAAAAAAGCTACTCCGGCTTCTCCTGCTACAGCTTTTGCTAATAAGGTTTTTCCGGTTCCTGGGGGGCCAACTAATAACACACCTTTGGGAATTTTTGCCCCAATTTCGGTAAACCGTTGGGGACTTTTTAAGAAATCCACAATTTCTGCTAATTCGGTTTTGGCTTCTTCGACTCCGGCTACATCGGCAAAGGTAATATTATCCGTTTGACCTTTAACAAAAACTTTGGCTTTACTTTTATTAATCGATAATGATCCTTGGGGATCTCGTTTCATAAAATATTGAAACGCGACGACTAAAATTAAAGGGGGAATCACCCAATTTAAAACTACACTTAACCAACTTTGTTTCGGTGCTGGCGCGGCAGCAAATTCAACTCCTTTGGCTTCTAAACGTTTGGGTAGTTCTAAATCAAAAATCGGGGTTGTGGATAAAATACTTTGAGGTTGATTATTTTCTTCTTTAATTTGGTAAAGAATTTCATTTTCTCCGACTAAAACTTTTGAAACTTTATTATCTTCGATTTGTTGGATAAAAAAACTATAGGGAACTTTGGGAAAACGAGGACGAGTCAGTTGAGGCAACAACCAATTTCCAATTAAAATAACTCCGGCTGAAATTAATAAAATTTGGGCAACTTTTTGAGAACTGGGTAATTTAGGTCTTCTTTTAATACTCATAAAATTTTTTGGGGTTGGCTCTGATCGCTCTCGTTAACCTCGTTTCTAGGTTCTACCTAGAAATGCGTTTTGGGTGGCTCTGCCACCCGTCACCCCGAATACTCTATTTAGAGGTAGAACCTCGGATGGGCATTCCCTGGTAGACCCAGGGAACGAGGGGGGATACATTAATTATGCGATCGCGGCGGGAATTTTACCCTCATACTTAACTTGATTTAACAAATGTTGTAAATCTTCCCCTTCTATGACTTCAGTTTGTAAGATTTGTTGGGCTATTTGCTCCATTAAATCTTGATTTTGATTCAGGATATCCAAAGCTTTTTGATGGGCTTGTTCAACCAGTTGTTTGACTTCATCATCAATAGCTTTTGCTGTTTCATCACTGACATAACGGCGAGGATTCATCATCATATTATCCCCCAGAAAATTGTTTTGTTGACCTTTTTCGTAAGCTAAGGGCCCTAATACTTTACTCATGCCATAGGTAGTGACCATTCGTTCCGCTAAATCAGTCGCCCGTTGTAAATCATTTGCCGCGCCTGTGGTAATACTTCCAAACACAATTTCTTCGGCTGAACGTCCTCCTAATAAGGTAGCAATTTCGCCTTTCATTTCTTCTTCACTGAGTAAGAAACGGTCTTCGGTGGGCAGTTGTAAGGTATATCCTAATGCAGCCATTCCTCGTGGCACAATGGAGATTTTAGCCACTTTATTTTGACCAGAAACCACTGCACCAACAATGGCATGACCTACTTCATGATAAGCCACAATTTTCTTTTCTTTTTCGTTGAGGACACGGGATTTTTTTTCTAATCCTGCAATCACCCGTTCAATGGCTTCGGCAAAGTCAGCTTGACTGACGGTTTCCCGTTTATTTCTGGCGGCTAATAAGGCAGCTTCATTGACTAAATTGGCTAAATCTGCCCCGGCAAAACCTGGGGTACGAGTGGCGATCGCTTTTAAGTCAACATCCGCCCCAATTTTAACTTTTTTAGCATAGATTTCTAAAATTAGTAACCGACCGGATAAATCAGGACGATCAACTAAAACTTGACGATCAAATCGACCCGGACGCAGTAACGCTGGGTCTAAAGTTTCCGGTCGGTTTGTAGCGGCTAAAACAATCACCGTTGCTTGTCCAGCGGCAAACCCATCCATCTCGGTTAATAACTGGTTGAGGGTTTGTTCTCGTTCATCATTTCCCCCATACATTGCACCACTGGCTCGTGATTTTCCAATGGCATCTAATTCGTCAATAAAGATAATACAAGGGGCTTTCTTTTGGGCTTGTTCAAATAAATCTCGAACCCGTGCCGCCCCTGCACCTACGAACAATTCCACGAATTCTGAACCAGAAATGCTAAAGAATGGAACTCCGGCTTCTCCGGCTACTGCTTTTGCCAATAAGGTTTTTCCAGTTCCTGGGGGGCCGACTAATAAGACTCCTTTCGGAATTCTGGCTCCAATTTGTAAAAATCGTTGGGGAGTCTTCAGAAATTCCACCACTTCTTCTAATTCGGTTTTAGCTTCTTCAACTCCGGCTACATCTTTGAAGGTGACTTTTGTGGCATCATTTTCCACATAAACTTTAGCTTTACTCTTGCTAATAGAAAGTGCCCCTTGTGGCCCTCCCAGTCCTCCACCTCGGCTTTGCAAAAATTGTCCAACGGCTACCCAAATTCCCACAAAAATTAAGGGAGGAACGACCCAACCAATTAAGCTAGAAAACCAGGTATTTCGCGGCGGAGGGGCGGCGGCAAATTCTACTCCTTTAGATTCTAAACGTTTGGGTAAATCCATATCAAAAATCGGCGTTGTTGATAAGATTTGTCCGGGTTGATCAGCTTCTCCTTTCACTAAATAGCGGATTTGATCTTGACTCAAATAAACTTGAGAAACTTGACCATCTTCAACTTGTTCAATGAATAAACTATAGGGAACACGGGGGATTTGTTGCCCAAATAATCCGGGTAATGTTAGGTTGGCAATTAAGAAGATCACGCCTAACCAAAATAAAATACTTCCGATGGGAATATTTCGAGGAAATTTGGGTTTGTCTTTTATACTCATGGTCTTTGATTAAAGGTTAACTGATTAAAGGTCTACAATTTCAAAATCAAGGGATAAGAACACAACATCCCGTTAGAGAAGGTTGATAATTGAGTTGATTTTAATCGACTTTAGGGATGAACCTGAGAAAGAAGTTTTAAGGTAAAGGGATAGAGATTTACTCTCAAGTTGATTTCCTTCTCTGGTGGTTTGTGTCTGCTTTCATATTGCCGTAATCCCCTGCTAACAGGAACCGGGAAGCTTTTCCCTGTTGTCACGATAGCGTGATTTTCCTGAGCGGTGGGGTGAGGGCAGTCTCATCAAAGGATCGTTTTTTGACACTTGACAAGAAGCCACACCGGATCATCTATTGTATAGGATTACCCGTGCAATTACCGTTGTAAGAATTGAATAATCATTGAGTTTTTATTAAAAATCCCATCAGTTTCTTGACTTATATTTAATTTTGTATCAAATTAGAAGATAAGATTCTAGCTAGATCGAGGAGATTGAAATGCCAACGATTAATTCAACTTGGGATGACTTAATCACTCAATGCGACGGGCGATATTTGACTAATGCAGAACTGAAACCCCTGCATCAGTATGTTCAAACCTTAAATGCTCGTACCAAAACCTATGAAGTGTTACGGGCAAAATCCGCAGGTTTAATTAAACAAGCGCTGAAGAAATTCATGCTGTCTCATCCAGAAGTTATGCAAAAGCATTCTAAACGTTGTATTTATGATATGTCGATGACAATGTGTTTAATGTCTGTTGCGTTGTTACGGGATGACCCTCACTTTTTTAAAGAATCTTTAATGTTGTGGCTGGCGAATATTC
>JACCEC011430303.1_pt1 | contig 15904 bp, 22 predicted proteins | sample 7450121 | NCBI WGS metagenome assembly JACCEC01 (sample SAMN15323455, study PRJNA562643) | freshwater metagenome | isolation source: river surface water | place: USA:Blue River Watershed | collected 2017-08-18 | reverse complement strand
CTTTAAACATCCAATATGAAGCCTCTATTAATATGTATTGTCATTCTGTTTTCGGCACTTGGGGTGATAACGATATATTCCTGCTTTAAGCGTAATCAAACCAAAAAGGAAAATGAGAAAAATAGAATAGATTCTGTTTATTATAATTTGAAGCGTAAAAATAGTGTTATACCCATTATAGATGTGGAAATAAAAAATGAAAAGGTTCTAAACGTAATACCCTCTCATTTTGCTTATACTGAAGACATTGTTTAAAATAAAATTGAATTACTATTTTCATATTAAACGAAAGTAAAATATAAAAATGAATATGCAGGATTTACCAAATGAAATTATCAAAATGATTTTTCTATATTTACAATCACCAGAAGCAAAATTAATAAAAGATGAGTTGAACATATACGAAAAAGACCATAATCAAAGTTATACAAAAATTGTTAAATTTTATTACATTAAAAATATAATTTCATTTTCAGATTATTATTTTGATAAACTCAGAGAACCTCATGAATATTTAAGCACTTATCATGATATTACAAAATATAATTGATAAAATATAAATAAGTATTTCAATTTACTTATATTTATAAATATATAGAGGTCTTACTGAGATTCGAACTCAGGTCAGAGGATATCTTCATTTTGTCAAAGTCCTCGGTGCTAAACCACTACACTATAAGACCAAAAAACTACCCACCATCTACTTTTTTTATAACTAAAGAAGTCAACCGACCTATAAAGTAGAAAACGTTATTGATTCAATTATACATTTTTACATGTATAAAAGCAACGTTTACGTTGGAGTTCCGAAGAACACAATAATCTACATTTATTCAAATTGGTTTGCTGTAAGGATACCAACTCGTTTTCAATTAACCAAATGACTTAACTTCTAGTTAATAATCGTCTCGTTTAAACCCTCCGAAAAAGGGGTGCGCACTTTTAAATAAGACCACGAGTATATAGAAAAAATAAAGAAAAAAAGACACGGCATCCCAAGGGGTTTCCCCCTACATATTATATAGTATAATTATCTTTAAGTTGTTTTATATATATTTAAAATTGTTTAATTTGATAATTGCTCATACTGGGGGTTGAACCCAGCCTAATTGCTTATAAGACAATTGTGCGAACCGATACACTATACGAGCATTTTGATACTAGTAACTATAATTGATTTCATTTTATTTTTAAAATGTAAATATACGACAACTGCAGGATTTGAACCTGCGCGCGAATTTCGCAACAGATTTCAAATCTGTCTCCTTAACCGCTCGGACAAGTTGCCATTTACAGGTTTCATTTCAATTTTGCGCCTTAGACCACTCGGCCATCCGTCTTTTCAAACGGAGTAGGATTCGAACCTACGATTGTACTACAAACAAATGTCTAACAAATTGCTGTACGAAACCTCTCATATTTTATATATAATATGTCTTTAAGTTGTTTTAAAATATATTATTTGAGAATTATAGGATTTGAACCTACGAGTGCTTTGCACAATGCCTTAGCAGGGCATCCCCTTAGAACCACTCGGGCAAGCCACCACATCGACCAATACAGGAATCGAACCTGCGACCTCCTGTTCCGTAGACAGGCGCTCTATCCAACTGAGCTAATCGGCCATAATACTGGTATCTATTTTCTGATACATACCATCAACTTCGCGAAAGCAGGGCAAACATATGGGATGCCTTCCATTAATTATAATTCAACAGACGACACCCCAATATACCTAAAGAAAAAAATTAATTATTAGCATAAAATTAACATTAAATATATAAATAAACTTACCTTTCTATCCACCACATTTTACCTACCTGATTCTGATATACCCTTGTATATCAAATTATTATATCGAGTTGTCTTTAAATTGTTTTAAATATTATATATTCATATTATATATGTTAAGTAATATTCTTATTGCTCCTTCACTTAATTCACTCTTCGTTACTGGTTTCTTATTGTTATTCATTTTATTTGTTTTAATCTCTAATTTTCAGCTATTTAAGCGTCTCGATTTCTATCATAAAATTGTTGTTCTTGCATTAATTACTATTTCAGTCGGCACTCATGGTTTAATTCATCTTGGTGTTGAGTCTGTATATGGTTTCAATCCATATCGTTGGATTTAAGACATAGAAACTCTGTAATATTAAAAAACTTAAAAAATATCGAAAAATAAAAAGTATATGGCTTTTTAAAAATGGACAAAAATAAATGTCCAAATTTTAAATTTAAAAACACTCTTACTGACAAAAAAAATTAACTAGATAAACAAAATTTATCGTCACAATTTAAACGATAAATTTTTATTTAATGATGATAATTTTTTCGTAAAATAACTTAAAGTTTTTTCTGGTTTCCTATATATGGAAATTAAGGAAATAAAAAAACTTGAAAAGAACTTTGCCAAATTTGTTTGTGAATATTGTGACTTTAAATGCTGGCAAAAATGTGACTGGGATAGACACATATCTAGAGCTAAACACGCCGCCAGTGTGGGCGGAAATGTCCAGGAAATAAAAAAACTTGAAAAAACTTTTTCGTGCGATTGTGGGAAAATTTTTAAAACAAATTCTGGCTTGTGGAAGCATACAAAAATATGCAATAATAAAGCTAAATTAATCACTACAGAAATAATCAATGAAGAACCTAGTGATAAACAGCTTGTTATGATGTTATTGAAACAAAATTCTGAAATAATTAAAGAGAATTCCGAACTTAGAAAAGAGCAAGCAGATATTAAAGAGATTATTTTGGAAATAGTCAAAAATGGCACTACAAATACAAACCATAGCCATAATACTACCAACTCACATAACAAAGCATTTAACCTCAACTTTTTCTTAAATGAAACATGCAAAAATGCCATGAATATTACTGACTTTGTCGACTCAATTAAACTTCAACTTTCTGATTTTATAAACGTCGGTGAAGTTGGATTTATTGAAGGTATTTCAAATATTATCGTTAAAAACCTAAATTCTCTCGATGAAACTATTAGACCTATACATTGCACAGACCAAAAAAGGGAAACATTTTACGTAAAAGATGAAAATAAATGGGAAAAGGAAGAGGAAGACAAAAAGAAGCTAAAGAAGATGATTAAAAGTGTTGCATTTAAAAATGAAAAACTTATGAAGACATATAAGGAGACTTATCCAGATTATAATGACCCTGATTCACATCGTTCAGACCACTACAGCAAAACGGTTATTGAAGCTATGGATTGTAAAGAAGAAAGTAGAGAGAAAATCATCAAAAATATTTCTAAAGCTACTACAATTAGTCGAAATAATTAAATTTATTTATTTGTCATTCAGCCATTCTGGATAAGAACCTGGACCACCATCTAAAATTTCATCGCCACATGGCTCATAATCATATTCACCTCCACAACCATATTCACAAAAATATTCATCTTCTCTTTCGTCGTCTTCTAGTTCAGCTAATCTATCACAATCTCTTCCAACATCATCTGATACCCATTTCTTATGTTTTTCAAGCTGTTTCTCTAATTTTTTAATAAGTTCTTGAAATTGGTCCCACCAATCATCATACTTCATATATTTTTTCATGTCAATTTCTTCGTCTTCATACGGATTTTCAAAATCAAACATATATTTTTTTTTAAAAAGGCATAACCAATTATATAATTTTTGCGTAAAATCAGAATTATAATCATACAATACGTTTGTATATTCCCTCTCTTCAAATGAAATACCATTTTTTAGTAAACTATTATAATGATTTGATGCAAAACAATCGTCTGGACCACCATTCCAAAAGATATCTCTCAAAGTAAAATACACGTTATCTTCTAATGATTTACTCTTGAATGAGTTATCATTCATTAAACCAACATATCTTATTCCTTCGATTAATCTACCTGCCATTGTATAATATAAGTGTCATTCAATATTTATATTATTTTGTAATCAATTTTATTAATATATCTTGGACGATTTAAGTGTCGCTTACAATAAATATCTTTATTTGGATGTATTTTATAACGATTATAAAAATCTCCTATATTAAATTGATTTTTATAATTATTTGTTAAAATACAATTGTAAATTGTACGTCGACATCTTTTTCCATTTGAGTGAATATAATTGCAAATATATTCAAAATATCCTTTTCCTTTGTATTTTTTATTTTCTCTCCAACACTTTGAAGCGTAATCAAAATCAAATTCTTGTGATATGTTTGTCATTATTTTATAATTTATATTCATGTACACATTTAAATTTCAATTTTAATTTAAATTAACATCTAAATGCAAATGCTAAAACCCCAACCCCAATAATGCCTAAAGCAAGTCCCATATGATAGTTATACTGCATCTCTCTATACATCTGAAGCCAAGCTCTAATCTCTTCTTTGTTTTGTATATGCTTTAACATCCAATCAGACTTAGGATGAAGCATATAATAGAAGTAATTGGTCATAAAAGAGGTAGCTACAACAATGCAAACTAAAGAGATGTTGTTCATCTTAACATGTTTTATTTTAAGATTATAATAAATAATACAGAGAGAAAATATAAATCCTAAAGCATACCCCTGATAACTAATGGATAATCTCTCTTGGCTTATTGAATCATATTTTTTTTGTAAATCGGTAGTTAATGAAGACTTATAATGTCTAACAATTTCGCTTTTACCAGTGATATTATAAAAATAAATCATACCAATAATAAATACGGCAGATATTGTACAACTTATAGCACAAGCCATTTATATAATATAAGTTTATTTTTACGGCGCACATTGGGTGCCAAATGTGAAGATTTTATTTGTTAACTCGATATGGAGGAAAATATTGAAGTTGTTGGTTTATTTGATTATTTGAAAGCATCGCCCTAAATTGTTTTTTACAGCTGTTGCAATTTTTGAAAGACCCATCATTCACTAAATTCATAGTATTATTGGAAGAACAAAATATACATTTTGGAGAGAATTTTGAATTCAAACCACCATTCATAATATATGGGCTAAATGAACTAAACTGATATGCAGCGTCTAAATTAGTTTGAGCTAAATCGCCATTAAACATGTTTGGATTACTCATAATAATAATTAAAATATTTAAATATTATTAAAAAAATGTATAATTATATATATGAAGTATTTTGATATGTATGTTACACTAATTTTTATTGTTAAATTAGTATTTATTGCTTTAGCAGTTTATAGTCTATATATTAAAGCTAAAAAACCTCAAGATAAAAAATTATTAACAACGATTCAATTTTGGAAGGAGAGAATGGAATTCATATTTATTACTCTTATGTCAATTTTTCTTATTTATTTATTTAATCCAAGAGCAAACAATATAAATTTAATTAGTGGTGAAGTGAAATTATTATTATACTTGTTTGGGTTTGTTCTATTATTAACAGAAAACTGGAGTAGTTTTATTCACGAATCACCCTTATTCAAACAATTCCAAGGAATTTTAGCTTAAATTAACCAATAAATTAGTCTTTAACAAAATTTAACTCGCACAATTTACACGCCCAAAATTATCCATTTTATTTACTCAAGTATTTTCTGCGCATTCTGATTTGCTTTCATCCAATAACATAATTGCCATCGCAGCATAATTATGTAAATCAATTAAAGTATCCCTTAAACTCTCTGTATTTACGAGACTAATTTTATTATTTGACACCGAAACAAGACGTTGAATTTTATCTCCCATCCTAACAATTACACCAACAGGTCCATAGTTAGCAAATGCATCACCATAATCAGCATTTTTCTTCTTAAATAATCCTAAACCTTCATTCTGAACTAGAGAGAATTGTTGAATTCTATCGGCTGACATTTAAATAATTTAAAATTTAATTTTTAAATTGTTTTACATTCGTTTTCTTTGAGCCAAATATCCTGCAGAAGAACGTCCAACCATTCCGACATCTGTATGTGGCTTATAAATAAAGGTTCCTTTACTTGTTGTATAACAAAAATTTCCAGAACATCCATTATACATTTTATTATATGGAAGCAATGTTGTATCAAACATAGTTTTAAAATTAGTTGCCTTATTCAAACGATTAGAAGGATAAGGTGTTGTATAACTTGTAGCTGATAACATAGAATCTAACATTTATATAATAATAATATAAATAAATAATTATTATAAATATAATGGAAACAATTACTGCTGCGCTTATAGTAATTTATAGTTTTATGGTGTTTATTATAGTTTTTGATATTCAATAAAATTAGTATAAATATATTATAGTTTATTAACTGATTTTATTGGTTATTTTGTTAGCAATGATTTATATAATATTAAAAATAAATCACCTTAATGTCTTCCACAAGAACCACAACCTGGTCTAACATTATGAACTCTTGCAAGCATTGGCGCATTTATTGCAGATGGTGCTTTAGGCGAAGCCAAATGTGGTGCGCCCCCTAAACTAGCTAGATTAATTTGCTTAACCATTGCTGGTGGAGGATTTCCATTAGACAAAAACATATTAATTTTGGCAGGCATATTATAAATAATCTAAATATTAAAATTATTTTTTTGTTATAAAATAGAATTATTTTGATTGGCAATTAATTGTGAGAGTTGTTTACTACAACTGGATATATTTTGACTTGTATATCCCGATTGGCCTATTTCTGGTATTCCAATTGTGTCATCAGTTACACAATTACAAGGGAAATAAACTAACAAATCATTCACATTATTTACTTCTTGAATAGTACCATTATCAAATTCAATAGTATATACATTATTATCAATATTGGTTACGATAGCTCTAGTGTAAAACGTATTACCTGTCTGAATAGCATAAACATAATCTCCAACATTAAAACCATATTCAGATACAGGATATGGTTGCCATAAAGGATTATTATAAACTGAAATATCCTGTTTCAAAGTTGTTTCAATTGGACAATCACAACCATTAACAATATTTGTTTTAGTTGTTTTTCCACCATAAACAGGCGCAGCAGGATTGAATAAAATAGGAGTTCCAAATTTAGGAGGAATAACACCCCTTCTCATAGGTCCTTTTCCTTTTAACCTATTCAAATATCTATCATATGAGTTATGTTTAATATCACATCCTTTTCCACCAGGTGTTTGACATCCGGGTTTACTTGATGTAACAGATGTATGTCGTCTATTCATAGCAGTATGATAACCAGTTGGTATTGTTGCTCTTTGAACACTTGGGACAGGTCGGTCACTCATTTGATTCCAACAAACACCATATAATCCATTATCAGGTTCTGATATAGGTTGTTTGTAAGCAGTAAGCGGTCCTAAATTTGCTACATAAAGAGAACCAGGAACTCTGACACTATTTTGGATAAGTTTTAATTTTTGATATTGGTCTGCAGGTGTAAAACCACCAACACTTGTTTGAGTTCTATTAGGGAAAGTAGGATTACAACTACGATATCTATAATAAAAAGGTGGAACTCCTAATTGTTTTGAATATGAAACATTTTGTACTAATGAAGTTAGGCCTATTTGACTCATTATATATAAATCCTTATAATATTATTTTTATTTATATTATTTTAAAAATTGATATAAAAAATTCAAAATAAATTAAAACATAAAATAAAATGAATAAAATTATAACAGATATTCCAAATAAAATAAAGCAACCTGCTCAGTGTTGTAAGTATTGTGGAAAAAGTTATATTAAAAAAACTAATTTGGATAAACATATTATTATTTGTGAGCTTATAAATAATAGTAAAACAAAAACAACATTAGATGACGATGAAGAAGTTCCGTCACAACGTAAAATGTATCAAATGATATTAGAAATAGGTAAAAAATTAAATGGATTAGACGAAAAGGTAGACGAACTTAATAAATGGGTAATTAAGAAGAAGAAGAAAATTAATGTGGTTGAATGGTTAAATAATCATATAAAACCAGACATCCATTTTGATATTTTAATTGAGAAAATTATTATTGAAAAGGATGATATTCAATATTTATTTCAGAATTCATTCGCTGATACATTAAATCATATATTTTCAAGAAATATTTATAATTTATCTGAAAGTGAATATCCTGTCTTTGCGTTTGTCCAAAAATCGAATGTCTTTTATATTTATGAAAATGAAGAAGCCGGATGGTTAGAGATAAATAGAGAGAAATTAGTTAAATTTTTGAACAGAGTTCATACAAAATTGTATCGTCATTATATTGAATGGAAAAAAGAAAACAGATTACAAATTGATAATGACGAAAAATTATCTTTATTATGTGACAAAACAACATGTAAAATGATGGATGTTGATTTCAGACAAGAATCTATTTTAGGAAAAATAAAGTCTAACATGTATGGACGAATGAAAACAGACATGAAAGCATTGGTTGAGTACGATTTTGAATTTTAATGTTATAATAATATATGAGTGGCAATATAGGTTATATTGGATTAGCCGTAGTTGGTGGTATTATGGTTGCATTAATTGCTGGTGGTGCTTATTATGCTAGTGGGGATAATAAATTGACCCCTACTGGAATGGCGGCATATGGACAGATAAATCAAAGTAATATGAAACCATATTTTGGTGGCAGAAAAACAAAAAAACGAAAAAGTAGTAAAAGAAAATCAAGAAAATTATAAATTATTATTATTATTATATTTATAATCTATATTATTTAAAAATTGTGATGGTTTATAATAATCGCAATTAATAAATTTATCTTTATTTATTTCTTTTTTATACTTTATGCAGTCTGTATAAAGTTTTAAATATAATTCATATATTTCTTTATCAATATAAATATCATTATTTTCCATTCTTAAATATATTTAAAGTCTTTAAGTATAAATAAAATTCATAATTATTCAGAAACTACTTTACTACAATTATCAATATTAGATGTATCTACACAAGGTAATCGTCCGTGATTAAAACATTGATAACAACCAATTAATGATGCGAATGGTGCGACAATTATTATAGCTAGTAAAGCTCCTTCCATTTTGCTTTATCATACAAGTAAAAAATATATAATTTTTCTATTCAATTTTATATTTAATATTTTTCAATAACTAATGAATAATTGTTTTTATTGATTATATAAATATCAAGCAAATTGCTATGAATATTACCATCTTGATAAATATCAAATTCATATCTGCGTAATGTTGAACGTCCAAATTTTGAACAAAATATTGAATATTTGAAATTATTACTATCATAATATTCAATGTATAAATCAGATTTTGTTATGATTATTTGATAATTGTCAACATAATGTTCAACCTTGTATGTAGTTTTTAAGCATATACAGGTTCCAAATGTACTAATAAAATCGATTATTTCGCCTCTCATTCTTATCTCCACATCAATATTTACATTATCACATAGATTATCTTTTCTATGTTTTAAAAGTTTGTTAATATTGTCATATTTTGCCGAGTACTCATTCACTTTCCATTTAAGTTTTCCATTTTTTTTATCAATAAAAGGAGTCCATTTCATATCTCGTAGCTGAGCATAATACTTGAAAATAATATTAGAAACATCTGCTGGAATATATAATGACATTTTAATTTATGCTTTAAAATGTCGTTAATATTATAATTCAATTTTAAATTTTATATATAAATCCATCTATTGTATTTTTGAATTTTTTATTTTTATAAGTAAATCTTAATAAATACATATATAATATATTTGATATTACCGATTCAACGCAAAAATATGGAAATGTATCAGTGCATTTATCGATTAAATATTGTAAAATTTCTCGACAAAACCCATTATTTCTATAACGCGGAAAAATATAAATACCATGAAGCACACAAATATTATCATTTCGTTTATAAAAAGTTAACTCTCCATAATCGCAATCAAATGATACTTTCCCTTCTTCAAAGCTTGAATAATTTGTAAAATATGCGTCTACGATATCTTTAAATTGGTCCATTAAATAGACTATTGTTATCGTTTTAAATGGTTATGTCTTAACTTCTACTAATTCTTTTTTTGCATTATATACCCATATTTCGTAATTGTATCCTAATTGTTTGGCTGCTTCTTGCTTTAAATAAATATTATCTTGTTTTTTTTGAGCAGTCCAACTGGATTTTACCTCAATGCATCGATTTTGAATCGGTATAAAAATATCTACATAATGACGGTGTTTTTTATTTTGCTCATCATCATACCAAATAGTTGGCACATTTTTACATCCAGTTACAATATCATCTTCTGAAATATTGTCTTCTTTTATTAATTTGTCAAATGCTAATGGTTCATAACCTTGACATGAAATTTCTTTTCCTGATGGAAAAATATATGTCTTTTTTCTATAACTATTTTTTGCGGATTTTTCTGCAATTTCTGGAACTTGATTTGGATATTCAACATTATATTTTTCTAAACATGTTTGTTTTACAATTTGTTTTCCGAGTTCAGTTTTTAACGGTATTTCATTGCCATATTTATCCATACAACTTTTTTTTCTCTTTTGAATGACACATTCTAATTTTAGAATATTATCAACGCCATATTTTTCTAAACACGTACTTTTTGTTTTATTTTTTATTTCGTTATTTTGTTGTGGATTCTCAGCACCATATTTTTCTAAATTGGTCACTCTAATTTGTTGTTTTATAATATCAGATTTAAATGGGTTATCAACACCTAATTTTGTTAAATAACTTTTTTTAATTTTTTCCCTTATTTCCTTAGATTTAAATGAAACAGAAACACTATGATTTTTAAAGCATGTAACAGCCTTTTTATTTTTTATTTTATCGGATTGTGATACATTGTTAACACCATATTTTTCAATTATATTTTTTGTCATATTGTCTCTAATTTCTTTACATTGAAAAACAGATTTTACGCCATATTTTAGCAAACAAGTATTTTCTACTTGTATCTTTTTATTAGATTTGGTACAATCTTTACAATAATCTTTACTTACCTTTAATTGTCTAAATGTCTTACTAAATTGATTATTGCAATTTAAATTATTACATTTACCAACAATCAAAGTATCGCGTGTAACATTTATATCTTTATAATCTTGTAGTAATGTAACATTATTATCACAACAATATGAAAGTAAATTATCATAATTATATGTTCCTTTTGTCATTTTATAATAATATTAATTTAATTTTATATTATTATAATTATTATTTAAACTGTTGGAAAGCTAGGATCCATAGAAATTCCGCAGACTCCTGGGTCATTAGTAGAGGATGAACGAGCAATTTTCACGTAACCATTTTGTCCCCAATTTGGACCCCACGAATTTTTGACTTCCCAATAATCCTGACCATTTTCAGATCCATAACCGACAATTAAAACTCCATGGTCTAAACTTGTATAACAACTTGAAGAAGTAATAACACCACTTGAATAAGATTGAAATAATCTTGTGTCTGCTGAGATAGCGACGGCAACTGGTTGTTGAGCAACTGCAGCCTTCAATGAAATTTGGTCGTTTGGCTTAACATCGGAACAAGATGAAATATGAGCAACAGGAGAGCATTTTTGACAAGAACCATCTTTGGCAGTATAAGGATAAGCAGAAAGAGCACATTGACCATTTTCAATAATGAACTTGAAAGCACCTTCCATTTGACCACCATTACAACCATGAGAACCATAAGAAATACCAGTAGCACAATCAACTAATTCTTGTTCTGCCAAATCAACCAATTGACCCTTAGCAATAGCCCAAGCACCTTCAACAGCACCAGTAGCAGAAAAGGTCCAACAAGAACCACATTGACCTTGGTCCTTTACAGAAGTAACAGCACCCTTTTGACGCCAATCAATCGACGAAGGAGCACCAGAAGCACCAGAAGAAAAACTCTTGCATCCATATGAGCCAACCTCAGCTCTCAAACCGCCAATATATTGGTCCTTGAATTCTTGAGAAGTCAAATCAGTGAATTGATTAACACCCATAGTGAAATTTTGGGTGTGGTCTAAGTTATGAAGAATAATGTTGCGAAGATTGGAACGGAAAATATTGAAACGTGATTCAGTTTCTTCAAAGGTTTCGTATCTTTTGCTAAATCTTTCTTGGAAGACAGAAAATTGCTTCCATTCATCTTCTTCTGTCAAGAAGGTGGTTAATTCCCTCTTTCTAAGAGAACTACTTGAAACGGCAGCAAAAAATGAAGCGATAACAAACAATAGTCTGAACATCTTATATAATTCAATAAGAAAAAGTTTTTATTATGTTTTTATTAATTATTATTTAAGTTTTTAATATCCACCCATATAGTCTAGTAATCTATCATCGTTTTTAATTGTGATTGAAACAAAGTCATGGTCGTTAATTTGTCCATCTACATTAAAACTTTCTTTAAATTTATCTTCACCAAATTTTGCTAAGAATTGCATTTGTCTCATAACACGTCCAAATGATGTACTTGAATGAACATTGTATCCGATTTCTGCCATTTTTTCACTGATAAAATCCAAACGTGGGTCTAGAGAGAACATAAATGAGTCGATGTCTTGTTTAACAAAGTCCCACATATTCGTTAGCGAAATAGCTTGCCACGCATTTTCATAAATCTCTCTATCCCAAATATCAGAGACATAATCAAAATTACCGCTTCCGATATTTAATGTATTATTTGTCGTCATAATTGTTTATTATAAAATAAAAAATTATGGCAAATTTATAATCAATTTTATATTTTAAATTTTTACAAATACTTGTTTCTAAATTCTTGAGGGTTCATAAGTGGTATATTTAATTTTCTTGCTTCAGCAGCCTTACCAGTATCCTCGTCTTTATCCTTGACCAATACCACAAAAGTTTTACTCGATACACTAGAACCAATCTTGGCACCAATTTCCTTCAATTCATTTTGTAATTCAACATCTCTAAATCCAGTCATAACAATTGACTTCCCAAACAATGGATGTGATTGGTCTAATTCCTTTTTTTTAGAGACAGCTAATTTTTTAACAAGTTTGGCTTCTTTTATGAAGTTTATAAAATGAGGTATTCTCTCGACGAATGCTTCTGCAGATTTAGCAGCCATACCTTTAATTGCTGAAATTTTGGCAACTTTCTGTGAATTAGATTCATTAGATAAGATGATAGTTGGGTAAGCATCCATAATAAGTTCAATCTTTTTCTCACTGAACCCTCGACCAAACATATTAGAAGCCGACATAATTGATGTCAAAGATGATGCTTCAATTTTCTCTCTAATACCTTCATACAATTTGGTAGCAGTTTTTTCTTTAAAACCTTGAACTTCCAAGAAATCAGGTATTTCCATTCTTAAAATTTCAGGTACAGAATCGTAACCGGCTTCCATAATACGTTTAATATTTCCACTACTTAAACCTTCAACGCCAATACCTCTAAAGAAACCAGTAATATTTTTCTCTTTAACAATTTCGTCGGACTCGATATCCTCAAGCATAACATCAACATGAGTGTCATTCCACTTAAACGAAACAGAAGGCATTTTGGCTTCATCTGCAGGAATAATGACTTTACGAATATAAGGAATAACATCACCACTGCGAATAAGCTCAACAACGGAACCGATGCCGATTTTATTGTCATGAATAAACGCTCCATTAAATCCAGTTGCATATGTAATTTGAACACCTCCTAGATTTATGGGTTCAATTTGAACACGAGGTTTTAAATATCCATCCTTACTTGGTGCCCATAAAACATCGACAACCTTTGCCTCGGCGACTTGGTCAGATAAAACCATCTTAAATGCAAATGCATGTTCTGGATTACCGGGCTTACGTTCATAGACCTTATCATTTGCGACAATTACGCCATCAATTTCATAAGCATAATTATAACGCCAATCTACGAGCGTTTGTGATAACAATTCGTTGCTCAAAGTTTGTTCCAATTTATTCAAAACAACCTCTACATCTAATGTAGAAAGGAAATTTAATTGATTTGAAGGTTTATAAATTGGCTTCATAAGTTCGTAAGCGACGAAATGTAAATCTTTAATTGCATCATTTATGGTCTTATGATTTATTATACCAGCAACCATATTTCTTGGATTCGCAAATTTATTCTTATATTTTGTCTCGAATACCGCTTTAGGAATAATAAATTCACCGCGAATTGCGACATCACGTGTTTTAGGTAAGCGTAAGAATGGAATAAGGTGACTAATATCTTGACCAATGCGACCATCACCTCTAGTATAAAGTTTTGGCTCTTTTCCTTCAGTTGTATATAGACCACTTACACCATCAAGCTTACATGATAAGACATATGGACCCTTAAATTTTGCAGACCAATTTGCCAGCGCACTTGTGTCGGGTTTGATTTTATCCATTGAACCCATTGGATAAGGTAATGTTACCTTATTACGCTCTACAGCTGCTCCAATCTCGTGAATTACTGAATTGGATGGATATTTTTTCTCTACATATTCCTTCACTATATCGTATTGATTATCTGTAAAGAATGGCTCTTCATTATAGTAGGCTTTATTGGCTTCTCTCAATAAGTTTACCAGTTGTTTTTCATTGAGTTGTTGTAAGACTGAAATACCATTTTTTTTGAAATTTTCTGCGATAGTTTTATTTGTTTCATCTTCTAAATCATCTTCGATTATCAGTATTTTTTTTGCAAGTGGTTTTGCAGGCAAAATATACTCTTCACTTTCCGAATCAGAAGAATCATCAATAATAAGTGCCGGTTTTTTTGTCGATGTCTTAAAGACAATTGCTCTGCCATCAGTACGTTCAATTGGCGACTTATACTCAAGACACAAGAAATTGAATATATCCTCTTCAGAATGGAAGGTATGATTTGCTTTTTCACCCTTCTTTTTTGCCTCCATTTTGTAGATACCATGCTCATTCATCGTATAGCCTTTTTCAAGCGCTACATGACGCATAACTGTATTGAAAATCTTACTTCCAGTAAAGTAGAGAATTGCAAAAGGAAATTCTTCTGGATTTGTATATAAGAAATCAACTCTTCTAGCAGTATCTGAGTTTGGAATCTTGGCAACTACAAGACATTTAGTAGGACCTCTTGAGAGAACATGTAATATTATTTTTTCCTTCAATAAATTATCGACAAATTTTGTAAATACTTGCGGCGAACTTGACGTAATAATGACATCAATATCTCCAGAACTTTGCGCTCCACGACGATATGAACCAACAACTTCCATTTTGGCACCAGCAACAGATGGCAATGCCTTATCAAAATAAGTCTTATAATCTTCAATTTCGGCACGAGGTATGCGCTTCAAAATATCTTCATAATAATGAAGACCCACTTTCTGAATATCATTGAGCAAATGTTGGTTTTCACGTAGTTCGGCAATAGAAGTTATTCCATTATCCACCAATTCCTTGGCTTTCTTTGGACCAATACCATATACTTCCGCTAAAATATTCACCGGATTATTTTTCTCTCTCTCTAAAATTTTCAATGTACCAGTCTCCATATATTCATTTAATTTCTCCATAATTGTAGCACCAATATTTGGCTTACCTTTTAAATCATTTGGTGATAAAATGTTGTTCGGATAAGACATTATTGTTTCTTGAGCCTTTTGATATGCTCTGGCTCTAAATGGCTCACCTTGCTTTAACATAATATCTGCAAGTTTTTCCATTAACTCGATAAACTTCTCATTTAATCTACCAGTTGCCTTCAAAGTTTCTGACATTTGTTTTAATTCTTGAGATATCTTTAAATCTGTTTTTGTTATATCCTCCAATTTAAGGGGCAAAAAAGTATCAATTTTTTCTTTTTCTTCTATCACCATTGGTGATGTTGATGATGATTCAATTATTAATGGTTTTTTCCTCCGTGTTTCATTCTTTTTTTTATTATTTTTTGTATTACTTTTTCTTTTTCTCTCTAGAGAAGATGTGGAAGATGATTCTATTATAAGAGGTTT
>JACCEC011173419.1_pt1 | contig 15908 bp, 21 predicted proteins | sample 7450121 | NCBI WGS metagenome assembly JACCEC01 (sample SAMN15323455, study PRJNA562643) | freshwater metagenome | isolation source: river surface water | place: USA:Blue River Watershed | collected 2017-08-18 | reverse complement strand
GTGTTGACATTGTAACTCCTAGACTTTGAAGGGGCCCCGGGGTGGGGGATTGTCTCAGCTCGCCCGCTCTTCGCGCTCCAGTCGCGCGTGGCAGGCCGTGCAGACGCTCATCAGGTTCGACGGCGTGAACGCAAGGTCAGGCCGCTTTGCCAGTCCTTCGACGTGGTGGACCTGGGTGGCGGTGGCGGTTCGGCCGTCAGGGTGAGCCTCGCAAAGAGGATCACGCGCCAGCTTCCGGGCCCTGCAGGCCTTCCAGCGGCCCGATGATCGAATCTGGGCAGCAAGTGCCAGCTCAGGCGTGATCGCCCGCCTGCGTTGATCGTAGAGCCCGTGCCGTGCCTTGTCTTGATGCTGGTGGGCATCGCATCGCCGCGCCGGGTAGTCGACCAGCGCGGGGCATCCTGGGTGAAAGCAGGGGCGCTTCACGCACGGTGGAGCTTGTATTCGCCCTCGACCTTCGGGGCTTTTCTGGCGGCCTCGGAGTTGTATCGCTTGTAGGTCGACCGTTGACCATGACCATCCACGAAGCGGGTTGCTCCGGTCCGCTTCTCGAACTCGGTCAGGTGCATGTCGGTGATCCGGATTGCGCTTCGCCTTCCGATCTTCCGCACGAGAGCCCCGAGAGATCCCCGCTTGATCCAGTTCCTCACGGTGGTGTCGGTGACGCCATAGAGGTTGGCGACTTGGTTTGGTGTGTGGGATGCCATGCCCTGATCTTCGCTCCGAAGTATCCGAATTCAACGAAAAAAACCGGGTGCAACGGTTACAACGCCAAACAACTGGAGGTAACGGGCCGGTGTTGTAAGCTAACCCATTGATCCTGTGAGGATTGCCCCCTTAATAAATAAAATAAATAAATATATAGTTCTTCTTCTTCTTCACACAGGGTATGTCTCACGTCATGTCTCTACGTGTCTCTTATGGCGTCTCTTTTCCGGTCGTGCGTTGTAGGCGTTTTTTCTCATAACCCATTGATTTTGCGGCATTTTACGCACAACGCCTACAACGCCCCAACGCAACAGCCCCCGCTCGGGAGCATCCGGGCGAGGGCTGGCGGGTCGGTCTGGTCGGGTAACGGTCAGAGCGGGATCGAGGTCGCGCGCTGCCGGACGTGCGGCCCGAAGTTCATGACGTCGTGCTTCTCGCAGCCCGGGACGCGCTCGATCTGCTGCCGCCACTTCGCCCCCGCCCAAGCGGTGTCCGTGAAGATCCGTTCGAGGAGCTGGTGGCGGTTCGCGACGTAGAGGCGGCCCTCGTGCAGGCGCAGCCCGTGGCGGATCAGCGTCTTCTTGAGGGCGTCGCGCTTGTCCCGCTCGCCTTCCAGCGGGGTCGTCTCCGGGATCTCGCGGATGGCCTCCACGACCTCGGAAACGCTCATGGTCGTGCCGTGCCCGTGCAGCTCGAAGCGGAGGTGCGCGCCGAATAGGTGGGCGAGGCATTGGTTCTCGTCGTTGTCGATCTCTTCAGAGCGGAAGCCGGTCCAGTCCTGCCGGCTCATCCACTCGCGGGCATCCTCGCGGGTGATCTCGCGGGGCGAGGTCAGGGAGAACGCTCCGGCGAGGAGGGTTCCGATCTGGTCGGCGCTGCGCTTGTCGCCGGTGAACTCCACGGCCACGGCGGAAAACGTCTCAGCGTTCGCCCGGATGATCTTCGCGAACCGGAGCGACCGGGAACGGAACCGGGAGGCGTAGCCATCGGCCCCGATCGTCTCGCGCCAGACCCGCTTGATCGCCTCGAACTCCTGCTGCGCGAACGGTCCCAGGTTCTTGCGGAGCGGCAGGACCGTCACGCGGGAGACGTCGGCCTTCTTCACCGCGGCCACGCCGATCGAGGCGAAGAGGAACATCGAGCGGATCAGGTAGGTGACCGCGCTGCCGTTGGCTGATCCCTTCACGATGCCCGATCCGGTCTCGGTGCTCGCTTGGCGGGCGAGCTCCAGCACGCCGTCGAACCGCTTCTGGCTGGCCTTATCCTCGGATTCGGCCTCGTCGAACACGACCGGGAGCGCATCGCTTCCGAGCATCTGCCGGATCCCGGCCTCGGAGGTATTGCCCTGCACGTTGACCGCGGTCGGGCCCGAGAGCGGCTGGATGATGTTCGAGACGGTCCATGACTTGCCCGATCCCGACGGGCCCGTCACCCATAGGTGAGGCCTCCAGGCGAGTGCTCCGCAGACCGGGGCGAGGGCGAGCCATCCGGCGAGGAGCTTGCCATAGAGCGGGCGCTCCCAGGACAGCATCTCACAGAGCTCGATGATGCGGGCGGACTCGGCGTTCCTGAGGTAGTCGCCCGAGTCGACGGGGATTTCGAGGCTTCCCTCGTAGATCGCGCGGACCGACGAGTGGAATGCGGGAATCTCAATCTCCTCGCCGTTGGCGAACAGCCGGTCGCCCGCGTGGAAGACCACCGCGTCGCCATCGATCCAACATCCCCGGCCGCGGATCCGGCGCGGGTCGAACTTCGGGAGCGCCTGGGATCGCTGAATGAGCGCGTTCACCGCGGCATCCCACTCGGCCCCGGACTTGTCGGGGAACTCGGCCTCCCAGAGCTGCAGGGGTGCCAACCGCATGAGGTTGTTCTTGGAGTGCCCGCTCGCCGTAAGGCTCACGATCTGCTGCCCGCGGTCGGGCATGTAGAAAAACGAGTCGCCGTCCACCCCGAGAAGGCGAAACGGGAGATCGGAAATCCGGTCGTCGCGGAACCGCGGCTGATTGGCGGGCGCGGTGCCCTCCCACGGCGGGACGGGCTCGTCCGCGCAGTCGTAGCCGGGCGGAGGTTCTTCGGCCGGTGGTGGTTCCGCCACGGCGCGCGGTTGGGGCGCTGTGGTCCCTTTGATGTGCGCGATCAGGCGGCTGCGGTCCCACCCTTCGGCCACGGCGTCGGCCAGGTCCCATCCGTCGGGCACGCCGGCCGGTGGGTCGATGATCCGGACGGAAACGGTGATGTCGTGGATCCGGCCCGCGATGTCGGAGGCGGCCTTCATCCCGGGTTCGTCCGCGTCCGGCCAGATGAGCACCTTCCGACCGGCGAGCGGGGCCCAGTCGACGAACTTCACGGCCTTCCCACCACCCGGCCAGGTGACGACCACGCCCGGCGCGATCGTCCGCGCGGCGACGGCGGCTTTCTCGCCCTCCACGATCAGGACGCCCGCGTCAGGGTTTGCGGCGAGGAGGTCGAGCCCGAAGAGCGGGCGCGGCTTCGCGAATGACAGCCAGCGCCACTCGCGGCGGCCGTCCTCGTGCTGGCAGTAGGTCCGAGGAACGACGTCCTTCCCGCCGTCGGGCAGGTCGAACCGGCAGACGTATCCGATGGTGTCGCCGTTGGCGTCGAGGTAGCGCCATTTGAGGGATGGCTTGCCGAACTTGTGATGGTGAAACGTCGGCGATGGAGCCATCTCATTGCGGGCGATGATCGGCTTCCACTCGGCGCGGTCTGGACGCGCCGGGGCGGTCACTCCAGGCGAAGCGATACCGGACCCGAGACGGTCCGCGAGCTCCTTCCCAGCCTCGGCCATGGTGCAAGATCGTATTCCTGCCAGTAGCGAAACCGGATCCGACCCACCGTCGCTACCGGCGAAGTCCTTCCAAGCCCCGGTGCGAAGGTTGATGCTGAGAGAGCGCCCAGGTTCACCAGAGAGGCTGCCGATCTTGAACTCGTGGCCTTCACGGGTTCCGGCGGGGAACCATTCGCGGCAGAGGGATTCGAGGATGGGGAGTGCATGGTCGTTGATTTGTTGGAAGTCGAGGCGGGGGTTCACAGCGGCAGGTCGGTTTGGAGTTCAGCGGGGATGGTTTCGGACCGGTAGAATCGGACGAAGCCGACGCGCGGGTGCTCCTCGCCCTTCTTACCCGGGACGCCCTGATAGGCGGCGTGCGTCGCGCCGTAGGGCATGCCCGAGCGCGGGACGATGTAGAGGACGACGGAGGTCTTGCCCCCGTCCTTTTCGAGGGCCTCCTTGGCCAGGTCCGACATGGACAGGCGCAAGCAGATGCCGAGGTTGGTGTCGATTGGTTGGTTCATTGGTTGGTGATCTGATCAGAATGGAATGTCGTCGTCGGATGCGGGCTGAGGCTGATACCCGTCTTGTTTCTGCTGCTCGTGGCGGCTCGGCGGCGGCGGTGCCGGGCTGCGCTGGTCGGTCTTGCGCGGGTAGAATGACAGCCATCCGGACCACTCGGGATTGACCGGCACAGCGTCGAGCTTGAGCGACATTCGCCCCTCGGCGTCGGTGAACAGCTTCCCGACGGTGAGGAAGTTCTTTTTCTCCTCTCCGGTCGTCCGGTCCTTGTATTTGCCGATCGTTGCGACGGCGTCGTGCGTGTAGGTTGCTTTCATTGGTAGGGGTGAGAGTCAGAGCATTGGATCGGTGATGGCAAGAACATCCTCCACCGATCGCGCAATGCCGGCGAGGCCGCCGTGTTCTTTAACTCGGGTGATGAAGTTGCGCTGTCCGGTCGTCGGTCTTCCGGTCGGGGTCTTGACCTCCACGGCTGTGAAGATGGCTCGTTTGGTTCCGACCATCTCGGGAGTGATCACCGTCGGGCGAAAACCGATCAGGTCGCTTGAGTCCTTGCAAAGCCCGGCGTGCAAAGGTCGCGCTGCCCTGACGATCACGTCGCCGGGTTGCACGAATACGGGGCCGGGTTTTGAGACGCGGTCGATCTTGTTGCCGACCCATCCGGTTCCGACGTTGTTCCGGAATAAGCGAGCGCCGTGGTTGGCGAGCATGATGGAGTGCATGAGGCTGGTTTCGTTCATTGCCACCCGCCAGCGTGCGCGCTCGACGCGTGATGTCGAGCCTTTCCTTGGCGTGCGTTCCAGACATGCCGCGCCCACCCTGCGGGGTTGCGCATTCCGCGTTGACGGCCCAGGGCGATCAGGTCGTCGAGCGTTTGGGCCGACGCCTGCTCCTTCTTCCGTTCCCGCCGGATCGCTTCGACGTCGATCTCGACAAGCTCGCCATCCACGTGCTCGATCTCGCGGGCCCGGTTCGGATAGATGAACCCGCACTCCGGACAGGTCGGCGCGGGAGGGTGGCAGCAGTAACACTGCTGACACTGGCGCACGGGGAGCTTCTCCTCGTCGTTCTTGCCCTTCTTCTTCCGGGCCCGGCCGTCGAGCGTCCACTCGCGGACCGTCTCTGCATAGAGGTGCCGCCCGAGGTTCCCGACGTGGTCGAGGACGTAGGCGAACGCCTTTCCCGGGTAGGGGCGGAGCACCCGGCCGATCTGCTGCAGGTGCAGCCCGAGGGACATGGTCGGCCGAAGAAGGATGCCGGCCGTCACGATCGGCAGGTCGAACCCTTCGTTGATGATCTCGCACGATGTCAGGAGGTTGAGCCGCCCGTCGCCGAGCGCCTGGACACGGTCGCGCCGTTCGTCCCGATCGAGGGTGCCGTCGATCGTCGCCGCCCGGAAGCCAGCGGCGGAGAACTGGTCGGCCACGTGCTGAGCGTGGGCGATCGAGGCGCAGAACGCGACCGCCGGAACACCCGGGCAGATTCGCCGATAATGCTCCACCGCGTCGCCGGTGATCGCGGCCTTGTCCATCGCCGCGGCGAGCTCGCCCTTGTTAAAGTCGCCCGCGGTCTTGTGGATGTGGGTAAGGTCGGCCACCGTCGGCGGCGCGAAGTATTTCGGCCGGCACAGGTGCCCGGCCTCGATCAGGTCGGCGACCTCCGGGCCGCGGATCAGCTCGTCGAACACCTCGCCCAGGCCGCGGCCGTCGAGGCGCTCGGGCGTGGCCGTCACGCCGAGGATGCGGGCCTGCGGGTTGGCGTCGATGACCTTCCGCCACGATCCGGCGGTGCCGTGGTGGGCCTCGTCGATGATGATCAGGTCCGGGCGGAACCACTCCAACCGGCGGACGACGGTCTGCACCGATCCAACCTGCACGAGGTGGGTCCGATCCGGGGAGCGCCCGGCGGCAATCACGCCGTGATCCACCTTGAACGCGTTCAGCGTCCGGCACGTCTGGTCGACGAGCTCCTGCCGGTGCACGAGGATCAGCACCCGCTTTCCCTTGCGGCTGGTGCCCTGGGAGATGTAGGCGAACATCACGGTGTTGTGGGTGACGGTGAAGTCGCCGAGAAGGAATAGCCTGTCGCAGTCGATCTCGAAGCCGTAGTAATCGCCTTCGCCGATTGGCTCGACGGTTATACCGGTAAGAAGCACGTCCTTGGCTTGTCGCCGTTGTCCCGCCCGTTTACGCTTGATGCGCGTCGGGATGATGCTCACGTCACCGGAGATGCCGACTCGGTGATACGCGCCAGCCTTGCCGTTGTTTGTGCAGACCTTCAGGCACTTTTTTTTGTAGGCGGCGAGGCCAACCGATCGGGCCAGGAAAACAACGTCGTCGGCCAGTCGCTCGTTTTTGGCCACGAAGTCGAACATGCCGTTTTGAAGGCTGCCGTCCGTGTCCATGAGACCGGCGAGAACTTCAAGCCGAACCTCGCGCGAGTTGATCTTGTAGAGGTCTGGCACATGCTTATTGTGGAGCAGTCCGAACTTGCACAGCGCATTGCGAACGACATTTGTCCTTCGGCCTCGCCCAGCCGTGTCACGACTGACGATATGAATCCTTGGACATTTGCCATCAACAATTTCGTCGCGAGTTTCATGTCCCATCGCGACCGCGTGCCACTTGATCTCTTGAAAAACCTCGCCATCAATTCCGCTCCACGTGGGCCCTTTTGAGTTTCCGTCTCCAAGCCATGCACCGAGGATATAGGGCGGCAATTCCTTTGGCGTGCTGCGTTCCCGGAAATCCACTGAAGCTCGCCAGCCTTTTGCACAGTGCCTAAAGGTCTTGGTGGCGCCGAGGTATTCAAGCACCGAAACGTTGGCGATGTCTCCCGCCGTGTAGGACCGTTCGCCGATGCGAAATTTGTCCTTCGTGCCCGTGATCTTGAGCGAAAGGATGTGGCTCTCGTTCACGTCGTATGGGGCGCCCTTCTTCGGTGTGACGCGATACATTTGCTCTCTGCCACGTGCCAGCGAAAGAACGATTCGAGGTTTGCTATCTGGCCCCATGAGGCGGTCGCCGACGCGAACTTGTTCCACTGGTTTGATGCTGCCGTCGAACATCAGTATCGGAGTCCCTTTAGCAAGGCACTTGCCCGATCCGGTCGGGGAGACGAGGAGCGGGGCGCGTCGGCCTGCCCGGTAAGCCTCCCGGACGTCGTGGATGCACGTGCCCTGGTAGTCGCGGAGCTGGATCATGCGCCCACCCCCTTCCCGAAGTAGCGGGTGACCTCGCGACCCACCCATTCACCGACGGGAACCGACACGCCGTTCCCGATCATGCGGTAGGCGTCGCGGTCGGTGCCCTCGAACTGGAAGGAATCGGGCACGCCTTGAAGGCGGGCGTATTCGCGGACGGTGTAAGGTCGAGCACCGTGCTCGAACCTGCTATCGGCCACCATGCGGGTCGAGACGTCCTTCGCGTAGTGAGCGACGCATGTCGGAGCGAGGTCACCGCGGGCCGGATCGCTGATGATCGGCATGTCCCGGTATCCACCGGTGAGGCGTTTCCGCACGTAGTCGGGAACCTGCACGACCGGATCGGCCTCGATGATGTCGGCGAGCGTCACCCGGCGCTGTGCCTCGGGCTTGCGCCACCCGAAGGGCTTCCGCGATCCGAGGATGATCAGGCGGTCCCGCCGCTGAGGGAGCCAGGTCTCGGACTTCACCGGGCAGAACACGTTGACGTAGTAGTCGGGGAGCCGGGTCATGGCCTCCATGACGACCGGGAATTTCCGCATGCCGGGGACGTTCTCGACGACGTAGACCTCGGGCCTGCGGATCGCGAGGTGCCGGAAGAAGTGGAGGAACAACTCGTCGCCGGTCCGCGTGCCGTGGATGTCGGCGATCGTGCTGTATTTCGTGCACGGGTAGGTCGCGACCATCACGTCACAGGGCTTTTCAGCCTCGACGAGCTTTCGACTGATGTCCGACTCGATGACCTCGTGATCGAAGTTGGTCCGCATGGTGGCGCAGCACTTGGAGTCGATCTCGAACGATTGCTGGATGGTGAGGCCGCCGAGGGACAGGCCGAGGTCCATCAGGCCAGCACCAGAGAAGTAGGAATTGGTCTGGATCATTGGGCGGACGGGTTAAGTGCGGCCTCGATGCGTTCCACGGTCCCGGCGCGAGGCTGGAACCGTCCGGTGGACCAGCGCCACCACGTGACGCGGTTGATGCCGGCCTTGCGGAGTAGGTCGGCGATGGGGATGCCCTGTGCGTCGGCACGGGCTTGGATTTCGGTGGTTGTCATAGGTTGGAGAGTTGCGCGGGTCCGGGCTGAGTCGCCGTCGAAAACCCGCAAATTGGATCAATCGCGGTCGGGATCCGGCAGGCCGGTCCCGCCGATCGCGTTCAGTTGCTCGACCAGGTCGAGGCGCTTGAACTCGATGTGGAGGTTGCCGTTGCGGAAGCATCGGAACCGGAAAAACTCGGTCTCGCCGACGCCCTCGTCAGCGGCCTCGATGGTGCGGCAGAGGTCGCCGTCGCGGTAGGCGGAAAGCGCCTTGCCGTCGAGCATGTGGAACACGTTGTCGAGGGCGCGGAGCTCGTCCTGATAGTGGTAATTTGCCCGGAACTGCCCGGACTTGTAGGCAGGCGAAACCCGGTGCGTGAGGATCACCTTGCGGCCTACCCGGAACGCGGAGTTCGTCTTGTGGCGGTTCCAGGCTGCGGGGCGGAGGTTCCGATAGACCTCCAGGACGGCCTCTTCGAGGAACTGGCGGCCCTGTCCGGCCATGGCTTCGAGCCAGCCGAAGATGTTGTCCATCGTGATGTCCGGCAGCGTGTCGGGCCGCTCGTGGAGCTGCTTGTCGATCTCCTTCGCGCGGGCGATCGAGGCCATCTTCTTGAGCTCGATTCGGTCGATCAGGTAGCGCCACGCCGCGGCTTTCATCCGGCGTTGCTTCCGGTCGAAGTCGAGCGTCGTGCAGTCGTGCCGGAACGCGAGCAGGTCGTAGCTGCTGCCGGACGTATCGAACGCCCTGAGGTGTTCCTGTGCGCGCTCAATGGCGGCGAGGCCGGATTTCAGTTCGTGCATCGCGAGGTTCCACTCGCGGACGAGTTCCTCCACGGTCTTACGGGTGGCGAGGTCGGTGCTCATTCCGGGCGGAGGTTGTCGAGGTTCTCGAAGGCTTCATCGATTTCGGCGGTTGCGTCGTCGATGCTGATTTCACCGGCCTCGACCGAAGCGGCGAGGCGGTGCATGGATTCGGCGGCGATCGCGAACGCGGCGGAGTAGTCGCGGAGGACAGCGGCAAGTGTGGTGGGGTTCATTGGTTGGTTGGTGGTTGAAGGTTCAGGCGATGATTCCAGCCTCCCGGAAGCTGTAATACCCGGACCGGCCGGGCGCGCGCTCACCGACGATCACGTGATCGATCAGTGGGATCTGGAGGAGCTTCGAGGCTTCGACCATGCGCCGGGTGACCACCTCGTCGGACCGGCTCGGCGAAGGATCGCCGCTCGGGTGGTTGTGCATCATGGAGAACGAGGCGGCCCCGGATGCGATCACCGGGCGGAAAACCTCGAGCGGGTGGCATGAGGACTCATTCACGGTCCCCAGGCTCAAGCGGGGCCATGCGAAAGGACGCATGCGGGGCGTGAGCATCACCACGATGACCGACTCCTTGTCGGGCTCGTAGTCCGGCTCGGCGGCGATTACTTCGTTCCAGTAGCGGACGAGCTGCTCGGGCTCGTCGGTGTCGAACATGCAGGGAGCTTCCCGCACGGTGCTGACGGTGATGCGGTGCGTGGTTCCGACGGGGAACCGCTTCGTGAGTGGGTGGGTGGCCATTGGTTGGTGTGGTGATTGGTTGGTGTCCCGCGTGTAGGATGCGCGGCCCCCGGAAGAATTACTTGGTTTTGAGCCACCATGCGGCCCCGCTTTTGATTTCCTCGACCATTTTTTTTGCCGTCGGGAAGCTCATCCCGAGGCTGCGCATGAAGCGGATTGCGGGAATAGTATCGCCATTTCTGGCGGCCAGAATTTCGCGGACTTCGTTGGTGGCTGCTTCAAGTGTCATTGGTTGGTGGTGTCGGTTGACGTGGTTACCCTAGCCGCTAGTTTCATTTATGCAACAAGATCCCTCACCCGATCAAAAATTGCACCCCGATTGCACTTTTCAGACCCGCCGCGCCATGCCGGGTTCAGCGACGGAGCGGCGGGTGAGTTTCATTTATCCTCCCGGTGGCGGTCAACTGTTCGGCTCTCTCAATCGACCGACCTTGCGAAGCTGGCTCTCCGTGCAGACATAGTGCGGATCAGAAGCGTCGGCATCATCGCTGCATTCGGTGATTTCCATGAGGCCACCCAACTCGGGTGCGCCCATGCTCAGGAATCGTTCAATGGCGCTGGCACACAAGTCGTCCAATGGCAGCGGGCGTTCGCATTCAATGGCGATTCGGAACCCTCCGGTTGCCACGACATAGACAACGGCCGGAAGCGAATAGGGCGCTGCATCTGATGGGCAGTTGGCGTTCTCCGGGGCGGCAGACTCGCCCTTCACGGCGGCGAGGGCGGCGGTGGCAATGGATGCGGCGATAGAGTGCGTGGCCAACGCGGAGCCCCTTGTTCTTTCTGACGGCCTCAGCGCATAGGTTGCTGTCATGTAGCCTTTCAACGCCTCCGCCAGCCGGTCCCGCTGAGCCCGCGCCTCGGCGAGCTCGCGTTCCGTTTCGCGTGCTGGATATTTCGGGCATTCCATCAAATGAGATAGCACGGTGGCCTTGTGCTTCTCCACAGTCATCGGCGGCTCAAATCCTGGCGGCGGCGGCATGATTTTCATGCACCATCCGCAAGTCAGATGCTTCTGAGCGAATTGCGCAAATAGCTTGTTGCTGGCCTCGTCCCGCTCGCGGATGGCCTCGGCGAGCTCGCGCTCGACGCGTTGTAGCGTTGCCAAGTCATCGCATTCATCCGGCGTCGCACTCGGGGCCTTGGGTTTGCAAACCGGGCAATGCCGCATGTCGCACGTCGCGCTCGGGGCCGGGGCGGGCTGGTCGGGATAGACCGGCGTCGCGCCGAACACCTTCAGGCAAAGCCTTTCGATGGCCTCACGTTCGGATCGGAACCCGATGGAGTCGTGCACCTTGCCGGTGGCCTCCGGTCCGCTGATAGTCCGCAATTCGCCTGTATTTTCCGCATCCGGCGTCGATGTCTGGTAGTGGTTGTGTTCGTTCACGGTGTAGGTATTGAGAGTTTTGATTTCGGTTTCTTATCCGCCATCACCTTCACGGAGTCGGCGAGGATCCGGGCGGCCATGTTGGTCCAGTAGGCGCGGCGGTGGACGCTGCCCCCGGTTCGGTTGTTGGCCTTGCGCCAGTCGGCATCCACGGCGGCCAGGTAGTCGGCCAGGGCGTTTACGGTCGCGGAGGTCATGGCTTCGCGTTTTGGATTCGATACAGCTCCCGGCGCGCGGCCTCCAGACGTTCCGGCCAATGCCCGCACCGCTCGATCTGAGCGATGCGGATCTTGAGCGCGGACGTCATCGCGTCGCGCATCGCCTCCTCGGCGAGCCGCTCGTTGACGATGTCCTTCTGGGTCATCAGTTCGGGTGGTTCGGGTTCGGGAGATCGGGCAGGTCCACCTTGTGCGGAGCCGTCATGGTGCTGAGGACCTCGATCGCGTCGTCAATCCGCTTCTGCTTCGCGGCGGCGGCGGATCGCCATGTGTTGACATCGGCCTTCCACTCATCCAGCGCAGATTCCGCCTTCGCGAGCCTGTCCTTGATCACCGTGATGGCGTAAGGGAACTCGAAGACGTTCCAGTCCGGACCGATCGCGTCACTCACGGCGCGGAGCCTGCACTCCAACCGCTCCGCCTCGGCCTGCCATTGAGCGGCGTCCTTGAACGCCTCGGAGTCCACCGCGGTCGCTTCACGCAACTGCTCGGCGGCATCACGCCAGCGGGCGGCCTCGGCTTTCCACTCGGCCGCGTCGCTCCGGTAGCGGTCCACGTCGGCCTGGGTGACGGCGGCCGGCTCGGCGCTGGCCTCCACGGGATCGCGGACGACCTCGCCGCTCGCGTGGTTGATCGTCGCTATGTCGAGGAACTGGTCGAACAACCGCTGCCGCTCTTGAGTCGAAGCGGGGCTCACCTTCGCCAGCATCGACATTGCGCGCTTCGTGATGGTCATGAGAGACCGGTTCCGCTCGTTGATCGCGTTGGAAATCGCCCGCGATTCTTCGGGCGACAACGCGCTCTTGCGCTCGGTGCTGGGAATCATCGCGCCGATCCACACCGGCGGGTAAGTGTTTTCCATCACGCGGACGGCAATCTCGCCGACCATGACGATCGCCGCCAGTTCCTCGGCGGATGGTTTCCAGAACGACCAGATGGAATCATCGTCGCGCTGGATGTGGAGGTCTTCGCAGTTCTCGGAGCCGATCGGGGCCTTTAGGATGTCGTTACAGTTGGAATGTTTGGTCGGGGTCATTGGTCGGTGGATTTGAGGGTTGATTGAATGATTGCGAGGCCCTTCTCAGTCGGGCGATAGACTCCCGCGCCCTGCTCGTTGTAGGTCGATACGACGAGCTTCTTCCGGCGGAGCTGCCCAAGGCGGCCCTTCACGGTTTCGAGCTCGACGCCGGTCGCGTTGGCGACCTGGACGGCGGTCGATCCGCCTCCAAGGCAAAACAGGGTGACGGCCTCGGAGAGCCCGAGCGGGTGGCGGTCCAGGCGGATGAGCGCCTGGGCAAACAGGATGTGGTCCTTCATGGGTGGTCGGTGGTGTCGGTGTCGTCGAGGATGTCCTCGGGGTGGATGATGGCGTGGAGCATCCGGTCGTATGCCCGGGTGCAGTCGTCGAGCTTGATCTTCGCGATGAAGAGGAAAAACACGGCGGCGAACCCGAGCATGATCGTGATCCACACCGCTCCATAGAACGCGGCGACGATGGCCCAGACGATGCAGTTCGAGAGGATCGCGAGTGCCGCGATGAACCGCACCGTGTGGGCTCGCCAGCGCGCGCGGTAGTAGGCCTCGGAGGAGTTGGGGGCGAAGTGTTTCATCGGGATTTGACTCGGAGGTTTTGGAACACGCGGAGCCCGGCCACCTCGGGGAGCTTCCCGTTGCGGGCGAACGACTTCTTGAGCGCAGCGATGATGTCGGCGCGCTTCGGGGTGATCGTCACGAGCTGCGGGAACTTCGCGGCGAATGCGGCAATGTCCACGACCTCGAAGTCGATCTCTTCCTTCACGCCGTTGGGCATCACCGGCGCGACCACGGCGGACCGGGCGGCCTCCTCCTGCCGGCGCGCTTCGGCGGCGGCCTGCTCGGCGGCGATGCGGGCGGCCTCGGCACGCTCGGCGGCCTCGCGCTGCGCCTTGGCGGCCTCCTCCTCGCGTCGGCGGGCTTCGGCCTGTGCCGCTGCGTCCTGCTGCTGCTCGGCGCGCAGGCGTTCCATCTCGGCCTCGTGGCGCTTCCGCTCGGCCTCCATGCGCTGCCGCTCGGCTTCCTGCTCGGCGCGGAGGGCGGCCATGCGGGCCTCGTGCTCTTCCCGCTCGATGCGCTGGCGTTCCCGCTCGGCGGTCTCGGCGGCCTCCCGGGCCTTCCGCTGCTGCTCCCGGGCGTATTCGTTGACCAGGGCGGAAAGCCGCGCCTCCTCGGCGACGACCTCGGCGGAGAACGTCTTCGCCGTGGCGTCGATTGTGCGGCCGAGGTCGAGGACCGGCTTCTTGACCAGTTCGCGCGACTTGTCGACCGCGATACGGATCGCGGCCAGCGCCTTGATGCGGGCCTGTGCGATGTCGCACGAGTCCTGATCGGTGACGGCCTGCACGGCGCGGCTGAGGTCCAGGACGGCGGCTTTCTGTGCCTCCGCCTCGGGCGTGATGGTGATCTGATAGCCATCCCCGAGGATGGCGAGTGCGTTTGTGCTCATGTGGTTGGTGTCTTGGGGTTGGGGTGAGGGATCAGAACGGGGCGAAGCCGTTCGCGATGGCGATGGGGGATCCGATGCGGACTGCCCAGGGGCCGTAGTCATGGCCAAGCCACCCATCTCCTCCGTCGTTCCACTTACCGCTGGCAAACCAGAGGATGTCCGTGGTGAGCTTGGTGGCCGGGTGTTTCAGCGGTTTAATCCCCGCAAAGGCGAAACCCGCGGGCGGAGCGGGAATGTGTTCGGGCCGCTTCGGCAGGAACGGGCGGAGCCGCGGTTCGTCCGGATCATCCATCGCGACCTTGAGCGGGTCGGCGGCGTCGATCAGCGGGATCTCCGGGTGTCCGGGTGCGGGATCGACAGGGGCCTCCACGGTGCGGGATGCGATCGAGGCGAGGAACTGGAGAAGGTCGCCCGTGTGGGCGTCCGGGATTTCGATGGTCAGTTTCATTGGTTGGTGTTGGGGTTGGGGTTTGCCGGGGATCGGACCCGACGAGAGGGGTTCAGGCGAGGCGATAGACAGCCGTCAGGTTGAACCCGTGGCGTGGGTGCGTGGCCGTCGCCACTTTGACGCCTTGTCCTACTTCGAGCGCGGCAATAAGCGCCGCGTCCGCCTCTACGCGGTCCGCCCACCGCTTTGCGATTTGCGTGGGCCAGAAGCGCGGGAGGCGCTCGCCGGTGGGGACGAAGGCTCCCTTGTTGTGGAGTCCTTCGTAAAGGCGGCCTTCGCCAGCCTCCGCCCTAGCGGCGAGGGCGGTGAGGCTGGGACTAGATTTGATCCACCGATCCCGGTTGGCGTCGGTGAGAGGGGCGGCGGTGGTGGTGTCTGTGGTGCTCATTGGTTGGTGGGGTTGGTTGGTGGCGTTGCTTCGTGCAACTGGGGGAACCCTAGGCAATTCTTCCCGCCTGTAAAGAAAAAACTTCACCCCGCCGCATTTTTATTTGCGACGGGGTGATTGATCAGTTCCGGTTGTTCTTGGCCTCCCAGGCGATGACGTCCGCGGTGCGGTAGAGGACCCGGCCGCCGACCTTCACGAACCGGGGGCCGTTGCCGCGTGAGCGCCACGTTGCCAGCGTGGCGCTTGCGACCTGCCCCATCCACCTCGCGACGAGTTGGTCGGGCGTCAGGAAGTCACCCGAAGATGTCTCCGTCGTCGCTGGCGGTGCTTGGTGCTTCATCGGGGGCTTCCTCCTGTGCGGGTTGTTCTGCGGCCGGTGCCGGTGTCGGGGCGGGCGCTGGCTTGGCCTTCTTCGTGGCGGGCTTCGGTGCGGCCGCGGCTGGCGGATCGGTCGGGTCTCCGTCGAGGACGTCGGCGGCTGGTTCTTGCTCGGCCTTGGCTCCACCGAACCACTCGCCCGCCTTGGTCACGCCGGACTTGATCGAGGTGTAGATCGTCCGCAGTTCGCCGAGCTCCTCGGGAAGCGTGGTGTCGAGCGAGTGGCCGAGGCGGGCCTCGATCATCGCCGCAGTCACGCCGAGCTTCGAAAAGCCCGAGAGCATCTTGCGCACGCGGTCCTTCATCGGCTCCTCGTTCGAGCCCGCGAGGGTGCGCTTGCACTCGTCCTCGGCGGCCCGCACGAGGTCGCTCGGCAGGACTCCGAAGATGCACGACCGGAGGCGGCGCGCGCCCTGGTTCGCGGTCAGCTCGTAGATGTCGCGCTCGTCGGTCAGCGCGTAGCCGCCGGTCTTCGTGTCGCGCCAGTGGCGCACGGTGAAGTTCTGGGTCACGAGCGTGTTCGTCTGGAGGTCCCAGGCGAAAGCCTGCATCTCCGAGACGCCATCCTTCCGGGAGAGCTCCCGGATGTTGTATTCGATGTTGCCCCACACGCGGGCGAGCTCCCGGGCGAGGTGGATCGAGCTCCCGGTGATGGTCTCGCGACCGCGGGGGAAGCTCCAGAACGCATCCTCGGCGAGGCCGGACCGGCGGCAGGCTTGCATCGCTTCATCGAAGGCGAGGGCCTCGTTGCGCGGGAACCGCTTCGCGATGACGAGCTTCCCTTGAGCCTCCGC
>JACCEC012883806.1_pt1 | contig 15909 bp, 15 predicted proteins | sample 7450121 | NCBI WGS metagenome assembly JACCEC01 (sample SAMN15323455, study PRJNA562643) | freshwater metagenome | isolation source: river surface water | place: USA:Blue River Watershed | collected 2017-08-18 | reverse complement strand
AATTTTTGTTTTTTTGTTTTTTTTAGTGGTTTGGGGGGTGTGGGGGTGTTGGGGGTTTTAAGGGGATGGGTGGGGGGGGGAAATTGGGGGGGGGGGTAGGTCGTGGACATTGTAATTATTATTACCTGAAAGAATGTCTACAATCTCATTTGCGCTAGTTATTTTTTCGTAATCAATTTTATCATATTGTGATGACATATACAATTCAGCTACTGACAAAAATATAGGTTTATCAGTTCCATCATCAAGTATTTTAATATAATTTATGTATTTTTCATTGTCCGGATTTTGAATTATAGTGTTGTATATTTCTTCTATTTTACTTTTATTTTCGTTTTTATCAAAAAATTCTTGAATGGTCTCTTCTGTATCATTTTTTTTAGATCTAAACATATATAGTACATCTATTATTCGTTTCACCACCTTCTGCAACATACTAGGTTGTTTTTTTTTAAACATAAACTCAGCAATCAGGCGAAGTAAAGTGTTTTCATTAGGAAATTCTTTGGTTTTGGTCTTGGTCGTATGATCATCAATTAATGCTTGTTCAAAAATATTAATAACATTCTTTTTAATATATTCGAATGCGGTTTCTTGGACAATTAAAGCTCGATCTTTGAATAACATGAAATGATGTAAAAGTGTGCTACGTGTTAAATTGTAATAAGCCGAGTTTTTGACTGCGTCGCTAATAACAGCCGGTTCGATACGTAATGTTTTGGAATAATACTTGTCGAAAAATTCAACTGCCGATGCGACACGTATCATTTCTTTCTCATCTACATAATATTGTTGTTGGTTTAATGTCATTTGACCGTTTTGGTTTAAGCCTGTAGGGGAAAATGTATTTTCGGCATTGGGTTCGACCTGATTCATACCGTCAGCGTTTTGACTGCCTTGGACTTGATAATTGAGTCCATTTATTGGTTGGCTATCAGTTTTTTCGAAAGGAACGTCGTTGAATAAGTTTTCAAACGAAAAATCAGGACTTGAATTATTACCAATTTTTTGAATTAAATCATCGAGCGCAGTAAAAGCATCGATATTTACTTTTTCTTGAAGTTCATTGTATGACTCCGGTTGTTTATCTCTGATTTCTTCTAACAATTTTGCAAGAGAACCTATTTTATTATTGAAATTGGAATTTACATCATTGTTTTGTTGGGTCGGGATATTGATTTTTTTCTCAATTTCTTCAATATACTTTTCCAGCGGTTTCAAATCATTATTTTTTTCAACCAATGCACCAACTGCTTTTTTTATGTTTTCGAGCGTAGTTAAATCAAGTGTTTGAGCTTGTTGTTTTTCTTGATTGTTGTTTGTTGTTCCAGCATTTTTTTTTGCTTCTTCTTCAGTCTTTTTCTTTGTTGCTGCTTCTTCTTCAGCCTTTTTATTTGCTGCTGCTTCTTCTTCAGCCTTTTTATTTGCTGCTGCTGCTTCTTCTTCAGCCTTTTTATTTGCTGCTGCTGCTTCTTCTTCAGCCTTTTTCTTTGTTGCTGCTTCTTCTTCTTCTGGTTCTTTCCCACCGAATATGTATTTATTCTGTCGTGTGTTAGATTTGTGTTTAAGGGACAATTTGTGTAAATTGATTTTTTGTTTTTTATCACGGTTACGTTTCAGTTGAAGTGGTGCCATTTTTGTTTTCCTTTTTTTTTGGGGTTGTTGTTTTATAAAAAAAAACGTTTTTATATAATTATAATTATATTATATTATATAATAATAAATATGATACGCAGAAAGAAAGAAAAGAAAAGAAAAAACAAAAGAAAAGATTCGTTTTTATGAATGAGCGACGGGTGAATGTACGACGGGGTTAAAGAGTGAATGAACGACGGGGACAACGGGTGTCCACATTTTGTATTGACCATCATATCGGCAAAGTATTTCTTCGGTTTTTCCCTGTAGGAGATATTTACATGGGGAAGTGTCTTGGAAATCGGATTCATCATCGCTTTCTTCTTGTAAATCGAGATTGGCATTTTCCCTAATATTACGGAAAATGCCATTCATCATTTGGCTAATTTTATAACTAGGGACCATGGCGTAATCGACCATTTCGACAGAATCACCGACGTGTTCATGTAATTGGTAAGTGTCGGGTTGAATTTCCGCGGTGACTTGGAAGACTCTTTCTAAAGGATGTCGTGTCTTACAGGCAGTATTGATAGCGTTATTCACATTCGATTTTTCATGTTGAATGTGTGTGACAAATATATCGGAAGATCTGTATTTTTGATTTTGGTTCAAAGGAATGGATGTGGATAAATGGGGGGTATTGATTAAATGGTGGTAATGGATGGAATAGACGGGGTAAGGCACGTAGGGGATGATGTATCCAGTGGGGTAGATGAAACAAACACCGATACGGGAAAGGGAGGGGTGTACATGTTGGGGGGTGGCCTGTAGGGAATTGTGTATGAATTGGAGACGGGTTCCGAAATCGACTAAAGATGGGTTGATGAAAGTCCCTTCGTACTGGCAAATATCTTCAACCGCGAAACAGCGTCTGCCGAACAGGAAGAGGACCGTCCCGTAGAAGATTGTACCATGAAAGACGGGGGAGTTGGTGTCGACTGGGCAAGATAATTCAATGTCGTTGTTTGGTGTTGTGTTGACGAGGCGGAGGGAATTGTCAACTAACCAGAGGAAATATTTTTTGCCTTTGGGAACGACCATGACGATTAAATTGGGGTCGTGCGTGACGATTTGTGACTGTAGGTTGTGTTGATACGGGGTTCTGAAACGGGATTTTGGGAACATCATTATATCGCCATTCTGACTGTGCATCTGATTCTGATTGTGCATCTGATTCTGATTCTGAATATAATGATATTTGTTTTTATTTTTATTTTTATTTTTGTTGTTGTTGTATCGATTTTGGTGGTTCATTTTTTTTATTTTATGGAATGGATTTTTTTCTTTTACAGGAAATTAAAAATAGGGTTGTTGAGATGAGAGTTGTAAGAAATTTTTGAGTTCATTTTTCATGTCGATGTCATGATTAATGGATGGCTCAGGTTGAGGTTGGGAAAGAGGAGGCTGAGGTGTTAAACCGGAAAAAATGGATTGATAAGATTGTTGGGGAGTATTAACGAAATCTTTGATTTTAGGAGTTGTTAAATTATCTCGAAAAAATAAGAAAAGGGTATGTGATATGTAAATAAAAATAAATGAAAAAACGGCTATTTGAATAGTCCAAAAAAAGGTGTTCATCATTTTTTTTTTAATAAATAATTGGTGCAAGTAGGAGGAAAAATAAATAAATGGTTTAATTTGTTGGGTCCAGTTATTTTTGGATTCGATTAAAAAAAAATCAATTTAAACCAACAATGACATGTTATCTTTTAAATATATTAAAAAAAAGGAATTGTAAATAGTGTAAATAATATAATTTTTTTTTGGAGATTGATTAATGGCAACAACAGATCAAGAGGTTAAACGTAGATTTACGTATATAATGATTCAACCGAATGGGACGATTGAGGAATATACCGCGAAAGAACAGGATTTGATGGATGACCAATTTATAATGAAAAAGTGTTGTATGAAGGACGGATTGGTGAAACATGTATGGAAGATTCAAAGCAAGGGGTCGAGTTCAGGTATAAAAATCAATTTATACGCGAAAAAGACAGGGAGGGCGAAAACAGAAAACAAATATGAATTGCCACCGCCTGTAGACAGTGAACTTTATTTTGGGAGTCTTTTGATGGTTGCTTATTTGAACGATCAAATGATTCATTTGACTCAGGAATTGTGGGAATCATGTTATAATATCCTCTACGGGGGATTTGAAGATATTGGTTCGGACGATAGTAGTAGTGACGAAGATGAAGATGAAGAAGATGAGGAATATACTGGTGAAGACAGTGACGAAGAACAAGACGAAGATGAAGACGAAGAACAAGAAGGAGGGAATAAAAAGAAGAAGACGAGTCATGGGTATTTATTGGATGGATTTGTGGTTTCGGATTCGGCGGATTTGTTTACATTGGCAGAGTCATCGATGACGAAAAAACGTAAATCAAAAGATATATCAAAGGCAGAAGAAACAATAGAATCATCATCATCATCTTCGTCGTTCTCGGGGAAAAAAGAGGGAGTGAATGGTATAATGAGTGAAGCGGCAGCAAGGAGAAAGGAAGAGAAAAGGGTAAAGAAAGAACGGACCCAACAGGCGAAACGTGAAAAGAAGGAACGCAAACAAAAGGAGAAAGAAAATAGGAAGCTGGAAAAAAAATTGAAGAAGGAGGAATTGAAAAAGCAGAAACTGGAATTAAAGGCGGAATTAAAGAAGGAGAAAAAGAAGAACAAACAATTGTTGCAACAACAAAAACAATTAGAAATGTCATCGTCGTCAAAAACGTCTAATGAACAAATGTCAGAGTACAAGAAAAAGAAAATGGAGAGAAAAATGGCATCTGAACAATCGAATCAACAAAACATGGTATTTATTAATTATTACGTTGCATCTAAAGAACTTGAAGAAGAAGAATATTTGTCAGAATAAAATTCCTTTCATAAATCGGGAGAAGCGGGAGAAGAGAGAAAAAAAAGGTAATGAGAATTATTCAAAATTCAGAGGTCTTTCGTAAAAATATTCGTGATCGTATTTGTACCAAATTGGTGGGTGGCAATGAGAAATGGGCGCATAATTTGGAGGTGGGCATATATAATTTCACCCTACAGGAAGCAAACAAGAGAAATACGGTAAAACAATGGGAAGATCCGTATTTTGTCAATTTGTATATTGAGAAATTGCGTATGATATTTCAAAATATGAGTCCGGAATTATTAAACAAATTGGAAAACAAGGAAATCAAATCATTTGAAATTGCGTTTATGACACACCAACAATTGCGACCCAAGAAATGGGAATCATTGTTGAATGCAAAGATGAAACGTGATGCGAGCAAATATGAAGTGTTTACAGAAGCAATGACCGATATGTTTTTATGTAATGTATGTAAAAGCAGGCGTACCACCTATAGGACAGCACAAATTCGATCCGCCGATGAACCAGAAACGATATTTGTGACATGTCTTGATTGTGGTAAACGTTGGCGTTCTTCATAATTTATTTTACGTTTTATTTTATTTTATATGTCCCATTTTTTAAAAAAAAATTAAATTAAGTTAAGATAAAGTTAAGTTAATTTAAATTAAACTAAAAAAAAATTAAGTTTTTATTTTTACAGGTGTAAAACAAAAAAAAATGGATAAAATAGTGCCAATGGAGAAGAAATTTTTGAGTTCAATCATGTACAATACGATGATACAATTAGGTACACCAGAAAAAATGATATGTGACAATGTTCAAAACAGGATGGAGGTGATATTTTTCCTACATGAGATGGTGACGATGTTGGAGGGAGGGTTAAAAGACATTGGTGAAATCATTGAAACAATAACCATGTTGGATGAATTATGTGTGAAAGTTGCCTGTAGGAAACAAGATATTATGAATGTTGACGACTACATTTCATTTGTGTTGCACCTACGGGCCGAATCATTTATGAAATTGAAATTGCGGTTGATCGAGATGAAGAATATAATAAGTTATGCATTATTGGATGACGTGATGTCGGAATGTATGGATTTTTTTATATCGATGTGTTCATATTATATTGTGAATACGAAACAACCGGTGTCTACAACAACAACAACATGTTTTATTGGGTTCGGATTTAGTTTAGGTCGTGGAAGGAGACGTCGGAAACAAAATAAAATAAATAATTATAATGTGAAAAAGCAAAATGAATTATTTACTAAATATATAAAAGACACCATCAATGAAATCAAGCGATCCATTATGGATATAAGAAATTATTCATAAATTCGCAAAGGTGTAAAACAAAACAGAAGAAAAACAGAAGAAAAAAGCTAAATAATTTCGAGGTCTTCGAGACGCCAATATTCGAAACCACCGTTGGGGATAGGGCGTCGGATGATGAAGGGAATAGCTTTTTGTTCAAGTTCGATTTGTGCGATACGGTAGCTGTCGATGACGGAGTCAGGAATTTCAACACCGGGTGCGACGGCGGCGCCTGATTCGATTTCGCGTGATCGGATACCTAATATACGGGCCTTTTCGTATTTTGTCAAGTAGGGAACCGTTTTATGGAAATCGTCAATAATGATATTTTGTAAATTGCGTACGGTGCGAGTGGCTGCGTAAATTTCCATATCATTATGTAATTGGGTTTCAGGGTGGAACGTGTTGATAAAAGAGTCGAAACCTTTTAATTTTTGGAGGGAGGCGACATATTTTTCGTGATAACCTTCTGCGTCGGGGTCTTCATCGACATCGTCTTCATCGTCATCATCAAGTAGGGAATGATTTAACAAGTCATTGTTGGTTTCGTAGTCGTCGTCATTGTAATTTCGGGCGACTTCAGGTTGGTCTGGTTTATTGTTTGCGGCTGTTTCGTCATCGCCGCCCTCGTCATCTTCTTCATTATAATCTTCGTCTTCGTCGGCATCGTCATCGGCATCTTCATCTTTGGCTCCGTCTAAAATACGATTACCATCTTCATCTTCATTATAGTCTTCGTCTTCGCCGTTATTTTCGTCTTCATCGTCTTCCTCTGCTTCGTCGTCATCGTCATCGTCATCCCCTGTTCCCAATTTTTTTTTATTTTCCCCGATTTTTTTTTCTCGTGCGGAGAAAACGACGGCATCATCGCCATCGTCATCGTCGTCATCATTATTGCTATCGTAATTTTCGTCATCTTCATAATCGCTCATATCAGAATCGATCACTTTATTTTTTTTGCCATTTCCCCCATTGATGTTGCCTGTAAGGGATGATTTTAATTTAAACATTTTTTTTTGGGGGGTTTTTTTTTATCTAAAAAGAAAAATTAGAATTCTTTTTTTTTCCTTTTTTTTATGTTATTCAAAAAAATAAAAAACGTACAAAACGTAAATTAATATAGGTGTATATGTTTTTTTTTTATTATAAGTTAAAAAATAAATATAAGAAAAATAAATATCTTAATTATAATGTGGCGGCGGTTTTGGAACCGGATTTCCAGACAGTATCACAAATAGTACAAAGATAAACATAACGTAAATTTTCATTATCATAGCGGATATAGATAACTTCATGGGGACTAGATGAGGCGACGCATGATGGATTAGGACATAATAAATTATTGATTCGTGGGAGGGTTGGAGATTTTTTGACATGGGGGTTCATGACATGTTTGAATTTCAATTCGCCTTTTTTGATTTGATGTCTGGAAACGCAAATATTTTCATTGGCGCATTTTTCATTGCCACAATTCCTACAGGTATATTTCAATTGATCTCCTGATTCTCCAATTTTCAAATAATACATGTTGTTGCATATTTCACAAAATTCCATTCTTTTTGTTTTTTGTTTTTTTTCGAAATTTATGTTTTGTTTTTTTTTGTGACACTATTTTTTTGTTACTATTTTCTTTTTTTATTTTTTTTTCTTGTTTTTTTTTCCAGTTGCAGGGAATTGAAAAAAAAACGATTTGTCAAAATGTTCGAAAAAAACTTGTCAAGATATTTTATTCATTGGTGATTTTTTTTTGCATATTTTTTTTAAAAAATTAAATTGTGAACAAAAACGGAAGTAAAAATAAAAAAGAAGGGGATATAAACAAGGAAAAAATATCAATAGACGAAAAGGAGCCAAAATATAAAATACAACCGAAATAAATAATACAGAATTGAATTAAATTAAATTGAATTAAATAGGATCGATATATTATTATTATGTTTGAATACAACAATACAATGAAACAAACATTATCATCATCCTCATTATCGAGTAATAACAATAATACTGATGTTTATAATCCGCAAATATATCAACAATTCATGGAAACCCATCGTATAACGGATCAATCCGTTAAACCGACACATACCCGTATAGGCAATTCCGGATTAAAAATCGCGAGCGGGAAGTATCATATAGGCAAAGACGAATTAAAAGATTTCCACGATTTGTATTATAACCATGTTTTAATTCAGGGGTACAAAGAATATTTAACCGAATATCAATTGGAGGAAGGTCCCATTTTGGTGGATATGGATTTCCGGTTTCCTCTGAATATTAATACGCGCATATATGGTGAACAAGAGATCCAAAAGATCGTATTAACATATACAAATCACATTGTCAATTTTTTCGAATTCACGAATGAAACCAAATTCCCGATTTATATTTTTGAGAAACCCAAACCAGTCCAGAAAGTATCCGACAATCTCACTAAAGACGGCATCCACATGGTCATTGGTATTCATGCAAATCGCACGATCCAACACATCATTCGTAACGCGGTGATGTCCGATTTAGAGAAAGATCTTTGCCATTTACCGCATCAAAATGGTTGGGACGATATTTTAGACGACCGAATCACTTCCGGAAAAAACGCATGGCAAATGTATGGATCGCGAAAACCAGCACACGACGCATACCGTCTGACCTATTTTTACACAGTGGAAATGTCCCCCGACGGTTCGATTGGCGCCACACAAGAAAACCTTGACAATATCAATATGCAAACATTGTTTGAGAAACTTTCTGCTCAATACACTCGCAATATTACGTTAAATGTCCGCGATGACCAAATGTCCTTTTATGAAAATGAAAAGGCGAAACGAGTGCGCCGCACCCCAGCACATAATCCTGTACAGGCAGCTAACGTTCCAACGGTCCGCATAGGCAATTTACGACACAATATGAGCATCGACGACATCAATTTGTGTACCATTCAAAATCAGGAAGATTTAGTGGGCGCTGCCAACATGATTTTGTCCAATCTGCATTCGCGCAGTTACGACATACGCGAAGCACACGAATATGCGCTCATATTACCGGAGAAATATTACGGCACTGGATCGTTTGAAAAATGGATACGTGTGGGTTGGGCATTGAAAAACACAGACCCATGTTTATTCCTTACATGGATGTTATTCAGTAGTAAATGGCAGATGTTTCAATACACGGAAATACCGGCATTGTATGAACAATGGAAGAGTTTCCAACCGCGCGATTCGAAATTGAATGTGGCGAGTATTATTTATTGGGCACGTACAGATGCGACGGAAGAATATAACAATCTCCGTAAATCGTCGGTGCAAACGCTTGTAAAGGAATCAATATTGTCACCCAACCACTACAATTTTGCGAGAGTGTTGCATTTTATGTACAAGGGGGATTTCAAATGTGCGAGTGTGAAAGACAAATTGTGGTACCAATTCATCAACCACCGTTGGAAATCGATCGATTCGGCGACGGAACTATTTAACCGGATCAGTACCGAATTGTTCGAAATCTACAACGAACATTGGAAGGCGGCCACCGAGAAATGTGCGCAAGTAAGGAATGAACCATTGGAGGCAGAAATGACCGACACCGAACGCAAATTGGCGGAACGAGAGAAGAAGGAGCGCATGAAATCCGAGACCCAACATGTGACGAACATTAAGGAAATCTGCAACAAATTGAAAGATGCCCCCTACAAGGAAAACATCGTCAAAGAATCCGCCAGATTGTTTTACGACCCCGATTTCATGAATAAATTGGATGAAAACCGTTGGCTCCTTTGTTTCAACAATGGGGTACTCGATTTCAACGCAGACACCGTCGAAGGCCGATTCCGCGACGGCAATCCAGACGATTATATTTCCAAATGCACCGGCATCAATTATATTCCCCTACAGGAAACCGACCCTGAAATCCGCGATGAAATCAATGATTTTTTCAAAAAAGTCATGCCAAAACCGGCGATTGAACGTTATATGTGGGACTATCTTGCCTCTTTGCTTATAGGCGGCAATTTCCAACAAAGTTTCAATATTTGGATCGGTAACGGTTCGAACGGAAAATCGTTGATGATGGGTCTCGTCGATAAAATCATGGGCGAATACAAATGCGTCGTCCCCTTCTCATTGTTATCTGGTCCACGTTTGCCTGTAGGAGGAACATGCACTGAGTTGGTCATGATGAAAGGCATGCGCGTCTGTGTCGCCCAAGAACCTACGAAAGACGTTGCATTGAATGAAGGTGTCATCAAAGAACTGACTGGTTTGCTCGATAAAATCACCGCGCGTGGTTTATATCAAAATCACATGACTGAATACATCCCCTTGTTCAAATTATTATTGTGTACCAATTTCCTGCCTACCGTCAAATCGAATGATGGGGGTACTTGGCGTCGTCTCAAAGTCGTGTTGTGGATGTCCAAATTCGTCGACAATCCGCGTCCCACCCCTGAAAATCCGTTTGTCTTCCTGAAAGATATTACGTTAGTTGACCGATTAGATGTCTGGAAAGAAACCTTTGCATCAATGTTGGCCGAAATTTCCTTTGTCAAAAAAGGATTTGTCGAAAGTTGTGAAGAAGTCGAAGAGGCAAGTAACGATTATAAAAAACGCGAAGATGTCATTGGCGAATTTTTGAGCGCCCATGTCGTCCCTGAATCCGGCAGCAAAATCAAAACCGCCGAATTAAATGATGTTTTCAAATCATGGTTTTTAAGCAATCACGGACAAGTCGCCATAAAGACGAATTTCAAAGATCTCCATTTGGCAATGGACAACACTTACGGGAAAAAAGTCGGTCCAAGTGGATGGCAAAACGTCCGTCTCAAGTTATTTAATGAAGAAGATGACGATGACGCAGGAAGCGAAGAAAGCAGTTTAGGTACTTTCCGTTAAAAAAAAAATCATGTGCCTGTCTGTGTATACACCCCTTTTTTTCCTCAATTCCTGTATTTGTAACCCAAAAAAATTTATATGAATGAATATATATAATTTATTTATTTTAAATTAAAAAAACACATATAAAAAATAAAAATAATAATAATAACCACAAAAATAACAATAAAATTTATTAAACAGTTAGTTAAATAAGACATAACAAAAAAAAATGCCGGAACTAACCATTTCCCAAAAGAAAAAATTATTGTCAAGTACATCTGCTTCTACAAGAACATCCAGTATCAAACAAAACGCATTAGATGTGGCCGTCGCAGGTGGTGAACGTTTACCAGCAAATTCCCATTACACTTCCGACAATTCATCTGTCAAAAGCGCCCTTACCAGAGTCAGATCGTCCGGATCTGTACCACCTCCAAAATTGGGCGTAACCCCACCCACCGCACCAACAATCACTTCCGTATTAGCGGGAAGTACCGTCATCGATATTTATTTTACGGAACCTACCAACAATGGCGGTGCTCCCGTCATCGATTACTACATTTCTCTCAATGGGGGTTCTTCCTTCGTATCCAGTAGGGGAAACATAACGTCACCATTCCACATTACAGGTCTTGTCAATGGATACACTTACAACGTCGCATTGTGTGCTGTCAATCACGCAGGTCCCAGCCGTCTATCCAACATTGTCGATGTCACACCATCTCAACCTCCAAGTGCGCCAACCAATTTAACGGTTGTACCAGGCGACGGGCAAATCGAAGTTTCATTCGACGAAGGCGATCCGGGAACGTATCCTCTAACCAATTACCAATATTCCATCAACGGCGGAACATCCTGGTCCCCAATAACCCCCGCCAAAAACACCAGTCCAGTCACCATCACCACCGGCCTTGTCAATGGCACTATTTACCAAGTCAAATTACGCGCAATCACCGCACACGCAATCAGTCCAGCGTCATCACAAACCATATCTGTTGCGCCTATACCTGCTTCATTCACGCCAACCTCAATAGGCAACTTGAATTCATGGTTAGATGCACAAAACGCCAGTACAGTGATTATGTCGGCGGGTAAAGTTGCGGGATGGATCGATCAATCAACGGAAGGCAGTAATTACCAGGCAGGACCGACCGGGACAATCACCTACGACGGCACAGCCAATATCAATGGCCGTCCAGTATTGAATTTCACTACAGGCACCCCAACTTCCACTTATCTTGTAAGGGATAATTACAATATTGCGCAAAACAACGAATTGACTCTCTTTATGGTCGTGTCTCAGACATCCGTCGGTTCTGGAAACAGCGAACTCTTTTTCACTAGAGACGATTACCGTTATTTCGATATATTCAGCAACACCAATCCAGGAAACAATGGCATGTTGTCATTTAATTGCGGTAACACGACACAATATTCAACTGGGGTGGATATTATCACTAATCCACCATCGGTCGCATTAATTGAATTCGTCTTGTCCACCACCGTAACCAATGTTTACATAAACGGGACACACACCAATATAGATGTTCCACGTGGACCATTATCGCTTGATAATAATTTGAATTGGGCAATTTCGGGTGGTGCATTTAAGGGTTATATTGGTGAATTGGCCACATACCAATCCGTGTTCAGTAACTCGGATCGTGAAAAAATGGAAGGATATTTAGCATGGAAATGGGGTATCCAAACACAACTTCCTACAGGCCACCCTTACAAATTATCCCCTCCATCGTCATAATCGGATCGTTTAGATTTATTTTTTTGCAAGTAGGAGAAAAAATTTCACTGAATCAGGAAAGAAAAAAAAATGGCAGCAACAACAACAATTGAAATGGTGGTTGCAATGGATGAAACGGGGGGAATTGGTAAAAACAATCATCTCCCAGAATGGAAAATAAAGGAAGATCTTGATTTTTTTAGAAATTTAACCATTGGACACACTGTCGTTATGGGAATGAATACCTTTTTATCGCTCCCATTACGCCGGCGTCCTCTTCCAAATAGATTCAATATCGTGATAACACGTGATCCCAAAAAATATTCGTCATTTTATCCGGAGGTGCATTTTATAAACTTGGATACAAACAAGAATATATCAGAGTGTATTCCGAATGAATACAAAACGGGGAAAATATTTATTATTGGAGGGTCACAAATATACGATCTTTTTTTGGATGTTTGTGACGCGATTTACATTACACATATTAAAGGGGATTATGGGTGTAATGTAAAATTGGATTTGCATAAATACACATCGTGGGAAAACAAAACAGAACTGGTTGAAAAAAGCAATTTCAAAATTGTCAAGTACGAACCGGGATTATAATGCTAAATAGGTATTGGTGTGAAATAATGAAAATATAAAATTGCGGATAATTAATATGATGTTTATGTAAAAGTTAATCATGTAGGGGAATGAAAATAACAGGATAAATGTGCCAATGACATACAATGAAATCCATGAATAATAATTCATCATTAAGAACATGACAATACAGGCAAAAAAATAATAAATGAAGATGAACCAATTAAATATCTGTTGCATGTTGTCTAATTCATTGTGATAAAAAACGGCTTTTCTAAAATGAGTGTTGGTATCATATATGGTTGAAGGATCATCTTGGTATTTTTCCAAAATGTATTTTATGTCAATATATCGTCTGTAATATTCATTGTTTAGATCATTTTCAACAAATTGTTGGGCCATGACTTTTTATTTTAATCTTTTTTTTTTGGTTTTGTTTTATATTTGTTTTATTTGACTTTGGCTAATATAATAATTTTGTTTTTTTTTTGATTATTATAAAAAAAGATTAAAAAACGGGATTTACACATAAGGTTGTAATGGTTCCCATTGCGTTCCTTCTTTTTCAAAAGGAACAACGCCTAATTCGTCGATTGACTGTCTAGGAAGTCCCATCACCATTTGGGCACCGGTCAATCCGGTTCCATATTGTTTATTGGACAATTGCGGATAACTCACATCAACAACATTCTCATTCACATCTTTTAATAATGTGAATGGAGATTCTGATACAGGTGCGGCGTTACCACTAGAATTAACACACTTTCCAGATGTTTCATCATAATTTGGATAATCTAATGGACAACATTTGTGTTCGCTTACATTATATTCAATACCTTCACCACAACAATCAGCCCCTGTACAATCGGAACCGCCTAATGAATTATAAAAGGTGTTATAATCAAATTTTGATTTAAAATCTCCTTCTTTTGGTTCAGAAAAAGTTCTAGAAGTGTCTTTTGGAGGTGAGTGATTGTATTTGTCAAAAAAGGTATTGTCTCTTTTTTGGATATCATGATAAGCAATGTATGCTAATATTGCGGTTACAACAATCGTAATGATGATTCCGATGTATAAAACAATTTCAGGAAGAGGTAAATATTGATTAATACCAAATAAAATAAAAACAACAGCTAAACCAATGACCACGATTTTTAAAACCGAGAAGTAAGCCATATAGGATTGTTTGTAATAAGTATTAATTTCAGCAGATCTGACGGCCATATTTTTTTTGTTTTCAAGATCTGTCACTCTAGATTCTGCCAATTCTCTATTTTGATCTAACGCAGTCGTGATCGTTCCAAGAACACCAGGTGGTGCGACAGATGATATTGTTTTTACATCGCCTAATGCATTAGTCACATCAATTTGTGTTGTTTTCAATGCGTTAATTTGACCAATAATTGCTTGTTTTTGTGTATCAGTTAATTTTTGATTACCCGCTAAATTTGCAGCAAGTTGATCATCAGCAGCTTTTAATTCGTACAATGAGTTATAAGACATGATTTTATATATTTTTTTATTTGATATTTAATTTTGTTTTTAAAATTTTGATTTTGAAATTTCGATAAACCGCAAAAATTTTTTATAATATATAAATATAATTTTCTACCCAGCGATTAATTATATTTATTTCTTTTTTTTAATGTTATGTTTGTAAAGAAGATAATGGTGAAGAAGAAGTTAAAGAAGGTAAAGAAGATGAAGAAGAGGATGATGATCCAGAAAAAACCCCTTGCATATAAAGTATTCCTACAAGTAATAATAAACAAAGAACCCCAACAATTGCGTAATAATACAATGTTGTTTGCGATATCATCTTATTTTGATCTTTTTTTTCTCGTAAAGCTTCTATTTCTTGTTGGTCAGTATTCGCAGTACGATTTTGCAATTCTGTTTTTGCAGTATTATATGCATTCACCATTTCGGTAATTTTGCTATTATCCGTACTACTTAAATCATAAAAGGTTTGTTGTGATTTTTCATATTCACCCAAATAAGCAGAAAGCGCATCGGTATATTCCTGTAGGGAAATATAATATGCATCCTTTTTTGCAATGTACGATTTGTATTGGTTTGTAGTTGAAATATCTGTTTTAGGTGCATTACTAGCTGTCGAAATATTGTTTACTAGTGTTTTTAAATTATCTAATGCTGAATTATATTCAAGTTTGGCAGCATCCACTTTCGTTTTAGCAGTATCCACTTTCGTTTTGGCAGCATCCACTGATGTTGTAAATCCTTCTTCTCCTTCTCCTTCCACCGTGTTTTTGCGTTGATGGATGTCGTTTTCAACTAAAACTTGGGCTTCTTTGGCGCGGTTCAATTTTGATCCAGCAGGTAAAGAAATTTCCGAAATGCCTTGAAATGTTTCTAAAGTTTTCAAACGGTCATCTAAATTGAATTCCTCTACATGATCTCCGGATGAAGATGATAACCCTGGTGATCCCATTTTTTGTTTTTGAATGGCCAAAAATTTGCTACCTTGTGTATCGACTGAATTTTGCAATTCAACAGTTAAATGTTCTACTTTTTGAATATCTGCCATGATTATTTTTTGATTTTGAATTTGAATTTGTGTTTTTTTTATATCTTTTTCTGAAAATATATAAATTTATACTAATTAATATAAATATATATATATTTTTCCAGACATCTATCTATATGTCATTTTTCATAATTTTTTTTTCTTAAATAGATGATGGTAATACGGATGATTTGGGTGACATCATTGCGATACCAAACAAAAACCCACCGGCTAAAACAGACAAACCAACAAACATGCTAACGGTTTGATTATATACCGCTCGATCTTCATTTTTCTGGTGGTTCATTGTGTCAATATTCTTTTCAAGATCATTCAATTCGTTGATTTTGTCAACAATATTTTCTTGTCCCAATTT
>JACCEC012336774.1_pt1 | contig 15911 bp, 15 predicted proteins | sample 7450121 | NCBI WGS metagenome assembly JACCEC01 (sample SAMN15323455, study PRJNA562643) | freshwater metagenome | isolation source: river surface water | place: USA:Blue River Watershed | collected 2017-08-18 | reverse complement strand
GCACGCCAGGCTTTGGAGAGCATTGGCTGTAGGCTGCGCAGAACAAGTCCGTCGATTTGGTGATCGACATCAGCTGCGGCGCATCCTGCTTGGTCAGCTGATGGTCATAGCTGACCGACAATTCCAGTTCCGGTGTCGGCGTGGCGAGGATCATCCCGCCAAATGACCGGAAGTCCGACTTTTGCCCGGGCCGATTCTGGGTGCGGTTAAAGATATAGCCGTCGGTCCGGTTATAGGCGCCGGTCAATTTGACCGCGACGTTGGGCGCCACGCCAAAGCTGACCACGGCCTGCGCATCCAACGTATCAAAGCGACCATAGGTCAGGCGGGCCTTGCCGCTCAGCTCTTGCGTCGGGCGAGAGCGCGCCAGGTTGATGACGCCGCCGGTTGCGTTGCGGCCAAACAGGGTGCCCTGCGGCCCGCGCAACACTTCGACGCGGTCAAGATCAATCGCGCGCAACAGCGAGCCAGAGCTTTGGCCGATGTACACATCGTCAATGACCACACCAACCGCGGGGTCCACCGACTTTTCGACGTCGGCCACACCAATGCCGCGAATGTAAATCGCCGCAACGCCACCGGGGCCTTGCTGGGTATCGTCAATGATCACATTGGGTGATGAGTTCGCAAAGTCGCGCACGTCTGAATCGAAGCGCCGGCTCAGTTCCAGCGACGAGAGCGCGCTGATCGAGGCCGAGACGTCTTGCAGATTTTCAACGCGCTTGCGGGCGGTGACAACAATTTCGTCGAGGCCCTGATTCTCATTCGCCTCCGCAGCGAATGCCTGACCCGTGCTCAGAGTTGCCAAAGACACCGTAGCAGCAAGAACTGTACGGAAATAAGTTGCTGACTTCATAGCCATCCTTCTCCTCCCCATGCGGCTTGCGCAAAGGTTTAAAAAGCAGATGCCCCTGCACCATTGCGTGACCGGCAGCTGCGCCGCTCTTTTTTGCCGGGACGCACGATCCGGGTGTCCAAACCGCGCCCCCTTTTGAGAGCTGACGCCCAAAGTCATATCTTACTTGTTTAAGACGAGCAAGTGGTCAAAAAATGATATGGGCGAGCCCATGTTTTACATCGTTATCATTTGTTAAAATATCGGTAAAACCCTCAGTTATCAGGGCATCCAGTCCCTATAATCGGCGCGTTTCAGAAAACGCATCGGTGCAGTTTTTTGCTTGTTTAAAGCTAGTATGATGGATAAACCTCCGGCAAAAGACGTCCCGAGGAGAGCAGCATGGCTGGGCGCATGGCAGGCAAGACAGCGCTGATTTCCGGTGCCGCAAGCGGGCTGGGCGACGCGCAGGCAAAGCTTTTTGCGCAACAGGGCGCACGGCTTGTGCTGGGCGATCTGCAAGAGGCCAAGGGGCAGCAGGGACTTCGGGTCAACACGATCTTCCCGGGGCAGATCCGTACACCTATTCTGGGAGATATCACGCCGGAACAGGACGCCGCTATTCAAGCGGCGATCCCCATGGGGGTCGTCGGTGACCCGATGGACGTCGCCTATGGCGCGTTGTTTCTGGCCGCAGACAAAGCGCGTTATGTCACCGGCGCAAAAGTGTGGATCGACGGCGGCTGGTGCGCCAGTCATTGAACTTAGACAGGGTAAATTAAATGGCATGGGATTTCTCGACCGAACCTGAATTTCAGGACCAGCTTGACTGGATGAAGACGTTTGTGGCGACGGAGATCGAGCCGATGGATCTTGTCTTCCGCCATCCGGCCGCACCTTTTGATCCATCGTCCCCGGCGCAGCGCGCCATGGCGCCGCTGAAAGAGATTGTGCGCAAAAAAGGCCTGTGGGCCTGCCATCTTGGTCCCGAACTGGGTGGCCGGGGCTTTGGTCAGGTCAAGCTTGGCCTGATGAATGAAATTCTGGGCCGCAGCCGCTTTGCGCCGACGGTCTTTGGCACTCAGGCCCCTGATACCGGCAATGCCGAGATCCTCGCACGCTTTGGCACCGAGGAGCAGAAGCAACGCTATCTTGAGCCGTTGCTGAATGGCGAGATTTTCTCCTGCTATTCCATGACAGAGCCGCAGGCGGGCGCCGACCCGGGCCAGTTTACCTGTCGGGCCGATCTGATTGGCAATGAATGGGTGATCAACGGCGAAAAATGGTTTGCAAGCCATGCCTGTGTCGCCGAATTTTTGATCGTGATGTGCATCACCGATCCTGAGGTGCCGGTGCACGAAGGATCAACCATGCTGATCGTCCCCAAGGACACGCCCGGCATGGAGATCATCCGGAACACCGCCGTCGGCCCGAAAGATGCCCTGGGCAGCGGCGTGCATGGCTATTTGCGGTTCACCGATTGCCGGGTGCCCCGCGTCAACGCCCTCGGTCCGGTCGGTGAAGGCTTTAAGGTCGCCCAGTCGCGCCTGGGTGGCGGCCGCATTCACCACGCCATGCGCACTGTAGGGATGCTCAACAAGGCCATGGAAATGATGTGTGAGCGCGTCGTCTCTCGCATGACCAAGGGCGAGCGGCTGGCCGACAAGCAAATGGTTCAGGAAAAAATCGCCGACAGCCACACCCAGATCACGCAATTCCGCCTGCACGTGCTCTACACCGCCTGGCTGCTGGACCGTGACAAGGCCTATACCCGCCCTGTCCGGCGTGAAATCTCTGCGATCAAGGCGGCCATGCCCGAAGTGCTGAAGGACGTGATCTATCGCGCGCTGCACCTCCACGGCTCGCTTGGCATGTCGAATGAAACGCCGCTGATGGATATGTGGCAATATGTGCCTGAAATGGGCATCGTTGATGGCCCGACCGAAGTGCACAAGGTGTCGGTTGCCAAGGATGTGCTGCGCAACATCGCGCCATCGCCGGGTGTCTTCCCCACCTATTTCACGCCCGACAGGCGCGCCGATGCCGCACGCAAATTCGCTGCCTTTTTGTCCGAGGAGGCCGCGGGATGAGCCACGCGCTTGAGGTTCGCATCGATCAGCTGGAAAGCCGCTTTCAGTTTCGCGATCTTGTCAGCGATTATTGCCATGGGTTCGACAAGCGCGATCTGGATCGGTTCATGGCCATTTGGTGGCCCGACGCTGTCTGGGAAATCGGCCCGCCTTTTGGCGATTTTCACGGGGCCACCGAAATCGCACGCGCCGTGACAGACATATTGTGGCCGGCCTGGCTGCAATCCACCCATTACACGACCAATTTGCGCGTCACCTTTGACGGCGCCGATCTTGCAACCGGGATGTGTGATGTCGATTGCATCGGCACGACGAGCGACCAGCAGGCACAGACTGTGGCCGCAACCTATGATGACCGTTTTGAGCGTCGCGATGGCGTCTGGAAGATTGCGCGCCGCAAGGTCACCATGCATCATTTCAGCCCGCTGGTTGGCATCACGCTGTCGGCACCCAAATAGGTCTTCAGGAGGTTTTCATGGCATATCATCAGCTTTCAGACGGCCGCCGCATCTATTTTGAACATTATGCCGGCCAGAAAACGCCATTTGTCCTGAGCCATGGCTGGGGCATGTCGAGCCGCGTCTGGGTGGATGTGATTGAACAGCTGCTGCGGGCGGGCCATGAAGTGCTTGCCGTCGATCATCGCGCCTGCGGCCAATCAGATCGTGATTTTGACGATATGAGCATCGGCGCGCTTGCCGGAGACATTGTGGATATCGTGCAGGCGCGACAGCTGCGCCCTGCCATCATCAATGGCTGGTCGCTGGGCGGCGCCGTTGCCGTTGAGACGGCGCACCGGCTGGGCCGCGGGGCGGCCGGCCTTATTCTGACCTGCGCCGCATCGCCACGTTATGTGCAGGCGGATGACTTCCCTTATGGCGGTGTCCGCGAGGATGTTCTGGGCATGCAGGATGCCATTCTGGCCGACCGGGCGGGCTTTTTCAAAGGCCTGTCGGCGGGCGTCTGTGCCAAGGATGTCGGCCAGCCCGCAATTGACTGGATGTGGTCGATCTTCATGGATGCCGGCCCACAGGCCATCAAGGCGATGCTGGCCTTGGCCGATCTGGATCAGCGGGCCATTCTGGCCGGTCTGGACATTCCGGTGCTGTCCATCATCGGGACGCAAGACGGCGTGGTGCCGCCCCAAATTGGGGAACAGGCCGCCGCCTGCGCGCAACGGGGATCCGTGGTTCGGTTCGAAGGATGCGGCCACGCCCCCTTCCTCGAAGACGGGCCAACCTATATCAAAACTCTGCTCGACTTTGCCGATCAGATTTAGGGCGGATCAGATCCGGGTTGAACTTGACGATAAGCGATAGATTTCGGGGAGCATTATGGGCGCGTTAGACAGTTTGATGAAGCCTTTCGAATGCAAGTCATTCAAAGCACCAAACCGATTGATGATGGCGCCCATGTCGCGCTATTTTGCGCCCGGCGGGCTGCTGACCCAGGCGTCGGTGGACTATTATCGTCGCCGTATTGAAGGCGGGCTGGGCACCGTCATTTCCGAAGCCGTGGCGATTGACCGGCCGGGGTCGGTCGCGGCGGACACGGTCCCCCATTTTTACGGCGAAGAAGCCCTGGCCATGTGGGCGCGCGTGCGCGACGACTGCCATAAGGCCGGCGGCGCCTTCATTCCGCAGCTCTGGCATGTCGGCGGCTGCGAAGACTTTAACTATCCCGACTCCCCGCATCCGCCGCTGGAAAGCCCGTCGGGGCTGGTCGGGCCGGATATTCCCGGCGGCCGCGTGATGACGCAGGCCGATATTGATGCGGTGATCGCCTCCTTTGTGCGCGCCGCCCAGGATGCACAGCGCATCGGCTGCGATGCGATCGAACTGCACGGCGCCCATGGCTATTTGTTCGATCAATTCTTCTGGGATGTGACGAACACGCGCACCGATTCATATGGCGGGCCGGACATTACGGATCGGGTCCGCTTAGCGGCAGAAACCGTGGCGGCCATTCGCCAGGCGGTTGGCCCGGCCTTCACGATCATCTTCCGCATCTCGCAGTGGAAGACCTATATGTACGAAGCCAAAATCGCAGAGACACCGCAGGATCTTGAGCGTTGGCTGACGCCGTTGACCGAGGCCGGGGTGGATATTTTCCACTGTTCTGAACGCCGGTTCTGGGAACCGGCTTTTGCGGACAGCGATTATAATCTTGCCGGCTGGACAAAAAAGGTCACGGGCAAGCCCACGATCACGGTCGGCTCGGTGGGTCTCAACCGCGATCTGATGGCGGATTTCGTCGAAGGGGAATCCACCCCGGCGCTGCAATCCTTGCAGGAATTGACCCGGCGTTTTGATCGGGGCGATTTTGATTTGGCCGCCATTGGCCGCGTCGTCCTGACCGATCCGAACTGGCTTCAAAAGATTCAAGACGGTCGCTTCGAAGAACTGCTGCCCTATTCCAGAGAGAATATGGACAATCTTTATTAACCGCTGGCGGCCCAAAAAATTAGGAGAGGATGTTGCATGAGCACGAACGGCAAGAAGGTCGATTTTGACGTCATTGGGATCGGCGCTGGGTTCGCTGGACTGGCCCTGATCCATTATCTGCGGGGCGCCGGCCTGTCGGTGCGGATTTTTGACCGCGCGTCAGATGTTGGTGGCACCTGGGCGTGGAACCGCTATCCGGGCGCGGCGACCGACAGCGAAAGCTATTATTACTGCCTCACCTTCTCCAAGGAGCTGTTGCAGGAATGGTCGTGGACCAAGCGCTATCCCGGTCGTCAGGAAACGCAGGACTATATGCGTTTTGTCGCCGACAAGTGCGACATGTGGCCGCATATTCAGCTCAACACCGAAATTGTCGATGCGGAATATCAGGTGGATGACGGGATTTGGCAGGTCACGACCGCCGCGGGTGATCGCTTTACCTGCAAATATTTCGTCAGCGGCATGGGCATGATTTCCGAGCCGCTGATCCCGAACATCAAGGGCATGGACCAGTTTAAGGGCCCGTTGTTCCATTCCTCGCGCTGGCCCAAGGAGGGGCTGGATTATGCCGGAAAGCGCATCGGGATCATCGGCGCCGGTGCCACGACCGTCCAGATGGTGCCGGAACTCGCCAAGACAGCGGCCAGCGTCACGGTTTTCCAGCGGACCCCCAATTACATCCTGCCGGCCATGCAAAAGCCCATGACGCCGGAATGGGAAAAGGAAATTAAGGACAATTACGACGCGATCGTGGCCAAATGCCGCAACCATGTGTTCGGCATGGCCTTTGACAGCCCGGTCGGTCGCAACGCCGTGGACACCCCAGAGGAAGAGCGTCAGCGGATCTTTGAAGAAAACTGGACAGGCAGCTTCCGTTGGGTGTTCGAAACCTTTGATGATCTTCTCGCCAATCCCGAGGCCAATCGCATGGCGTCAGAATTCATCATCGCCAAGATGAAGGCGCGGGTGAAGGACCCCAAACTCGCGGACCTCTTGGCCCCAAGCTTCGACGATTACCCGCTTTTTGCCAAGCGCCCGCCGCTTGATCATGGCTATCTGGAAGCCTTTAACGAAGACCATGTCCACCTGGTCGACATCAAGGATGCCGAGCCGTTGGTCGAAATCACCGAAACGGGCGTGCGCACGACGCGCAACCATTATGAATTCGACATCATCGTGCTGGCGACCGGCTTCAACGCCTATACAGGCGCGCTTGAAGCCTTCCCGATCCGGGGCGCAACTGGCCAGACACTCAGCGAAAAATGGCGCACATCATCGGATTGCATCATGGGCGTCTGCGTATCCGACTTCCCCAACATGTTTGTCGTCACCGGCCCGCAGGCGCCGTTCGCCAATCTGCCGACCTCGATTGAGCAAAATGTCATCTGGATCACGCATTGCATCGAAAAGATGGAGCGGGAAGGGTATGACATCTTCAAGCCGCGCCGCGAAGCCGAAGAAGCCTGGACGGCCCATACGGCAGAGATCCATGCCCAGACGCTGATGGCCGAAGGTCATAAGGTGAATTCTTGGATGATGGGGGCGAACCGGCAGGACAAGCCCCCCCGCGTTCTGATTTATTTCGGCGGTGCGAATAATTATTACGATACGCTCGATAAATCGGCCGCCGAAGGCTTCCCGGAACTGGAGTTTGAAAAGCTGGGGGCGTGAGGCAGCGCGTCAGGGCGGGGCCCAGTGCGGCCCGGCCCTGCGCGGTCGCGCCATCGGGCAACGACATAAGGACATCAGAACATGCGTCTCGAGAATAAAGTGGCGGTCATCACAGGCGGGGCGATGGGCATCGGCGCCGCGACCGTCAGCCGGTTCATCGCTGAAGGCTGCAAGGTGGTTATCGGCGATATTCAGCGCGGCCCGGGGGAAGCCTTTGCGGCCCAATTTGGCGACGCGGCGGCCTTTGCCCTGTGCGATGTGACGCAGGAAGACCATGTGGCGGCGCTTGTTGACCTTGCCGTCAGCCGCTTTGGCAAGCTCGACATCATGTTCAACAATGCCGGGATTGTCGGCGCCGTCGGGCCGATCGATACGACCCCGGCCGATGAATGGAACCGGTCGCTCGCCGTGCTGATCAACGGCGTCTTTTTCGGCATGAAGCATGCCGCACGCGTGATGAAACCGGCCCAGGGCGGCAGCATCATCAGCATGGCAAGCACGGCCGGCCTGATGGGCGGCCTTGGTCCGCACGCTTATGCCGCCGGCAAACACGCCGTTGTTGGCATGACCAAGAATGTTGCGGCGGAGCTTTGCCATTTCGGCATTCGCGTCAATGCCATTGCGGCTGCAAGCATGGCGACCCCGATGGTCGCCAATGTCCTGACGGGCGATGCCGGCAATATTGAAGAGGCCAAGCGCATCCTGGCAGAGGTTTCCCCCTTACGCGGGCGACCGGGTCTGGCCGAAGATGTCGCCAATGCCGCGCTTTGGCTCGCCAGCGATGAATCGGGCTATACAACCGGCCACACGCTGACAACCGACGCTGGAACCACGATTGGCGCAACCGCTGCCAAGCCGAATTTCAGTGAATATCAGCCGATGATCGGGGAAGTCACCGCAAAGGCGGGCTGATCGCCAATTGCTTGATCAATGCTTCTGAGTGCTAAGCATCTGCGCGGTGCTTGTGATGCTTGGCACCGGTGCCGGCAACAGCGCAATGCCATGACCGGCGGCCCGGCAACACCGCCCTCCGCATGCCTGTGCGGCTGGCCATTCCCGGGCGCTTTTGGATCGGCGGTCTGCCAAAAAAGGGGCGTGATCTCTTGGTGTCCCCCATGGCCTGGATAGCAGACAAGATCGCCCGCAAGATTGGCCGTGATCCGGGTGTTATCTGGTCTGGATTTAATCATGAATCTCAGATACGAGGCCATTTAAGGCCTGTCAGAAGAGTTTTGAAAAGCAATCGCAAATGAATAAAGAACCAACTCAATTGAAGACGTCTGATCAAGACGTGAAAAACTCTTCAAGCACAAATGGGCTTTTGAGTGAAGAATTGCTTTCTCATATTGGTCGAACGTCGGCACCGCGCACGGAAATTGCCTCGCGCCGTGAAATTCGCAAATATTCAATTGCGACGGGCTGGACGAAAAAGGAATATCTTGATGGCGATATCGCGCCGCCCTTGTTTCACCTCGCCCTGTTCTGGGACATGGTTGAGCTGGACCAGTTGAGCCCGGATGGCGTTTCGATTGATCGATTGCTGCCCAAATTTCCGCTCGAAAAGGCGATGGCGGGCGGCCTCAATATTGAATATTTCCGGCCGATCCGGGCCGGCGACGTTCTGGTTGCGACCCGGACCCTGACCAATATCTATGAAAAGGCAGGGTCACAGGGGCCGATCATTTTCTATGAAGTTGTCATGCGCGTGGAAACAGAAGCTGGCGACCTTGTCCTCACCGAAAAAACAACACGGCTTTTGCGATAATGACTATGTCGAAAATCACGAACCTGAAACCGGGCGATGCCCTGCCGGGCCGGGACTATTGCCCCGATAATGTCCAGAATTTCATGTACAGCGCAGCGCTGTGGAATGCGCATCGCATCCATTTCGACCTGCCCTATGCGACAGAGGTGGAAGGCTATCCGGGGATTGTGATGTCCGGGCCGATGCTGGGCGACTGGCTGACGCAATGCGTGATCGAATGGCTGGATGATGCGGGGCGGATGACGCATCTTGAATATTCCAACCGCAAGGCCGCCTTTATCGGCGAAACGGTCACATCGGGTGGTCGCGTGCTTTCGGTGGATCCGGACACGGGGTCTGCCACATTGGAAGTCTTCATCAAAAATGCAGCGGGCGAGGTGATCGTCCCGGGCACCGCCACGGTTGCCTTTGACAAGGCCTGATCGGAATTGACCTTGGACAGCCTGCGCGGGAAAGTCGCCATTGTCGGGGCCGCCGATACCGAAGTGGGCAAGCTGCCACAGTTCAGCCCCACCGGCTTGTGCATTGATGCGGCGCGGCGCGCCATGGCCGATGCGCAGATCACCAAGGATCAGATTGACGGGCTGATCACCTGCAATGCGATGGCTGAGCCCTATATGTATCACGCCGAGGCAATGGCGGAATATCTGCAGATTTTTCCGCGCTATTGCATGAGCGTGAATGCCGGCGGCAGCACGACCTTTTCCATTCTGCACCATGCCGCAGCCGCCATTGTCAGCGGGATGTGCACCACCGTGCTGATCACAATGGCGGACAGTTTACGCAGCGGCCTGACCCGCGCTCAGGACATGAAAATGCAATCCTCGGCTGGCCATGCGCAGTTTGAAATTCCCTTTGGCCCGACGGTCCCGGCCTTTTATGCGCTGATCGCCCGGGCCCATATGCAACGCTATGGCACAACGGCGGAACAGTTCGCGGCCATTGCTGTTGCCTGTCGCAAACACGCCTGCCTCAATCCGACAGCCGAAATGCGCACCCCGATCACCATCGAGGATGTCATCAATTCGCGCATGATCGCAGACCCCTTGCACCTGCTTGATTGCTCGCTGGTTTCGGATGGTGGGTCCGCCATCATCATGACCTCGGCCGACAGAGCCGCAGATTTCCCGCACGCCCCGGTTTATCTTCTGGGCGTCGGCGAAGGCCATGGCCATGAACATATCAGCCAGGCACAAAGCCTGACCACATCCTTTGCCGTGGAATCGGGCCGCCGGGCCTATGCCATGGCCGGGCTGGGGCCAAGCGACATGGACTTTGCCCAGCTTTATGACTGCTTCACGCCGACCGTGCTGGTGGAGCTGGAAGATCTGGGCTTTTGCGCCAAGGGCGAAGGCGGGGCCTTTGTTGAAAATGGCAATATCGAACTGGGCGGCCTGCTGCCCGTCAACACCCATGGCGGGCTGTTATCCCATTGCCATCCGGGCAATCCGGGGTCGATGTTCGCGCTGACCGAAACCGTGACGCAGCTGCGCGGGGCCGCGGGCGCGCGGCAAGTGGCCGGGGCGGAAGTTGCGCTGGTCCACGGCCAGGGCGGCATCATGTCCAGCCACACCACGGTGATCCTGGGGAAGGAGCGTCACTGATGGAGCGCCATGCAGATAAATTCCTTCCCCGCCCAACGCCGGAAACGGCGCCCTTTTGGGCGGGCTGCCGGGATCAGAAGCTGCTGCTTCAGCACTGCGCCGCCTGCGACACGCATCAATTTTACCCCCGGCTGGTCTGTGCGACCTGCCTGTCGGATCAGCTGGAATGGCGCGAAGCCAGCGGACGCGGCACGGTGGAAACCTACACGATCGTCACCCGCGCCGTTTCAGAGGCTTATGCCGCCGACGCGCCTTATGTCATCGCGCTGATCACCCTTGAGGAAGGGCCACGGATGATGAGCAATGTCATCGGCTGCGATGTGACCAGCGTCACATGCGGTCTGGCTGTTGAGGTGGTGTTTGAACCATGGTCGGCAGATATCACCATGCCCAAATTCCGGCCGATCGCCGGCACGCCAGGTTAAGCCGCGCGCCGCGCGGCCTTAGATCCTGTCGGCAAGCTGGTCCGCATCGGCAAAGGCCCGCGCCATTGCCGCGGCGACTTGATCCTCTGGCCCAAAAGTGCCCGCCACGCGCACGGCGTCGATGTCGGTCACGCCGATAAAACCAAGCCAGGCCTTTAAATACGCAAGCTGGAAATCCAGGCCGTCAATCTCGGGCAGGCTGCCAAAGGGCATGGCACTGGCCGCAACGATGATCGCCCGGCGGCCATGGGCCAAACCTTCGACATTGCCCTCAGCATCGTTGCGGAAGGTAAGGCCCGGATGCGTCAAAATGTCGATATAGTGTTTCAGCGCATAAGGGATGCCGAAATTCCACATGGGCGTGGCGATGACATAGCCATCAAAGGACAGGAAATGGTCGGTCCATGTCTTCAGCTCTTGCCAGATGGCGGCCTGATCGGGATCAACCGGATGGCCCGCCAGCAGATGATACCGCCCATCAACCGCGTCATGATCAAAGGGCGGGAATTTGGCGGCAAAGACATCCAGCTGTTCCACCTCAAGCGCTGGATAACGCTGGACAAGGCGCGCCAGCAGATGATCAGCCACCATCGCAGATCGCGATCGCTGCTGACGTGGGCTGGCAATGATATGCAGCAGCCGCTTCATGCCGCATCCATGTCGATATAGACGACGCCGTCGACAACCTCTGTCGGCCAGACCGGGATGGGCAATTTCGTGAGCGTGCCCATGGGTGACCCATCCCGCATGTCAAAGCGCACGCCATGCGCCGGGCAAAAAATATGAAAGCCTTTAAGCTTGCCGCCTTCCAGCGTTTGCAAAGCATGGCTGCACTTGTTTTCAATGGCAAAAATCCCCGCCGGTGTGCGGGCGATCAGCACAGACACCCCCTGAAGGGCAAAGCAGCGGGACCCGTTTTCCGGAATATCGGCAAGCGGCGCAACGGCAAGTTTCACGGTTTTGAGCGTCCTTGGTTCAGCCAGGGGCCAATGACTTGAAAAACCACACAAATCCGTGTGACACAACGGCCCCCGAAGGGCTTGAAAGATGCCCCAAGCCCCTTGAAAAAGCAAATATGATTGTTGATTGAGGACGGCCCTGTACACAGGCGCCAGACACATAAAGGGCCATGGGTTATGGACGCGACCACGACGCAGCGGATCAAGGACAATATCGCATTCGAAGCCGCGCGCACCGCGCCGCCACCGGGCTTTCCCAGGCTGCCCGACATTCCCGCCGGCCGCTATGTCGATCCCCATTTTCTGGACCTGGAAAAGCAGCGCCTGTGGAAACGCAGCTGGCTTTATGCGGGTCATAGCAGCCAGGCCGCTGAACCGGGCAGCTGGTTCCTGATGCGCCAAAGCGGCACGCCCATATTGGTCGTGCGTGATTTGAATGGCGCATTTCGCGCCTTTTACAACACATGCCGCCATCGCGGTGGCCCGCTGGTGACCGACGAGTCAGGGCAGGGGCGCGGCTTTGTCTGCAGCTATCACGGTTGGGCCTATGCGCTGGATGGCCAGTTGAAATCCGTTCGCGACAAACGCGATTTCGTTGACCTCGACTTTGCCTGTCGATCGCTGCTGCCGGTCCGCTGCGAAACGCTGGGCAGCTGGATTTTCATCAACGAAGATCCCGACGCCCCGGCCTTGCGCGACAGCCTGGGGCCGATGGCCGAAGAATTGCAGCAATTTGATCTCGATAATCTGATGCTGGTGCATTCGCGCAGCTATGACGTGCCCTGTCATGTCAAAGTGCTACTGGATGTTTTCCTGGAAGTTTATCATCTAAAGTCGATCCACGAAGACACGGCGGACCGGTTCCTCGATCATCGCGGCATGACGGCGACCTTATGGCCCAATGGCCATTCCCGCATGATCACGCCCAATCGACGACCCGATTGGGTTGATCCCGGCACCCGCGGGATGCCCGAAATCCCCAGCGTGACGGAAATTCCGCGCCTGAATAATGTCAGCTATCACATCTTTCCCAATGTCGTGATGCCGCCCACGGCAACGGGCATTCCCATGCTTGTGTTCTGGCCAGTCACCGCCAATACGATGCGGATTGACTGCCATTGGTTCGGCCCCAAGGTGCCGGCAGAGGCGCTCAACCCGCTGTGGGACACCCGGATCAAGAATTTTGAGAGGATCTTGTTCGAAGACCTCAGATATGCGGGGAAAATCCAGGAGTCAGTTGAAGGTCCCGGTTTCACGGGCCTTGCCCTCAACTATCAGGAACGCCGCATCTATCACTGGCACGCAGAGGCAGATCGCCGGATGGGGCCAGACCATGTGCCAGCTGCCCTGCGCGTTGCGCAGGTGCTGGACGACTGGATTGAACAATCCTGACCGGATGACCGCCCCACAAGGGGCGATCATTTCCCGCCCGGCGTAAACACCATCAACAGGTTGCCGGGCATGTGGTAATAAAGGCCATAGCCTGAATTCACGACCACATGGCCATTGGCGACCGCCGCACCCGGGCCGCTCATGCTGCCGCCACGCGCCGTTTCGCCGGAAATGGTCTTGATCGGTTGGGTTGTGTCAAAGGTCCAGATCGGCTTGCCCGTCTGGGTGTCATAGGCACGGAAGCGACCATCAAGATGCCCGGCAAAGACAAACCCGGATACCGCCGTGACCGCGGCAGAAATGCCGGGATCACAATTGGCGCGCTTGTCACAGACATTATCGGCCTTTGATGACCAGAACACGCGGCCCGTTGCGCCATCAATGGCGTGCAGACCGGCCCCGCGCCGCTTTGCATCATAGACGCGGCCGTCGCGGGTATCCGCCATGTCGTTGATCGGCACGAAAACCAGCCGGCCTTGCGCGGCCATGCCGAAATGGACGCCGCCTTGCGTGCCGCCATGGCCCAGAACGGTTTTCCAGACCGGCTTGCCGGTATCGGGGTTGAGCCCATAGACAGCCGCTGATTTCTGCCCCGCGACAATCATCGACTTGCCACCGCCAATGGGCACGACAAGCACGGACGCCGCAACATCAAGATCAGGCCCGTTTTCCTTGGGGCAATTGTCATTCCCGATCATGCAGCCGACATTCCAGGCATCGCCCTTGGTCAGCTGCGTCACCCAGATCCGCTTGCCGGTTTTGGCATTTACGGCAAAAATAGCATCGCTATTCCCGTCGGCGGGGGATGAATAATTTTCGCCCGAGCCGAAATAGACCCGATTGGTGGCCGCATCAAAGCTGGGGCTGTTCCAAATCGGTGCGCCCGACGGCCCGATGATCGGCGTGCCCGCCTTGGTCTTGCCGCGCGCTGTGGCCGGCTCTGTCACGCTATAATGGCGCCAATTGATCGACCCCGACGTGGCGTTGAGCGCAACCACAGACCCCCGGAATGTGCAGCAGGCATATTTGGGGTCAGCCGCTGCCGTGACTTCCAGCGACGAAACCGGGACGAAAAGCTGGCCCCCGCCAATGGTGGGGGATCCGGTGATGGTCGCATTTGAATGGTCGTCGACCTTCGTCTTCCAGACCAATTTGCCCGTCATCGCATCAAGCGCGTACATGCGGGCCAGCACATCACCAAAGTAAAGCCGCTGCGTCGCCGGGTCCGCAACAATCGCGGTGCGCACTTCGGCAGAGGCGCGGAAGGACCAGCGCATACAGCCGGTTTTCAAATCCAGCGCATAAACAGTGCCATCCTGGCTGCCGACAAAGACCGCGCCCCAGCCAATTGACGGCTGCGACCTCGCCCGTTGCGCCTTGGGATAGGCAAAGGCCCATTTGAGCTTCAGCTGCGGGACCTGATTTTTCGTCAGCCCCGCCTGCTGCGCCGGGACAAAGCGCGCATTATTATGGCCCCAGCCCGTCCGGGCCGGCGGCGATGCCATGTCAAATCGGGCATGCTGGGCATCGCATGATGCAGGTGGCGGCGGCGCCTTGTAATCGGCCAGCGGTGTCCGTGTGAGATATTCGGCAATCTGCTGGCGTTGCAGACCAGACAGCTTGGCGGCCTGCTGCGTCATGATCCCGCCGTTCATCGATGCCAGCAAGGCATCGGGCGCCATCATTTCCAGCCAGACCTGCTGCGGCGCCTTGGGCACGCCGCCATTATGGCATCCGGCGCAATTTTCCAGAAACAGCGCTTTGCCGGGATGCTTGTCGATATCAATTGTCGGGCCGTTGCGCGACTGAAGCTCATCGGTGGAGGTGATGCGCTCTCCGCCGGCCTGGTCCGCGGATTTTTGGGGGCCACACCCCGAAATGGCAAGCGACGCAGCTAAAACCAAACCGATCCAACTGCGTCGCATAGCCTTATCCTCGTCTTTTCTTAGAACTTTGTACCAAGCTCAAAGCCAAAATAGCGCGGCGGGCCGTAGAGCGTGAATGTCCACAAACCACCGACAACCTGGCTTGCCGTTTCATAGCGTTCGTCGGTCAGGTTCTTACCGACGAGGCGCAGCGTATATTTGTCGTCGATATCCGACAGGGTGATCGCTGCGTTGAGCAATGTCCGGGCGCGCAGGAAGGTGTTATCCCGTGCATCCGCAATGGACTGCGTGAACAGGTTCCGTCCGACATAGCTCAGATTGGCGTTAAAGGCGATTTTCATCGTATCGCTGACCGGCGTTGCATAGGTGCCGTCCAGCGACCACTGCCATTTCGGTGCGCGATCCAGAGGCGCCGTTGACAGGTCATAGCCCGCGGGAATGGGCGTCACATATTTGCGATACTTGGCGTCCTGATAGCCAAGCACACCGCGCAATGTCAGCCCGTCGGTCGGGATCAACGTGGCTTCTGCCTCGATGCCCTTCACCCGGGCACTCGCCGCGTTGAAGAAGCGGGTGACCTGGTTGGGCTGACCATTGACCGTGATCGGCACAACAATCTGCTTTTGAAGATCGCTGTAATCCACCCAGAAGCCGGTCAGGTTCATGCGGGCCCGATTGTCGAGGCACTGCGTCTTGATCCCAGCTTCATAGCTGTCGGCCTTTTCAGGCTTGGTCGCAGCAGCCGCGGTTGCAAATGCTGCAAGGTCGGTGCCGAAGGGACCAAAGCCACCAATCTGGTCGTTAAAGCCGCCTCCCTTAAAGCCGCGCGAATAGGTGGCG
>JACCEC010785248.1_pt1 | contig 15917 bp, 13 predicted proteins | sample 7450121 | NCBI WGS metagenome assembly JACCEC01 (sample SAMN15323455, study PRJNA562643) | freshwater metagenome | isolation source: river surface water | place: USA:Blue River Watershed | collected 2017-08-18 | reverse complement strand
TCCGGGTGGTGCGCAAGCTCACCGAGGACGCGGACTTCATCGAGCAGGAGCTCGTCGCCGAGGTCCGGGGTCAGATCGCGCCCGGGGGCCTGGAGCGCCTGGGTCGGGGCCTGGTCTACGAGGGCCGAGCCATGCCGCCGGCCCGCGTGAGCTGGCAGAGCGAGACGCGCCTGCGCTTCGCGCTCAAGGGCATCGCGCCGGAGTGGATCGAGTGGATGGTCTCCCAGGTCGGCCTGGAGCTGGTGGCGCTGCGCCGCATCCGCCTGGGCCGCATCGCGATGGCCGGCCTGCCTGCCGGGCAGTGGTGCTACCTGCCCGCCGGCGAGCGCTTCTAGGGTGGGCGCCCTCAGAGCTTGAGGTGCATGAGGCCGACGACCATCGCCACCACCTGGGCGAGGTTGAGGCCCAGCCCGCCGGCATGCAGCTGCCGGAAGCGCCGGATGGCGGCGATGTCGCCGCCTTCGATCAAGGGCCGCAGGGTGTCCATGCGCGGGACCAGCCGGCGGTGCATGAACAGGGCCAGTGCGCAGACACCGCCCAGGGGCAGGGCCAGGTCCGGCCGGCCGGCGAGGGCATAGGCCAGGGCGCTCGCGCCGGAGAAGACGATGACGATCCGGTAGCAGTGATGGAAGAACTGCCGGATGAACTTGCCGTCCATATGGACGTCGTGCGCGAGGATCAGGAGCGGGGTCCCGCCCAGGACGAAGAAGCCCAGGGACGCCAGGGTGCACACCAGAGTGGCAAGTCCGATCGATTGAGCGAGCATCGTCAAAAAGAAAAGGGCAGGCGTAATGCCTGCCCTTGTCATTCTAGGCGGGGCTTGGTGGGCCCCCGCCCGGCGTAAACCCTGCGTTCAGAGCGAGTCGATGAACGAGCGCAGCTTGTCGCTACGGCTCGGGTGCTTGAGCTTGCGCAGGGCCTTGGCCTCGATCTGGCGGATGCGCTCGCGGGTCACGTCGAACTGCTTGCCCACTTCTTCCAGGGTGTGGTCGGTAGACATCTCGATGCCGAAGCGCATGCGCAGCACCTTGGCCTCGCGCGGGGTGAGGCTGTCGAGGATGTCTTTCACCACGTCACGCAGGCCGGCCTGCATGGCCGCCTCGATGGGCGCAGTGTTGTTGGTGTCCTCGATGAAGTCGCCCAGGTGGCTGTCGTCGTCGTCCCCGATCGGCGTTTCCATGGAGATCGGCTCCTTGGCGATCTTCATGATCTTGCGGATCTTGTCCTCGGGGATCTCCATCTTGGCCGCCAGGATGCCGGCGTCGGGCTCGAAGCCGAACTCCTGCAGGTGCTGGCGCGAGATGCGGTTCATCTTGTTGATGGTCTCGATCATGTGCACCGGGATGCGGATGGTGCGCGCCTGGTCGGCGATCGAGCGCGTGATCGCCTGGCGGATCCACCAGGTGGCGTAGGTCGAGAACTTGTAGCCGCGGCGGTATTCGAACTTGTCGACTGCCTTCATCAGGCCGATATTGCCTTCCTGGATCAGGTCGAGGAACTGCAGGCCGCGGTTGGTGTACTTCTTGGCGATCGAGATCACCAGGCGCAGGTTGGCCTCGATCATCTCCTTCTTGGCGTTGCGCGACATCGCCTCGCCCTCGTTCATGCGCTTGTGGATGGCTTTGAGCTGGTCCAGCGGCACGACGACGTCGTTTTGCAGGTCGATGAGCTGCTGCTGCAGCAGCTGGATCGGCGGGATGTTGCGTGCCATGGTCACGCTCCACGGCTTGTTGGCCGCGGCCTGCTTCTCGACCCATTCGCGGTTCAGCAGGTTGGGCGGGAATTCCTTGACGAAGGTCTCCTGCGGCATGCGGCACTTGTCGACGATGATCTTGCGCAGCTCGCGTTCCTTCTTGCGCACGCCCTCGACCTGCTGGCGCACGGTCTCGCACAGCTTCTCGATCGCCTTGGCGGTGAAGCGGATGCTCATCAGGCGCTCGGTCAGCTCGGTCTGCTTGGCCTGGTAGGCCGGGCAGCCATAGCCTTTGTCCTGGCAGATCTGCTGCAGCTGCTCGGACAGCGCGCGCATGTCGTCGAAGCGGCTCAGTGCCTCGCGCTTGAGTTCCTCGAGCTTGCGCGTCATGGCCTTTGAGCCGCCCTTGCCGTCGTCGTCGTCGGCCTCGTCGTAGCTGTCGAAGTCCTCCTCGGCCACGTAGTCGTCGGCCTCGTTGGCATTGCTGAAGCCGTCAACGATGGTCGAGATCACGACGCTACCGCTGCGGATCTCCTCACCCATGGCGAGAATCTCCTTGATGGTCGCTGGCGACTGCGAGATCGCCGCGACCATGTCGTGCAGGCCGCCCTCGATGCGCTTGGCGATCTCGATCTCGCCCTCGCGCGTGAGCAGCTCGACCGTGCCCATCTCGCGCATGTACATGCGCACCGGGTCGGTCGTGCGGCCGAACTCGCTGTCAACGGTCGACAGCGCGGCTTCTGCCTCTTCCTCGGCTTCTTCCTCGGTGGCGGCGGTCGGGCCGGTGTTCGAGAGCAGCAGCGTCTCGGCGTCGGGGGTCTGCTCATAGACCGCCACGCCCATGTCGTTGAGCAGCGAGACGACGACTTCGAGCGTCTCGGCCTCGACCAGCTTGTCGGGCAGGTGGTCGTTGATCTCGCCATGCGTGAGGTAGCCGCGCGTCTTGCCGATCTTGATCAGCTTCTTGAGGCTCTCGCGCCGCAGCTTGGCTTCCTCTTCGGTCAGGACGGTTTCGTCGAGGCCGAATTCCTTCATCAGCGCGCGTTCCTTGGCCTTGCTGACCTTCATGCGCAGCGGCTTGGCCTTCTCGACCGGGGCGTCGGCGACCGGTTCCTCGACCGCCACTTCCTCGACGCCGAGCTCCTCCTCGATATCGCCCAGATCCGCATCGTCGAAGTCGGGCGCCTTGGGCTTGACCTCGTCCTTGGACTTGCTGCCGCGCTTGGCGGCGGGCTTCCTGGCGGCAGCCTTCTTCGCTGCCGGCTTGACTTCAGCGGCAGGCGTGCCTTCGGCGCTGGCCTTCTTGCGCGCGGCGCGCTTCTTCGGCGCGGCGCCATCGGTCTGGGCTGCTGCGGCGAGCAGGGCGTCGGCGGCTTTGGTCAGGTCGGCTTTGCTGAGTTTGGTGCTCACGTAACACGCTTTCTGCTGCGGCGACAGTGCCGCGGCGGTTGGGTCTGGGATTCGCCCGAGGCGATGCCCTCCGGTCCGGCGGGGACGGAAAAGCATGCACCACAGGGATCACGGCAGGCAAGCTGGGTGGGCGAACATTTGGTGTGCAGTCCTTGCGGTGTCAGCGGCTGAGGCTGTTGGCCGGGGAGGCGAGCGGTTCCCTGTTGCCCGATCTGTGGGGCATTGGCCGATCCGGAGGTGCTGCTGTCGCGCTTGCGTGACAAGATTTTGGATTATACCAACAGGCTACAAGTTCCCGGCCTCGAGATCGAGCCTGCGCTTCTGCAGTTCGCGGTATTGCTGCAGCGCCTGCGGGTCCCGGCTGGCGGCGATCAGTCCGGTCTCGCGCCGCTTGAGCTCGTCGATATGCAGGCGGCGCAGCAGCTCGCGCAACTCGCGCCTGAGGTCTTCCGCCGAAGGCGGCGCGTCGCTCGTCTCCTCGTCTTCGGGCCGCTGCAGCGCCAGGCCGCCGGCGTTGAGTTCGAGCGCGAGCGCTTCGAAGGGCTGGTCGCGCAGCGCCTCGCGCAGCGCGGCCCAGGGCTGGGGGCCGTGCTCATGGCCCTGCCGTTCGAGCCAGGCGAACAGCGGGCCGTGCGGCTCGGGCTCCTGTGCCAGCAGCTGGTGGTCCTCGGCGCTGAGCCAGTCCCAGGCCTCGGGCTGGGTCAGCACGATGCGCGCGACGCGGTCGGCGCGGCCGAGCAGGCCGCGCGCGCTGCGCCGGGCTGGCTTCCAGCCCGGTCTGGACCAGGGCGGCTTGCCAGGCCGGCTCTCAGGCTCGGCGCCGTGGGCCATGCCAGGCTCGAAGGGCGCGTCGTCATGCCAGTGCGGTGCAGGCTCTGGCATGGGCGCGCCGGTGGCCTGCGACGCCGATGGGTAGTTGCCTGACCGGGCCTTGCCGCGCGCGCCCGGCTGGTGCCTGGGTGTGTCCCAGAGCTGGGCCAGCTCGCGCGTCTCCAGTCCGATGCCGTCGGCCAGCTCGGCCAGCAGCTGGCGCTTGAGCGCGCCGTCGGGCATGGCGCTCCACAGCGGCTGCGCCTGTGCCGCCATGCGTGCGCGCCCCTCCGCCGTGTCGAGCTCGCAGTCGGCGGCGGCCGCATCGAGCAGGAAGCGGCTCAGCGGCAGCGCCTCCCTGACCGCCTGCGCGAAGGCCTCGGGCCCATGCGCGCGGATGTAGCTGTCGGGGTCGTGCTCCGGCGGCAGGAACAGGAAGCGGATCGAGCGCGTGTCGCTGGCCCAGGGCAGGGCGGCTTCAAGCGCCTTGCGCGCCGCGCGCCGTCCGGCCGCATCGCCGTCGAAGCTGAACACCACCGCGTCGGTGAAGCGCAACAGCAGGCGCAGATGGTCGGGCGTGCAGGCCGTGCCCAGGGTGGCGACCGCGTGCGCGAAGCCGAGCTGCGCCAGCGCGACCACGTCCATGTAGCCCTCGGTCACCAGGCAGTAGCCGGCCTGTCGGATCGCAGTACGGGCCTCGAACAGGCCGTAGAGCTCGTGGCCCTTGCTGAACACCGGCGTCTCGGGCGAGTTGAGGTACTTGGGCTCGCCCTGGTCGAGCACCCGGCCGCCGAAGCCTATGCATTCGCCCTTGACGTTGCGGATCGGGAACATGATGCGGTCGCGGAAGCGGTCGTAGCGCTTGCCGCTCGCCTCCTCGGCTTCGTCGCGCGCGATCACCAGGCCGGAATCGACCAGCAGCGGGCTCTGGTAGTCGGGCAGCACGGTGGACAGGAAGCGCCAGCCTTCGGGCGCATAGCCCAGGCCGAAGGTCTTGGCGATCTGCCCGGACAGTCCGCGCCCCTTGAGGTAGTCGATCGCCCGCGGCGAGACCCGGAGCTGGGCGCGGTAGGCCTCGGCCGCCTTTTCGAGCACGTCGTTGAGCGTGGCCTGGCGCTGGCGCTGCTCGGCGGCCTGGGCGCGCTGCTGCGGGCTCAGGTCCTCCTGCGGCACTTGCAGGCCGACCTGCTGCGCCAGGTCCTTGACCGCTTCGACGAAGCCGACTCCGGTGTGCTCCATCAGGAAGCCGACCGCGTTGCCATGCTTGCCGCAGCCGAAGCAGTGGAAGAACTGCTTGCTCGGGCTGACGCTGAACGAGGGCGACTTCTCGCCGTGGAAGGGGCACAGCCCCATGAAGTTGGCGCCGCCCTTCCTGAGTGGCACGTAGCGGCCGACGACCTCGACGATATCGACGCGCGCAAGGAGTTCCTGGATGAAAGACTGGGGTATGGCCACGGCGCCATTTTCGCCGATCCGCACGGCGGCCTGTCGAGCCTGCGGCGGGAACTGCCGCTCTGGTGCAGAATCAGATCCATTGCTTGCAACAGATCCGAATTGAGAATGTCGATAGAGTCAGAGTCCCATGCCGCATCCGCCGGCCTGTCGCGGCGTTCCTGCCTGGGAGCCGGCCTGGCCTGGCTGGGCACCCTGGCGGGCTGCGCCTCCATCCCATTGCCGGCCGATCCGGTGCCGTCGGCGTCGCCGACGCAGCCGCTCCAGCGCCCGCCCGAGCCTCAGCGCACGCGCGCGCCCCGCATCGGGCTGGCGCTTGGCGGCGGTGCCGCGCGCGGCTTCGCCCATATCGGCGTGATCCAGGTGCTCGAGCGCAACGGCATCTTGCCCGACCTGGTCGTCGGCACCTCGGCCGGCAGCCTGGTCGCCGCACTCTACGCCAGCGGGCGCAACGGCGCCGAGCTCGAACAGGCGGCGCTCAGGATGGACGAGGCCGCGATCACCGACTGGACGCTGCCGCTGTTCAACCGCGGCCTGCTGCGCGGTGACGCGCTGGCACGCTATGTCAACCAGCAGGTGCAGGGCAAGCCTATCCAGGACATGAAGCGACCGCTGGGCATCGTCGCCACCGACCTGGCCAACGGCCAGGGCATGCTGTTCCAGCGCGGCGACACCGGCACCGCTGTGCGCGCCTCGAGTGCGGTGCCGGGCGTGTTCTCGCCGGTCTCGATCGGCGGGCGCGAGTATGTCGATGGCGGCCTGGTCGCGCCGGTGCCGGTGCAGCAGGCGCGCCAGATGGGCGCCGAATTCGTGATCGCGGTCAACATCTCCAGCCCGCCCGACGGCAACGGCACCGGCGACACTTTCAAGGTGCTGATGCAGACCTTCGACATCATGGGCCAGACCATCAACCGCTTCGCGCTTTCCGAAGCCGACCTGGTGATCAGGCCCGAGCTCAAGGGGGTGGGCAGCGCCGACTTCTCGGCGCGCCAGCGCTCCATCGTCGCTGGCCGCGAGGCCATGCAGGCCGCGCTGCCTCGCCTGCGCGAACGGTTGCAATCGCGCCGCGTGGCGCTGGCCTCCTGACACGAAAAAAAGCCTCGCGTTGCCGCGAGGCTGAAGGGTCCCTGAACCCCCGTTGCACGGGACCCGAGGAGACAACCTGTCGTCGGCGCCTGGCGCCGACCCTGATCAGCGCTTGCGCTTGACCGGCTTGTGCGTCAGCTGGTGCACGTTGGACTGCGCCATCTCGGTGGCCTGCTTGACGGCCTGCTGCACCTGGCCCATCGCGCCGGAGGCGGCGTTGACGGCGCTGCGCACCGCGCTGACCATGGGCTCGGAGCCGGCCGGGGCGTTGCGCGCCACGTTCTCGAACACCGCCATGAATATCTGCTGCGCCTCGGTGGACTGGTCCTCGGCGACCTTGGCGAATTCGGCGCCGGTGTCGGAGGCGATCTCGAACAGTTGGCGGCTGTAGGCGCTGACCTTGTCAGCCAGCGGCTGCATCAGCCGGGCCTGGAGTTCGAGCAGTTCCTGCGCATCCTTGATGCTGAGCATGGCCTGCGTGTTGTTCGTCACCTCGCTGAAGGTGGCGCGGGTGGCCTGCAGGTTGAGCTCGACCAGGCGCTCGACGCCCTCGAAAGCTTTCTGCGTCAGGCCGAACAGGGTTTCGATGTTGGCTTTCTGGGCGGCGAGGAGTTGTTCTTGCGTCAGCATGTCAGTTTTCCTGATGGTGGCCGGGTTCCAGGCTTGGGTTCCGGAATTTTTGCTGCAGTGCAGCATTGATTTGATTATAGGCAAGCGGGTCGGGAATGCAAGCCCTGTTACAAAATCCTCGCCAGCGCCCCAGTCGCCGCCATGGGTCAGAATGCTGGCGTGCAAGCCTTCTACTCAGACCAGTTCGTCCTGCCCCTGCCCGAGGGGCACCGCTTTCCCATGGCCAAGTACGCGCTGCTGCGCGAGGCGCTGCAGCAGCTGCCCGGCGTGCGGCTGGCCGCGGCCGAGGCGGCCAGCGCTGGCGAGCTCGCGCTCGCGCATCACCCGGCCTACATCGCCGCAGTCGCGCAGGGCACGCTGACGCCGGCGCAGCAGCGCGAGATCGGCTTTCCCTGGTCGCCGGCGATGGCCGAGCGCGCGTTGCGATCGGTCGGCGCGACGCTGCAGGCCTGTCGCGCCGCGCTCGCCGGCGAGGGGCTGGCGGCCAACCTCGCGGGTGGCACGCACCACGCCTACGCCGACAAGGGTTCGGGCTTTTGCGTCTTCAACGACGTGGCGGTGGCCGCGCGCGTGCTGCAAGCCGAATGGGGCCGGCGCGAGACCCGGCGTCCGCTGCGCGTCGCGGTCATCGACCTCGACGTGCACCAGGGCAACGGCACGGCCAGCATCTTCCGCAATGACGACAGCGTGTTCACGCTTTCGCTGCACGGCGAGAGGAATTTTCCCTTCCGCAAGGAGGCGAGCGACTGCGATATCGGCCTGCCCGACGGCTGCGCTGATGCCGACTACCTGGCGGCGCTCGAGCAGGGTCTGGCCGAGATCGAGCGCCGCTTCGATCCCGGACTGGTGATCTACCTGGCCGGCATGGATCCGCACGAGAACGACCGGCTCGGCCATCTGAAGCTGAGCGCCGACGGCATCGAGGCGCGCGACCGGCGCGTCTTCGACTGGGCCTGGCAGCGCCGCATCCCGCTGGCGATGGCGATGGCCGGCGGCTACGGCCGCGACATCCCCGCCATGGTCGAGCTGCAGCTCAACAGCTACCGGGTCGCGCTGGGCTACTGGCAGCGCTGGCAGGGCTTGAATCAGGTGGCCGGCTGAGGCGGCCAGCGCTGGCACAATGGGTCCCGCCGGGTCATGCCGTGGCGGCGATCCGGTCCACCAGAGGAGACCCGTCTTGAACCCACACCATGCCAGCGCCGAGCCGGCAGCTATCGACCCGGCGAGCGTCGAAGCCGTCATCCGCGGCCGCTATTCCGCCCGCGCCTTCCTGCCGGATCCGGTGCCGCGCGAGCTGCTGACCCGCCTGCTCGAACTCGCCAGCCGCGCGCCTTCGGGCGTCAACATCCAGCCCTGGAAGGTCTATGTGCTGCAGGGCGCCAGCCGCGACGAGCTGGTCGCCCGGGTCTGCGCCGCGCAGGATGCCGCGCGCGACGATCCGGCGCTGGCGGCCCAGTACCAGAGCCCCTACGACTACTATCCCGCGCAGTGGTTCGACCCCTATCTGGCGCGCCGGCGCGAGAACGGCTGGGGACTCTACGGCCTGCTCGGCATCGCCAAGGGCGACCGGCAGGCGATGTACCGGCAGATCCAGCGCAACTTCAGGTTCTTCGATGCACCGGTCGGGATCATGCTGACGATGGACCGCCGGCTCGGCCGTGGCGCGCTGCTCGACGCCGGCATGTTCCTGCAGAACCTGATGCTGGCGGCGCGCGCGCACGGCCTCGAGAGCTGCCCGCAGGGGGCCTGGCTGGACTATCACAGCCTCGTCATGCCGCTGATTGGCGCCGGGGAGGACGAGCTGCTGCTGTGCGGCCTGGCGCTCGGCCATGCCGACCCGCAGGCCAGGGTCAACGAATTCCGCACGCCGCGCGTTCCGGTCGAGTCCTTCACCCGCTGGCTGGACTGAGACTGCCTTAACATCACCCCTTTTTTCCAAGGAACACCCCATGATCACCACTTCCTCCGGCCTGCAGTACGAAGATTCCACCATCGGCTCGGGCGCCGTCGCCAAGGCCGGCCAGCGCGTTGCGGTGCACTACACCGGCTGGCTCTACCAGGACGGCCAGCAGGGCGCCAAGTTCGATTCGAGCAAGGACCGCGGCCAGCCCTTCGTGTTCCCGCTGGGCGCCGGCCATGTCATCAAGGGCTGGGACGAGGGCGTGCAGGGCATGGCCGTCGGCGGCACGCGCCGCCTCGTGATCCCGGCCAGCCTGGGCTATGGCGCGCGCGGCGCCGGCGGCGTGATCCCGCCCAACGCCACGCTGCTGTTCGAGGTCGAGCTGCTGGCGGTCTGATCCGCCGACCAGTCGGGGCCTTGGGTTAGACTCGGGGCAGGGTGTCACATGCAGTGGGCTGTGGCAGGTTCTCGCGCAGGTCGGGCCGCCGCGCGGTTCTGTCGCGACCGCCCGCCATGAATCCGACCCTGATCCAGACCATCGCCGCCGCCATCTTCGGCCTGGCGCTGCTGCACACCTTCTCGACCCGCTACTTCGAACATCTGGCCCATGCCCGGCCGGCGCACGCCGGCGTCTGGCATCTGCTGGCCGAGGTCGAGATCGTGTTCGGCTTCTGGGCCATGATCATGATGATCATGATGACCTTCACGGTCGGCAGGAGCGAGGCGCTCGAATACCTCGACGGGCGCAACTTCACCGAGCCGCTGTTCGTCTTCGCCATCATGGTCGTCGCCGGCAGCAAGCCGGTGCTGCAGGCGGCAGCCGTCGCGGTGCAGGCGGTCGTGCGCGTCATTCCGCTGCCGCGCACCGTGGCCTTCTTCTTCACCGCGCTGGCCGTCGTGCCGCTGCTGGGTTCATTCATCACCGAGCCGGCCGCGATGACGCTGGCGGCCTTGCTGATGAGGGATACCATTTTCAAGCGGGCCTCCAGGACGCTGAAGTACGCTGCGCTCGGCACGCTGTTCGTCAACATCTCGATCGGTGGCACGCTCACCCCCTATGCCGCGCCGCCGGTGCTGATGGTCGCCAAGGCCTGGGGTTTCGATCTGGCCTACATGCTGAGCCATATCGGCTGGAAGGCGGCGCTGGCCGTCTTCATCAACGCCGCTGGCGCGACCTTGCTGTTCGCGCGTGAACTCAAGGCCATCGAGCATTCCGGCCTGTCACCCTATCGCGGCGTGCCGCTCTGGATGGTGATCGTGCACCTGCTGTTCCTGCTGGCCATCGTCCTCCTCGCGCACCATCCGGCAGCCTTCATCGCCGTCTTCCTGCTCTTCATGGGCATCGCGACCGCCTACCCGGCCTGTCAGGAGCGTCTGATGCTGCGCGAGGGCCTGCTGGTGGCTTTCTTCCTCGGCGGCCTGGTCGTGCTCGGTGGCATGCAGCAGTGGTGGCTGCAGCCCCTGCTGCTGTCGATGGACGAGACCCAGGTCTATTTCGGCGCCACGGCCTTGACCGCCATCACCGACAACGCCGCGCTGACCTACCTCGGTTCGCTGGTCGAAGGCCTGAGCCCCGAATTCAAGTACGCGCTGGTGACCGGTGCCGTCACGGGCGGTGGCCTGACGCTGATCGCCAACGCGCCGAATCCGGCCGGAGCCTCCATCCTCAAGAGCACCTTCGACGACGGGGCGATTGCCGCACATGGCCTGCTCGCCGGCGCGCTCGGCCCCACCATCGTCGCCGTTCTCTGCTTCCGCCTGTTCCCGTTGTGAGGCGCCTGCTTTCAGGGGATCGGCGTTGCGCTCAACCCCGGCCCTTGGCCAGGGTCTGGCGACTGCGCAGCTTGAGCAGACCGACCAGACCTGCGCCCAGCAGTGAAAGCGTGGCGGGCTCCGGTACATGCGCGGGCGGCGCTGGCATCGCCGTCTCGGTACCCGTGGCTTCCAGACGCAGGTTGATGAGATAGCTGCCTGCGTCGATCAGAGGGCTCCAGCCACTGTCGAAGCTCAGGAAATCACCGGACTGTCTGGAGCAAGGCGCCGGATCGCCAGCGCCCGATGCACAGGATTGCTGGAACACGTCGTATCGGAAGACTTCCTGCGAGCTGCCGCCTGTCTCGCTCAGTATGAAGAAGGCCGAACCCGAGGCCGTGGCGTAGTCATCAGGCCGGGTCACGCTGGCGGCGAGATCCCAGAATGCCTTCATGTTCATCGCCAGCCGTGCAGTCTGTCCCGCCCCCAGACTGAACGAGATCACACCGGTGTTGTTGGCGGATTCCGCACCGGTCTCCAGGTCCGCATTGTTGGCCACATTGCTTTCGGCCAGGCTGACGATTTGCGAAAGATCGGCTGCCGTGTAGGCGTCGGCGCGGGCGCCGTAGTTGCTGCCCGCCAAGGCTGGCGCCCAGGTGTTTTCCGCCGGCGCAGTGCCGTTGCCGGAAAACGACTGCTGCGCATCGGAGGTGAGCAGCCCGAGTTTCGGGTTGGTGTGCGAGATGGACATGTATCCGGCGTAGCCGGCTGCCGTATAGGTATCACGGGTACGTGTCAAGGTGGGCGTCGTCAGCGCAGGGTCGAACAGCAGATTCAAGTCCCTGACTTCAACATGGGCATACGAATAGGCGGCCGCTTGCGCCTGACCCATGACCCCCAGCCCCACGGTTGCCAGGGCCGCGACAGCCAGGTTTCTTGCAAATACCTTGTTTGAAATGCACACCTTGCACCCCTTGCGTTGATTGACGAATGCAGCCTCCCTGTGTCTTGCGGCCGCCGGTACCAGTCAGCTGCTGGACCGCATGGCGCGAGGCAGCAAGAATCAAGCCAGAATTTCCAGGATTGAAGCATCCGGCAGCAAGGCCCGCTCTGGAAGCCCCGGAGTTCTCCGGCCTTCAGCAGGCAAGTGGCTGACAGCAAAAGCAATTTCCTGCTTCGGGCGTCGGTGCGCTGGCGTTCGCAGGCTGTGTTGCCGCCGCAATCGGCGCCGCATCCGGCCGGATCCGGAGCCACGGCAGGCGGCCGGTGTCAGATTTCTCGACAGCTGGCGCGCAACGCTTCAGCTTCCGGTCTCGCCGCAGGCACAGGCGTCGGGCAGGTCATAGAAGCGCTTGATGCCTTCCCAGGCTTCCTCGGGCTCATCGACATAGCGGAACAGGTCGAGGTCCTCGGGCGAGATCGCGCCTTCCTCGACCAGCAGCTCGAAATTGATCAGGCGCTTCCAGTAGTCGCCGCCGAACAGGAAGATCGGCACCGGCCTGGCCTTGTGGCACTGCACCAGGGTCAGGATCTCGAACAGCTCGTCGAGCGTGCCGAAGCCGCCCGGAAACGCGACCAGCGCCTTGGCGCGCATGAGGAAATGCATCTTGCGCAGCGCGAAGTAGTGGAACTTGAAGCAGAGCTCGGGGCTGATGTAGGGATTGGGCTCCTGCTCGTGCGGCAGCAGGATGTTCAGGCCCACGTTGAGCACGCCGCGGTCGTGTGCGCCGCGGTTGGCCGCTTCCATGATGCCGGGGCCGCCGCCGGTGGCGATGTAGAGCTGGTCCTTCTTGGGGCAGCTCAGGCTGTAGTCGGCGACGAGCTGCGCGAAGCGGCGTGACTTCTCGTAGTAGGCGGCGTTGCGCAGCAAGGCCCGCGCACGCCGGATCGCTGCCGCGTCGCCGCTGGCCTGCGCCTTGTGCAGCTGGCGCTCGGCCTCGGCCGGCTCGCGAAAGCGCGCGCTGCCGAAGACGACGATGGTGTTGTCTATGCCCAGCGCCTGCTGCGCCAGGTCCGGCTTGAGCAGCTCGAGCTGGAAGCGGATGCCGCGTGTCTCGCGCCGCAGCAGGAACTCGTTGTCGGTGAAGGCCAGCCGGTAGGCGTTCGGTTGCAGGCGCGGCCTGTCCTCCGACATCAGGTGCGTCTCGAGCGCGGCGTCGGCGAGGCGCTGCGCCTGCAGGTCATGGACACGGTCGCCGTCAGGGGTCTTGCTGTCTTCCATGCTGCCTACTGTAGCAACAGTCGCCAACCCTGTCGCGGTGTCGGGATGGAATCGGCCGCGGCCGGCGGCATCACTCCTTGAGCCGCATGATGCCGAGTGCCTTGAGCACGTACTTCTCGTAGATCGGCTCGGAGTGGCCGCTCTTCATCTTGTGCAGGAAATACTTCTCGAAGCCGATCTTGGCCAGATGCACCCACTTGCCCTTCCGGTTCCAGTTGACGTTGCGCGGCGGGATCTGCGGCAGGGCGACGAAGACGGCGCCGGTGTCGCCCATGTCAGCCAGGCAGATCGCGTTCCAGGTTCCCTTGGCGTCGGCGCTGCCGCCCTCGAGCTCGGCCTTGATGTTGTGCACGATCGCGCTGACCATGCTCTCGATCATGTAGCCGGTCTTGGGCGCACCGGTTGGCACCGGCGTGGCCTCGACCGGCGGGATCGCGACGCAGACACCGGCGGCGAAGATGTTGGGGTAGCGCTTGCTGCGCTGGTGCTCGTCGATCAGCACGAAGCCGCGCGGGTTGCACAGCTCCGGCACCGCGGCGACCGGATCGACGCCCTTGAACGCCGGCAGCATCATCGCGAGCTTGAACGGAACTTCGTGCTCCTTGACGACGTTGCCGTGCGCGTCGAGCTCGGTGGTGAACAGCTTGCCGGGCTCGACGCGCGTGGTCCTGGCGTTGGTGATCCACTTGATGTCGTTCTGGCGGAACTCGCTCTCGAGCATGCCCTTGCTGTCGCCGACCCCGCCCAGGCCCATGTGGCCGATGTAGGGCTCGCTGCTGACGAAGGTGATCGGCACCCGGTGGCGCAGCTTGCGCCGCCTCAGGTCGGTCGCCAGGATGAAGGCGAATTCGTAGGCGGGCCCGAAGCAGCTCGCGCCCGGCATGGCGCCGATCACCACCGGGCCGGGGTCCCGCAGGAAGTCCTGGTATTCGGCCTGGAACTTCTCGGCGTGGTCCACGGTGCAGACGGAGTGCGTGTGCCCGCCGTGCGGCCCGGCGCCCGGCACCTCGTCGAAGCTGAGCTTGGGTCCGGTGGTGATGACGAGGTAGTCGTAGTCCAGCGTCTGGCCGTCTGACAGGGTGAGCCGGCTGGCCTGCGCGTCGATGGTCTGCACCGGCGAGGCGGTGAAGCCGATGTCGTGGCGCTCGAGCAGCGGCCCGATCTTGAGCGTGATCTCGTCGCGCTCGCGCCAGCCGACCGCGATCCAGGGGTTCGACGGCGTGAACTGGAAATAGTCCACCGCGCTGACCACCGTGATGCGGTGTTCGGCCGCCAGCTGCTCGCGCAACTCGTAGGCCGCAGGCATGCCGCCCAGACCGGCTCCCATGATGACGATATGTGCCATTGCTTGACCTCCCTGGCCTTGTGGCCCTGATGCCGGAAAACAGTAGCGGCAGCCACCCGGACAGGGTGCCAATTCCGTCCGGGAAGAATAGCCAGCAACCCTTCATGGTGCAAGAGCCGCGACCGGTTGCCGGCTCCGTCGCAGAGATGCAAATATAAACAGGTTGCTATAAATTTTTCAGAGCTAGGAGACTGGCGAGGATTTCTTGCCGGCGGAAGCAGGAATTACTAGGGCAAACCATGAGAAATTTTTTGTCGGACGAGTCTTGTGCTTTCCGGGATTTTGCGTAAACTTTGTAAACACATTTACATAAATCTGGTATTGCCAGGCGCAAAAATTCATCATCAAGAACATGCACAAGGAGCAAGGATGAGCAAGCTACAAGGCAAGATCGCGATCGTCACGGGCGGCGCGGGTGGCATCGGCGGTGCGACCTGCCGCCGTCTGGCGGCAGATGGCGCCAAGGTCGCCGTGTTCGACATGAACCTCGAGGCCGCCGAGCAGGTTGCCGCCGGGATCCGCGCCAGCGGCGGCGTGGCCGCAGCGTTCCGGTGCGACATCACTGACCGTGCCGAGGTCGATGCGGCCGTGGCCGCCACCGAGGCGCAGCTGGGCCCGATCGACGTGCTGGTCAACAACGCCGGCTGGGACGTCTTCAAGCCTTTTCTCAAGACCGTGCCGGCCGAGTGGAGCAAGCTGATTGACATCAACCTGACCGGCGCGCTGCACATGCTGCATGCCGTGCTGCCCGGCATGTCCGAGCGCAAGTCCGGCCATGTCGTCAACGTCGCGTCCGATGCGGCGCGCGGCGGCTCGTCGGGCGAGGCGGTCTATTCGGCCTGCAAGGGTGGTCTGGTCGCGCTGTCCAAGACCCTGGCGCGCGAGCATGCCCGTCACAACATCAACGTCAACGTCGTCTGCCCGGGTCCGACCGACACCGCGCTGCTCGCCGGCGTCGCCGAAGGCGCGCGTGATCCGGCCAAGCTGATCGAGGCCTTCAGGAGCGCGATCCCGATGGGTCGCCTGGGTCAGCCCGACGATCTCGCCAACGCGATCGCCTTCTTCGCCAGCGACGACGCGGCGTTCATCACCGGCCAGGTCATCAGCGTCTCCGGCGGCCTGACCATGCACGGTTGATCCCGGCTACCCCACGAAATTTGGAGCTCAAGATGCAATTCGAAGACATCCTGTACGAAGTCCGCAACGGCGTGGCGTGGATCACCATCAACCGTCCGGACAAGATGAACGCCTTCCGTGGCACCACCTGCGACGAGATCATCAAGGCGCTCAACAAGGCCGGCTACGACCGCGAAGTCGGCTGCATCGTGCTGGCTGGTGCCGGCGACCGGGCCTTCTGCACCGGCGGTGACCAGTCGGCGCACGACGGCAACTACGACGGCCGCGGCACCATCGGCCTGCCGATGGAGGAACTGCACACCGCGATCCGCGATGTCCCGAAGCCCGTGATCGCCCGCGTGCAGGGCTTTGCGATCGGCGGCGGCAACGTGCTGTGCACCATCTGCGAGCGCAGCCCCACCGCCGTCGCCATCGCCAAGCGCAGCTTCAACATGGACGCCGCCCACCAGGCCGGCATCGCCGGCATGGGCATGTACGCGCT
>JACCEC012814300.1_pt1 | contig 15935 bp, 17 predicted proteins | sample 7450121 | NCBI WGS metagenome assembly JACCEC01 (sample SAMN15323455, study PRJNA562643) | freshwater metagenome | isolation source: river surface water | place: USA:Blue River Watershed | collected 2017-08-18 | reverse complement strand
TGATCGCGAGAATGTCGCGAGCAGATAGGACGAGGTATTCCTCGTTGTTGTACTTAACTTCAGTTCCGCCGTACTTGCTGTAGAGAACGACATCGCCGACCTTTACATCCATTGGTACGCGAGCGCCATCATCAAAACGACCTGGGCCAACGGCTACAACTGTGCCTTCCTGTGGCTTCTCTTTCGCAGTATCTGGGATTACAAGACCGGATGCTGTTGTTGTTTCGGCCTCATTTGCCTTCACAACGATGCGATCTTCGAGCGGCTTAATGGCTACTGCCATGGTTGTACTCCTTTAGCTATTTATACGTTTGGTGTAAATCCACTATGGAGGGTGCTCCCTGCGGTTAGCAGTGTCGACCCTAGAGTGCTAACGCCAAGCCTATGGGGGCTTATTCCCGCCAGCAAATCGACGGGAGACCCCACGGCAATAGCGGCGCAGGCGGGTTGAAGGTCGGTGGCGCTAGAGGCTGACCCGCTCGACGGGCAGGCTGGAGTCGGCATCGAAGGCGCCACGGGTGGCTGGCTTACCGGCCAAGACCATGAGGCTACCCAAGGCTGCCACCATCGCCCCGTTATCAGTGCAGAGACCGGGATCTGGGATGCGCAGTTCGACCCCAGCTTTGGCACATCGTTCAGTCGCCGCGGCGCGAAGCCGTGAATTCGCGGCAACTCCCCCAGCAATCACGAGCGAGTCAATTCCAGTTTCCTGACACGCTCTCAGGCTCTTTTGTAGAAGTACATCCACAATCGCTTCTTGGAACGAGGCAGCGACATCTGCGCGCACATGTTGCGGAGTACTTTCAAGATAACGGGCAACTGCAGTCTTTAAACCAGAGAATGAGAAATCATACGGCCGCGTATCCCAATCGCTTGAGGTAGTTAAGCCGCGTGGGAAATCAATGGCAGTTGCCGAACCGGTCTTTGCTTCACGGTCTATCGCTGGGCCACCCGGAAATCCTAAATCCAGAATGCGAGCAATTTTATCGAAGGCCTCACCTGCGGCATCATCCATAGTTGCGCCAAGTTTGGTGATTGATCCAGTGATTTCGTTGACCTGTAACAACGATGAATGGCCACCACTAACAAGGAGTGCAATGGTTGGCCTAGTTGGTTGCTGATGCGTCAAGTAGTCGACAGAAATATGTGCAGCCAAATGATTGACCCCGTACAGTGGCCGACCTAAACCTTGTGCGAGTCCACTCGCAGAAGCCACCCCAACCAGAAGTGCACCGACTAATCCAGGTCCTGCAGTAACTGCAACGGCATCGATATCACGTAATGAAATTTGCGATTCGGCAACTGCGCGTTCAATGGCTGGGAGCATCGCTTCTAAATGAGCGCGAGATGCGATTTCAGGAACTACTCCGCCGAAACGGGCATGTTCATCAACGCTAGACGCAATAACATTGGCAAGGAGAGTGCGACCACGGACAATTCCAATGGCGGTTTCATCGCAGGAAGTTTCAATTCCAAGTACTAGCGGCTCAATCACGAGAACTCCTTGCGCATCACAAAGGCATCTTGTCCTGGTCCGTAATAATCCATGCGTACCGAAATCTGCATATAACCCAGCGATTTATAGAGTTCGATGGCAGCGCTATTGCTCTTTTCTACCTCGAGCATCAAAGCGCTCGCCCCGCGATCTTTTGCCCATTCTTCAATCTGGCGCATAAATTCGCGAGCAATTCCTTGCCTGCGAAAGTCAGGTAGCACCGCGACCGTTAAAACATCCGCCTCTACGCCAGGTGCTGGCAGGAAAACTCCACAGTATCCAACGATCTGATTATCTATTTCTGCAACCGACATAAATCTAGTCGCAGGAATCCCGGCAAACTCCTCCTTAAATTGCGCAGTACTCCATGGTGAATATGGAAATAAAACTTTCTCATAGGAAGCAAGTACTGGGATATCTAACGCAATAGGTTGGCGATAGGTAATCATGGTCGCTCCGCAGTTGGGACAGCATCTGGCCGGCGCAGATACATTGGCTCGCGCACGCTCTGAGTCTGAGCAAGAGATACTAACTTCGCCATATCTGGATACACGTCAAAGATAAATTCTGCAACATCAGCTGGTTTGCTTACATGAGGACCAGCAACGCGAATTCCATTTTCATAACGAGCCCAATAAATTTCTTTACGGCGAGCATCAACGGCTACTGTGTAATTACTCTCCGCAACAGCAATGGCATCAAGTGAGCAGACACCAATGACCGGTATCCCGCGTGCCAAAGCGAACGCTTGCGCAAAAGAAATTCCAACCCGAAGCCCCGTGAAGGGGCCGGGCCCCATGCCCACAACTACCTGATTAACGGGAGCGCTGCTCTTTAAGGCTTGGCTCACCAATTCAGAGAGCGCTCGGCCATGATCTGTTGCACCTTCATGAAACTTTTCAAAGATAACCTGTCCATCTTCAATAACGCCGACGATGGTCCGTGATGTAGAAGTATCGATTGCTAGTGAGATGGTCACACTGAAAACTCCTGCCAGCGAGCGCCCACTTTATTAAACGTTACTTCTCGTATATCGCTTCTTCGATCGATAGTGATCTCAAGTCGTTCATCACTAAGCCGTGCAGATTCAGCCCCGCCCCATTCAATGACCGTGACAGCGCTTTCACGTGGTGAGTCGAGATCGAGATCATCGAGAAATGCTGCTGCGTTACTGCTGTCGAGAAGGCGGTAGGCATCCACGTGAATCAGCGGAAGTTCTGCCTTGTGAATGCGGGAGATAACAAAGGTGGGAGATGTGACATCTGAAATTCCTAGAGCTTGGCCAATCCCCTGCACTAAGACTGTCTTTCCGGCACCAAGTGGACCGTTGAGAAGGATGAGATCTCCAGCGCGACATTGCTGACCGATGCGTTCTCCCAATTCATGCATCTGCTGGGCTGTCGCGATCTTCACTAGAAGAGGATAAAGGAAGAAGGGCCTCGGAAATCTCCGAGGCCCTTCTTACTGAACTAACTAATTAGAAGTTGTACTTCAAATCAGCTGGACGATATTCGATGTCCGGGTTGAGGTAAGGAACCTTTGTTGCAAGGTACTCAATGTACTTTGCAGTTGGAACCTTTCCTGTTTGAGCAGCGATGTAAAGCATGTCAACCCATGCCTTTGTCTGCTTCTTGGTAAATGCCTGGTGACCAACACCTGATGGTGATCCTGGACCTGTGAGGTCAGGAAGACCAGCTGGAGTGAACTTGGTGTAGGTCTCTGGAGTCATTGCATAGAGCGCAAGTGTGTTCCAGCGTGGCTTTGGACCCTTCTTAGAAGCTTCCCACTTTGCGAGTTCTGCTTCATAGACTTCACGCTTCTTATCGACATAGCGAGATGTGTTGCCTGAGAAGACAAGACGATCTGCTTCATTAGCGATAAGAATTGTTGGGTGCTTTGAGGTAAATGATGACTTATCCAAAGCTTTGAACTTGGCGATTGCATCTGCATTGCCAGTTACGCGAGGAGCTGCTGAGAGTACTCCAAGCATTCCGGCGATTGCTTCATCACCTGAAAGTCCGAGGTTGTAACGACCTGAATCTGCTTCATCTAGTAGTGAAGCCCAGTTGGTCTGGGTATTGTCGTAGAAACCAGGGCCGGTGATTTCAGAGATTGACTGTCCGGCAAGTACACCAGTAGCAACTGCTTCTCCGAGATTCTGCAGGATTGCAACTGTCGCGTTGATACTTCCTTCAGGAATAACTGGGCTTGTAGAAATTCCATCCATGTGTGTGCTCTTGGTTGGAACTCCAGTAAGAAGGCCAGTCAAGAGAAGCGCTGAGCGCTGTGGAATTCCTGCAGCCTTTATTGCTTCAGGGTAAGCAAGTGCAGGCGCACCGAGGTTTGCCTGCCATGCGCGAAGAAGTGCAACAACCTTAAGTAGTTCTGCAACTGATGCCTGATGTCCAGGAACACCCTTTACACCAAAGGCCGCACAGCCCTTAATTGTTGGATCTGCAAAGACGCTCAAGATGTACATGATGTCGCAAGCAGATTGGATTGAGTTGGCGATTGAAGGAGTTGTTCCTGCCATGATTCCAACTGCATCCGCATAGGTTGGGTACTTCTCAACAAATGGCGTGATGATTGAACCAGCCTGTGATGATCCGTAGACAACCTTCTTCTTAATCTTTGGATACTTTACGAGAGCAGTATCGATAACTTCCTTGAGCATCTCAACGCGGAAGGTGTTGTTCCATCCGCGAAGGCCCTTAACAGTTCCGTCATACGCTGCAACACCATAACCAGCAAGCATCATCTCTTTTGTGATGTCCTTGTTGGTGATCTGGTTGCCGGGAGTGATTTCTTCTACTCCCTTAGGTACAGCAGAGACGCCTGGGTAAGTTGGGCGGAAACCATGCTCCCAGAAGAACATTGTTCCCTTGAAGTTTGCTGGCATCTTAAATACATAGCCAGCTCCATTTGCCAAAGTTCCAGTACAGGTTTCTACTCCTGCAGCTGTTGTACAAACAGGGGCTGCCGCTGCACTTTGTACAGAAGTGATACCAAGAGTTGCAACTAGCGCTGCACTTCCAAGGATCGCTATTGATTTACGCATTGTGCTCAGTTTCATGTGATTAACCAACCTTTGGTAGAGCGTCTGCTGCAATTGCAGGGCGGGTGTATTTGAGTTCAGTTACTGGACCCTTTGCAGAGTCTGTTGTCCAGACCTTACGTGGGGAATCAACTGGACGAAGCACTGTTGTTGCATCGTATTGACCGATCCAGAAACCAGTGAACGCCTCATGAGTCTTTGCACCATAACCAAGTGGCGAAAGTGCTGCGCTGCTCAACTTAGCTGCGTTGTTCTTGACGTAGTTGATGAGAGCTGGACGCGTAAGGTTCTTACCTGTTCCAAGAAGTGCAGATGTTGTGAGGTAAGCAATGTTCATACCTTGCAGAACGTTGTTATCCCAGCGCTTATCTGGACCCTTATTGAAATCATCATTGATCTTCTTGAAAGCCTTCACGAACTCATCATTTTCTTCTCCAGGTGATGGAGCGTGTGATGCTGAGATTGTGCCGGCAAGGAGCGCTGCTGAAACTGCTGGTGCAATTCCGCGAGCGCCAAGAATTGTCTGGAAGGTGGTTGCATCTGCACCTACTGAAATCACAATCCACTTAGTTGGCTTGTAACCAATCTTGTTCGCTGAAGCAACTGCTGCCGCAAATGCTGATGCCACTGCTCCGACTACAACGACATCTACGTTGTTGTCCTTAAGCTGCTGCATCTGTGCATCAAGGCCTGAACCCTGAGTTCCAGCAATGAATGTTGCCGCTGTCTTTCTTGGAGTAAATGTCACTCCTGCAGTTGCTAGTCCCTCGACAGTGTTACGGCCGAAGTCATCGGTCTGATAGACGATACCGACAGTGTTCTTAGCAAAGTTCTCCTTGATGTACTTTCCAAGAATCTTTGCTTCAACGATGTATGTACCTAGTCCACCGAAAGTTGTTGGATACTTCTTTGGATCGGTGTAGAAACCGCTGTATCCGCTGTTGACGAAGAGATCAGGAATTCCACGACGGTTAAGATCTCTAATAACTGAGATATGTGTCTGTGTTCCGATTGAGCCAACCATTGCAAATACTTTGTCCTTGTTAATCAAAGCAGAGGCGGTTGAAACGGTAAGTCCGGCTCGATACGCATCGTCCTTGACTACCAATGTGATCTTACGTCCGTGCACGCCACCCTTTGAATTTACATAATCAAAATAGGCGCGCATTGCGTCATCTACCTTGTTGTAGCCAGGGCTGGCTGGTCCGGTCTGTGGAAGTTGCATACCTAAAACAATTTCAGTGTCGCTTACACCGGGGGTGCTGGCACCTTGAGCTGGTACTGCTGAAAACGCTAATGCGCCGGCAAGTACTGCAGCAATAGAGGTGACTAGCCCGCGTGATGGCTTAGACAGAGATGCACGATTTCTCACTACATTCACTCTTTCTCTTTTGTCAGTTTCGCAGCCGCGCCAATCGGCACGACCGCCACTAGCCCTGACTGGGCTAGAACGGACTCACTTTAACTGAAGGCGATGTTAAAGTGAATAAAAGAAAGGCAGACGCGCACAAATCACACGCGGGGGTTACCGGAAAGTCGCACAAAAAGCGCTTTATAACATTTATTTATGCTTGTGGAGGTGGGTACCACCGGCAACGCCAGCTGGGTTGATGACCACCGTCAAAATCAAGAGGATGCTGGAAATCAGCGCTGGCATGAAGTTGGAGACTTGCTCGCTCAACTGGAAGTTATCAAGTACCAGATCAATCCAATCAGGCAAGAAGACAACAATGACAGTGCCAATAAATGCACCGAAGATGCTACGGATTCCACCCAGGACAGCAGCAGTGAGCAACGTGAGAGAAAGCGCAACTGGATAAACGCTTGGACCAACGAGGCCGCGCAGACCATAGAGCGCACCTGATAGGCCAGCAAATATTGAAGCAACGATAAACACATAGACCTTCTGGCGAGAATAATTCACGCCGGTGAGCGCTGCTGCAGTTTCGTGATCACGGATTGATCGCCACATACGTCCTGTGCGCGAGAGCAGAATATTTGAAGCAAAGAATAAGGCGAGAGCAGCAAAAGGTAGCGCCACATATAACTGCCACTCTTCATAGCTAGGTTCACCAAATAGATTAGAGAACCATGATGGTGGATATCCAACATCAACCGGAAGACCTTCATCTCCTTTAAAGACTGACATGAATCGGTTTGCGATTGTCGGAATTGCCAACGCAATGACCAGAGTTGTACCTGCCAAATATGGTCCAGAAAGTCGCGCAGCAGCGATTCCAAGAAGCGCTCCTGCAATTCCCGCACCCACAATCGATGCCGGAACAGCAATCCATAATGAGACGGAGTAATTGGTCATTAAGAGCGCAGTGCAATAACCACCCACCGCCATGAGCGCGCCTTGGCCGAGAGAAATCTGACCTGAAGTTCCGGTCAAAATAGTGATGGAGAGAACGCCAATGAAGTAAATCAAGACCACTGCAAGTTGCGCTTGGTTATATGGCTCAAAGGTGGAACCAATCGCCAAAATAAAAAGGACAAAGAAAATAGTGCGTCGCAAGCTACGGCGAATAATTGATGGGTTCATTGCAGAACTAGACACGTCGCGCATCCTTTCCGCCAAGGATGCCTCGTGGCTTCACAATCAAAACAATGAGAAGAACTCCCAGAATTGAAAGGAAGACATCTTCTGGGGATGCATAGAAAGTGACGAATGAGATCACCATTCCAAGTAAGAATCCACCGATAACTGCTCCTGGCGGGCTATCAAGTCCACCAACAACTGCAGCGGTAAATCCGATGATGAGAACCAAATCCAAAGTATTAGGTGAGAGGTTTGAGGTTGGGGTAATCAACAGACCAGCAAGTGAGGATGCGGCTCCAGAAATTACCCAACTTAACGTGCGAGTGAAGTTGGTGCGGATGCCACTTAAACGCGCTACCTCTTGATTGAGAGCTGTTGCACGCATCGCCAGCCCAACGCCAGTCTTCTTGAAGAAGAGAGTTGTCATAATCAATGTGAATAAGACGATGGAGATAACAAAGACATCGAAGGACGTGAATGGGAAGATGGTGTCTCCGATAGCAAAACCTTCTTGAGCAGCTGGCGCTGGAAAACCTCGCTCCTCTGCTGCCCAAATAATTCCAGCAAGGGCTTGCAACACTCCTAAGATTCCTAGAGATGCGATTACTGGCACGGCAGCGCGCATAGATTCACTACTTAATAACTCAGTTTTTTTCTTATTGGAAAGGGGGCGCATGACCAAGATATCTAAAAGCGCACCCAATAGCGCTCCCGCAAAGAGCGCCACAAAGAAGCCAACCCAATAAGAGTTTCCATTTTGGATGAGTGTAGAAGCAATATATGTACTAAACATCGCTTGCCCCATTTGGGCAAAGTTAACGACGCCAGCTCCCCGCCACACAATCACAAGACCTAAAGCAACCAGCGCATAAATTGCGCCGCGTGAGGTACCGGAAAAGAGCGCTGCTAGAAATGTATCCATTAGTACCCCAAATATGCAGCGCGAAGAGTGGCGTCAGCTTTTAGTTCTGCTGCTGGCCGATCGGCTACAACCTTTCCGAGCGCCAAGAGCACGCCGTGGTCGGCAACTCCCAACGCTGTATTGGCATTCTGCTCAACAAGTAAAACTGTTAATCCGGTGGAACGACATAAAGTATTTACACAATCAATAATCTGCTCGACAACGAGCGGAGCCAATCCGAGTGAAGGCTCATCTAAAAGTAGGAGCTTGGGGCGCGATACAAGTGCTCGACTGATTGCCAGCATCTGGCGTTCTCCTCCGGAGAGGGTTCCGGCTAATTGCTTGCGCCGTTCTTGCAATCGCGGAAAGAGTTGGTACATCTCATCAAGTGAAGCTGCGACATCACTCTTGTGAGATCTGCGGCGAAAGAGCGAGCCCATATTGATATTTTCTTCAACGCTTAATTCAGAGATCACAGCATGCCCTTCTGGAACATGAGCAATTCCGGCGCGAACAATATCTTCAGGTTTCCACCCAACAATGGAGCGACCTTCCCAGGTAATAGTTCCTGATGCAGGGCTTTCTAGCCCAGAGATCGTGCGAAGCAACGTACTTTTACCTGCGCCATTAGCGCCAATCACAGTAGTAATTTTTGACTCTTGCGCAGAGATGGAAACGCCATCGAGTGCTACAACAGAACCAAATGAGGTAGTGAGGTTCTCAATCTGTAACATTAAGAACCACCTAATTGATCTTTGCCGCTCTGGCTTGATGTCCCAAGATAAGCAGCAAGCACTGCGGGATCTCGTTTAACGGTATCGAAGCTGCCGCTTGCAATTACTTTTCCAAAGTTCAGAACATAGACCTGATCAGAAATCTGGCCGATAAAGTCAACATGGTGTTCGACAATAATGATGGAGCAGCGCTGTTTTAACTGTTGCAAAAGCGCAGCAAATTTATCAATGTCATCCTGCCCCAAACCAGCCGCTGGTTCATCAAGGAGCAAGATGGATGGTTGCAACACCAAAGCGCGTGCGATAGAAACGCGTTTGGTTTCTGGGTAGGTGAGTTCAGATGGTTTCTTATCAGCAAGCGCAAGCGCACCTGCCCAAGCAAGGGCATCCTCGGCGCGACGACGTAACTTCTTCTCTGCATGGCCGGAAAGTCCAAAGAGATCTTTAAAGAAATTACTACCACTTTCGATATTTGCTCCCATCATGACATTTTCAACAACTGTCAATCCGCTAAAGAGACCTACTCCTTGCAGGGTTCGCGAAATTCCGTAACCAGCTAAGTCATAACTCTTTGGCCAAGACACGCTCTTACCGTGAATAGAAATTTCACCGGAAGAGACGGGAACTAAGCCAGAAATTGAATTAAATATCGTCGTCTTTCCGGCACCATTTGGTCCAATAAGTCCAACAATTGAATTGTTAGGAACATCTAGAAAGACATCATCGAGCGCAACTAGTCCACCAAATTTGACGGTGAGGTGTGAGATTGACAAGCTAGAACTTGTTGTCATTGCACACCCTTTCGGCTTCGAACTGCGAAGTTAGTAGACATGAGCCGAGTAGATTCTAGGCACACGCGGCCCAATTCGTGTGACAATCTCGTAATTAATTGAACCAGAGGCTGCGCCCCAATCATCGGCAGTGTATTCACCGTGTGAACCGTTGCCGAAGATAACGACCCAATCGCCAGACTGTGCCTTTGACTCTGGGCCTAAATCCACAACAAATTGATCCATAGAAACGCGTCCAATAATTGGCGCACGTTTTCCCCTCTGCCATACACCAGCTTTTCGAGCAATACGTGGGATGCCATCTGCATACCCCATTGTGACAACACCTAGACGTGTATCAATAGTTGTGGATTCTGTTGCACCGTACCCAACTGGAGTTCCAGCCGGAACATCTTTTACTAAATACAAGGCAGCGCGCAACTGCATAGCTGGGCGCAATGAAAGCGTGGCAGATGAGCCAAGAGTGTTGACATCTGGAGAGAGTCCGTACATTGCAATTCCGGTGCGCACCATGTCAAAGGCTGCAGCGCGATTCTTAAGTGTTGCAGCAGAGTTAGATAAATGTTTAATCACGTGAGAAAAACCTAACGACTCTACCTTTGCCACCATCTGCTCAAATCGTGCAACCTGATCCACATTTTGCTGCTCTTCTGGCTCGTCAGCTCGCGCAAAATGAGAAAAGATTCCAACAATCTCGATATCGGTCACGTGCTCTGCGCTGAGCTGATCCCATTCAGCTAAAAATCCACCACGAGTCATTCCCGTATCAACTTCGAGGTGTACTCGCGCCTTCTTTGAAACAGCTCGTGAAGCATCTGAAATCTCTGCCAGAGCTTTAAGTGATGGTGCCGCAATCTCAATATCGAGTGAGATTGCTTGAGCAAAGTCAGAACCTGGTTGAACTAACCACGCAAGAATTGGCGCAGTTATTCCCGCTTCACGAAGCGCTACTGCTTCTTCAAGAAGTGCGACCCCTAGATAATCTGCACCGGCAGATACCGCTGCTTGCGCGACTGGAACAAGCCCATGACCGTATGCATCAGCTTTAACAACAGCTAGAAGTTTTGTTCCAGAAGTTTTCTTCAACAATTCAACATTAAACTTAATGGCACTCAGATCAACGATTGCTTCTGCTCTCATCTTTCAATCACCACCATCGCTGATGCAATGCCCGCATCATGCGAGAGAGATAGGTGCACGCTAGCGCCATCAACTAAATCGGCAATCTGACCGCGAAAGAGAAAATCAGGCTTTCCATTTTCATGGTTGATGACCTCAGCATCATGCCAATGTAAACCTTGCTCAGGGCTAAGCGCCTTATAGAGCGCTTCTTTTGCAGCAAAGCGAGCTGCTAAGGATTGCAGCGGTTTGGTGCGCTCTGATTCTGTAAAGAGTTTTTCGCGAAGCGCCGGCGTGCGTTCGAGTGATTCTTGGAATCGAGCAATATCAACGACATCAATGCCGATTCCATCAATCATGGCGGGGAGTCTATTAGCGCTTAGTGAAGTTGGCTATCAGATGGGAAGAAGCGATCGATTGCAATAATCAATACCAGCAGCCCACCCCCAAGCAAGAGCCCACCAAATAGGTCTGAGAACCAATGGGTATTACGAACCAACGAGACAACGCAGACGGTCAAAGCAAGAAGTCCGACAGCTGCACTTGCTAAGCGACCGCGGTAGCGATCTACATGTGCGTAGCGGTAGATGAGATAAGCAATGATTCCCCAGATCAATATTGCATTCGATGCGTGTCCGCTTGGATAGGACATGCCTCCTGCGTGCAATAAATCAAAGCCTTCACGTGGTTTTGTTCTACCTAAGGCGTACTTAAAAGAACCAACGACAACGTTGAGTGAGAGAAATGCCAGAACGCCGAGGTTAAAAGGTCGATAAGTTTTGAATTTACGAGCAATAAATATGGCCACAATGAGAAGTGCAATACCCGAGACGCTGCGCAACCCCAAATCATCTAACCTTCTAATGACAAAGTTGGAGAGTCCAGTAAATCGGGGGCGCTCTAAATCATTGAAGTAGCGATCAATTTCAATCAGAGGACCATTGGTGAGTACCTGCACAGTGACGAAGAGGTAACCGGCAAAGAGCGCTGCAGACCACTTTAGCGCCCGGCGCATCTGGCGATGGCGCTGATCCAGAACAGTCTGCATAATTAAAAATTACTCGACAGTGACTGACTTCGCCAAATTTCGTGGCTGATCTACATCCGTACCTCGGGCAACTGCAATCTCATATGCAAATACCTGTAATGGAATAGTCGCCAATACCGGCTGGAAGAGCGGGGATGCGATTGGGATGCGAATGATGTGCTCTGCGCCAATAACCTCTGCACCTTCTGCTGCAATCACAATTACGCGAGCTCCGCGCGCCTTCACTTCTTGAATATTGCTTAACATCTTTTCATCGAGGGCGTGTTCATCAGCAGTTGGCAAAATTGCAATCACCGCCGTGCCTTCTTCGATAAGTGCAATGGGGCCGTGCTTTAGCTCGCCTCCTGCAAAACCCTCAGCGTGGATATAGGCCAACTCTTTTAGCTTTAAGGCGCCTTCCAAAGCGATTGGATATTCGATGCCACGTCCTAAGAAAAGCACAGTGTCATTAGTGGCAAATTTACGTGTTAAGGCACGCAGCGGTTCGATGGTTTCCAGAATCTGTTCTACCTTGCCAGGTAGTTCAAGCATTTCTAAGTAAAGTCCGCGCACTTCTTGCTCAGATAGTTCGCCTCGAACTTGCGCCAACTTCAAACCAATGAGATAGACCGCAACAATTTGCGTAACAAATGCCTTGGTTGAGGCGACTGCGATTTCTGGACCGGCATGGGTATAGAGAACTGCATCTGACTCACGTGGAATCGTTGACGAGTTGGTATTGCAAACAGCCAATACGCGCGCACCTGCAGCTTTAGCGTGGCGTACCGCCATCAATAGATCCATGGTTTCGCCGGATTGCGAAATAGCTACGACTAGCGAATCCTTGTCGACAATCGGATCGCGGTAGCGATATTCAGAAGCAATCTCAACATCAACGGGAATCTTTGCCCATTTTTCGATGGCATATTTTGCGACCATACCTGCGTGATAAGCAGTGCCGCATGCAATCACTGAAATTCTACGAATCTTTTTGATTTCTTCGTCGCTCATGTGCAACTCATCGAGTTGTATCTGGTTGTTATCACTCAGGCGACCAATCAAAGTATCTGCAATAGCTTTTGGCTGATCAAAGATTTCTTTGAGCATAAAGTGGGCAAAGCCACCTTTCTGAGCTGCTTCTGCGTCCCATGTGATTTCGTACTCGCGCAGCGGTAACTTCGTTCCGGATAAATCAGTAATCTCAATAGAGTCTGGGGTGATTGTGACGACTTCATCTTGGCCAAGTTCAACTGCTCGCTTTGTGTAGTCAATAAATGCTGCGACATCAGAGGCTAAAAAATTTTCCCCATTGCCGATGCCGGCGACAAGCGGTGAATTTCGGCGTACTCCGACGATAGTCTGGGGCGCATCGGCATGAATGGCCAGAAGTGTGAAAGAGCCACGTAGCTGTTCAACTGCGGTGCGCATTGCAGCGGTGAGGTCGCCACCTTTTTCTTTACGTAAGTCAGAGAGTAGATGTGCTACTGACTCGGTATCTGTTTCAGAAGAGAAGGTGTGTCCGCGCTTTTCAAGGAGAGTTCTGAGCTCTGCATAGTTTTCAATAATTCCGTTGTGAATGACCGCTAGTTTTCCCTCATTATCGAGATGCGGATGCGCGTTACGATCTGTCGGACCGCCATGTGTTGCCCATCTGGTGTGGCCAATTCCAGAATGCACTGTAGGCAGATTTGCAGGAAGTGCAGCTTCGAGATTGGAGAGTTTTCCTGCCCGCTTTTCCACAAAGAGAGCGGTGCCAGTCCCGAGCGCAATTCCTGCTGAGTCATAGCCGCGATACTCAAGGCGACGCAGACCTTCAACAATAGGCGTGAATGCAGATTGTGGTCCGGTGTAACCCACGATTCCGCACACGAATTAGATCCCCAGTTCTGCTTTCACAGTTGCAGCAAGTGAAGCAGCAACCTCGTGTGCAAGGTTATCACTCGCAGCCTCGACCATCACGCGAATCAACGGTTCGGTGCCAGAAGCTCGAAGGAGAACTCGACCAGAATCTGCCAGCGTTGCTTCTGCTTTCGCAACAGCTGCTGAAATTACTTGAGAATCTTTTAACTTATCTTTTGCAACATTGGGAACATTGATCAGAACCTGGGGAAAGCGCTTCATTGATGCCGCTAATTTCGCAAGTGGTTGTCCTGTGCGCACCACTTCTTGCGCCAATTGCAAAGCGGTCAAAATCCCATCGCCCGTATTTGCAAACTCACGCATGATTAAGTGGCCTGATTGTTCACCGCCCAGAGAGAAATCACCCTCCAGCATCTTTTCTAAAACGTAACGATCTCCTACTGCAGTTGTAATGACATCAATCTCTGCTTCTTTCATTGCGTGAATGAAGCCGAGATTGCTCATGACGGTTCCAACTATTGTGTTGGATTTTAGGGCGCCCCGTGCCTTAAAACCACGAGCCAAAATCGTCATAATGGCATCGCCATCAATAACATTTCCTTCAGCGTCGACAGCCAGGCAACGATCAGCATCGCCATCATGTGCAATTCCAAAATCAGCTTTCTCTGCAACTACGCGCGCTTGCAGATCTGTCAGATGAGTTGAGCCACAGTTGTCATTGATGTTCCATCCATCAGGAGAATGATGAATAGCGACAACCTCTGCTCCTGCTTTTTCATACGCCAAAGGAGCTACCTGCGATGAAGCGCCATTGGCGCAATCGACCACAATTTTGAGGCCAGAAAGTTGTGTAGAAACTGAAGAGAGCAGATGGTTGAGGTAACGCTCTTGTGCAGTATTGTCGAAGGTAATTCGTCCGACATTGCGCCCAGTTGGCCGCACCCAAGGTTCACCCATTCGCTCTTCAATTGCAGCTTCGATGGCATCATCAAGTTTTCCGCCACCGCGAGAGAACAACTTGATTCCGTTATCAGGCATCGGATTGTGCGAGGCCGAAATCATGACGCCGAGATCTGCGCCAGATTCAGCAACGAGATAGGCAATTGCTGGAGTTGGCAGAACTCCAACGCGATACACATCTACACCTGCGCTAGCAAGACCTGCCGCTACTGCTGCTTCTAAAAATTCACCAGAGGCTCGAGAATCCTGGCCGACGATGGCTCTGGGACGTTTGCCCTTATTGGAGGAGCTTTCAACGAGAATGTGCGCTGCTGCAACAGCAACATCTACGGCGATTTCGGCTGTGAGAGTTTCACCGTTTGCTAAACCACGAATCCCGTCTGTTCCAAAGAGAGCCACCTGAACTCCTTTGCAACAAACGGGATATCGAGAGAAAAAGAATTAACGCTTTGAGTACTGTGAACGCTTACGAGCCTTCTTAAGGCCGTACTTCTTGCGTTCAATTACTCGCGCATCGCGCTTTAAGAATCCAGCCTTCTTTAGAGCTGGGCGATTTGCTTCGGTATCAATTTCATTGAGTGAGCGTGCAACGCCAAGGCGAAGTGCGCCAGCTTGTCCAGAAACTCCACCACCGTTGATGCGGGCGAAGACATCGTATGTACCTTCAGCACCTACTGTGCGGAATGGTTCTGAGACGAGTTGTTGGTGAACCTTGTTTGGGAAGTAAGCCTCGAGGGTCTTGCCGTTAACAACCCAACGACCTGTTCCTGGAACGAGACGAACGCGCGCTACTGCTTCCTTACGACGACCGGTACCTGCGCCTGGGGCGGTAATCGCCTTACGGTTTGTGGCAGGTGCTGGAGTAGAAGAGGAGTAAGAAGTAGGAACTTCGTCTTCGAGTTCTAGATCGTTAAAAGTTGTATCTGACATATTCTGCTTATCCCTTACTTCGCTACTTGAGAAACTTGGTTAAATACATATGGAGTTGGCGCTTGTGCTGCATGTGGGTGCTCTGGTCCTGCATAAACCTTGAGCTTTGTAGCCATCTGCTGTCCGAGACGGTTCTTTGGAAGCATTCCCTTGATCGCCTTTTCAACTGCACGAGTTGGGTGCTTCTCAATGAGTTCACCGTAAACGGTCGAAGTGAGTCCACCTGGGAAACCTGAGTGGTGATGAGCAAACTTTGTTGTTGCCTTATTGCCTGAGAGAGAAATCTTTTCTGCATTGATAACAATTACGAAGTCACCCATATCCATGTGTGGCGCAAATGTTGCCTTGTGCTTACCGCGAAGAAGAGTTGCAGCATGGGTTGCTAGGCGACCGAGCACAACATCCTGTGCATCGATGACGTGCCATTTACGGACGACATCTCCGGCCTTTGGGCTATAAGTACGCATGCTTTACTACCTTCTTCTTCTCGTTTGTAAGCTGGGAACTACAGGTGGCGCCTT
>JACCEC012715630.1_pt1 | contig 15937 bp, 8 predicted proteins | sample 7450121 | NCBI WGS metagenome assembly JACCEC01 (sample SAMN15323455, study PRJNA562643) | freshwater metagenome | isolation source: river surface water | place: USA:Blue River Watershed | collected 2017-08-18 | reverse complement strand
CATCAATACTGTACCATCGGGTATCACCCTGCCATTCGTGTTCGGCGATAAATCACAAGTCGAAAATCTGTGGATGAAGAGTATTGAATTTGGATATAGCTTGGTCAAGGCGTTGTTTAGACACGATCCAATTTCTTTCTATACCTCAGCCTGGGGATTGGATTTCATCACCGTTGCTGGTGTCCAAATGGAGTTGAATTCAGTTTCACCGTTCAGCGTGAAGCGCATGCATAAGCATGGTGATACTCTTGAATTTTCTGACCGGTCATCAAATTTAACTGTCGGATCTGTGAATACTACTAACGATGAAGTAGTAGAACTGACGATGGTTGGAGTATTCGATAGTCGGCAAGTGTTCAAATTGACGGTATCTGGTGTTGAAACTGCATATTTTGCAGAGGGACAGGAATTCTCCATAGCCTTACAAAATGTGCAAATTAGTGGACTGAAAATTGAAGATGGGGGTATCCCATTCCACATTGGTGATAAATTTGTAGTTAAAACCACTGGTGAAACTACCAGTATTTCAGTATGGTTTGAACACCAGAAATTTGTAATCCAAAATGGTTTCGGTCAGTTATTTGGTCAAGCCCTTAGGTCATTCGGTGTTGACGCCCAAATCGGTTATGCTTCTGCCGCATTAACTGATTGGGAGCCACAATTAGGCTACCGTGTTGGTGGCTACATGGACGATGATTGCATTGTGTCCACCTCTTTGGAAACTTTGGATTCTAATGTGTACAAGCTTGCTTCAAAAAAGACTGCAAACTTCAATAGTTCATGGATTACGGCGCTGCGAGTTACCACTATTCAAGTCGGTGCAAATAGCAAAAAAGTACAAAATGGTTACATTCCGAACGATCAGGGGGATGATTGGGTATTCCGTATTGAGGGGTACAACCCAAATAATATGGAATTGAACTTTTACACATTCAACAAAAATGGACTATTCAATACATTTAATGCTATCGAAAAGGCACATACTCCTATTGATTGGAAACAATTTATCGAACCAAATGAGTTGCAGACTGTAACCCTGCCAGTCACAATTATTGGCTTCCAAAATGTGTTAAACTTTGTATTCGGCTATGAATTATGGCTGAAGGAACAAGGCTGGAACTTCGATAAGAAAGAAGAGCGTAATGCTGACTTCAATGGTCGCTACTTGGACTTCCAGTATCTTCTGGAAAAATTCATTGATGGGGTTTATGCCAGTGGCGATGTTGGTCGCGGTGGAATTCTTAACCCTATTGCCGGTGGCATCTGGTTTGATCATCCTCAAGGTCTGTTGTCATCATTTGTTTGTGAAGGCTTGTCCAACCCGCAAACTCATGGCGCGGCATATGACACTTTTGGTCTGAGAATCCAGCCACAGGATATGCAGATTTATCGTCAAAAAGAGCAATCGTTGATTGCAGCGAATACGCCAATCTTTAGTATTCATGCTGAAGTTGACGCCTATGAGCATCTTATGATCTTTAATAGGTTCATTCGACCTTCTGATGAAAGTGGTGTATTGTATGACCCATTCCAAGGATCAATTGTTTCCTTCATTAAGTTCAACGGTAAGCGTCAAGCATCACAGACGTTGCGCCCAGAAGTTGGTGGATACATCTTACAAAATGATAAGCTTGTTCCAAACTTGGAATCTAACATCCAAGACCTTGGAAACATGTATGATTCAAATTATGCGTTCGACAATAAACAAATGACGGAACACGCAATGGCCCTATATGGTTTTAACAAAAAATCATACATGGCCAACATGGATTATACTGATAAGACTCAAGTTAATTTCTGGCGCGGAATGGTGCATATGAAGGGCACAAACATGTCCTTTGATGCGTTCAAGAACGGTAATAGATTTGATGATGCCCGACTTGATGAATACTGGGCTTATAAGATTGCTGAATACGGCGATGCAAGAACCAAAATTAAGCCAGAAATTGTATTGCGTGACTCCGATTGTCAGCAGCAATTCACAAAAATGACTTTAGATGGTCAGTTTGATGAAAACTTCATCCGGATTGATACGGATGATGAGGCACGTTGGTTTGAAAGTGCTGACGTTGGGTCAATCAAGCAATTCAATTCAAAAGTTGTAAAAGTGGAAGAATTTGAAATTTCACAGCAAGACCTCGACAACTCTACTATTTTTCAGTTCAAGAATAGTGGGGACTTCGTTGCGTTCTCGTCCAACCTGACTAAAATTTCACATACATGTTTTGTTGCGAACGCCGTAGGACCAGCCACCGTCACTTATTCATCAGTGGACGCTGATACGCATTCACCATTTATGCTTATTAACTTCGATAAGCGAGAAAATGTACAGACAATTCCAGTTTGGCATCCTATCCATGGCGCTCATAATCCTAATGCTCTTGCGGCCATTGATGTGACATCTAACAAAAACCCGGCCTTGTACAATTACTCAACTATTATTGCTGGTAATTCTAATTTCGATGCCTATCGAAAGTGGGGCAAAAATGAGGTTGGACTGGTTTGGTTCGATACAAGTAAGCTGAACTACCTGCCGTACAATGATGACACCCAGTATGACCAAATTTCACAGCGATTGAATCGTTGGGGTTCATTGTCCGAATTCGGGGAAATCAACGTTGCCGAATGGGTAGAGAGTGATGTCAGTCCATCTGAATACTTAGAACTCAGCAAATCTAGTAACAACGATATCAAAACCGATGGTATTCCGTATAATCCGAAAACATACCAACGAAGCCGTATTTGGTCAATTTACCCAATTGCCTGGAGTCAAGCCGGTTCCCCAATCGAATCTGCTCACCCTTCATTTAATGGTGCGTTTAATTCGGCAATCAATTTCCGGTCAAATGGTATGGTTTCATTGGAGACTGGAACATTTGACGGTCTTGGTGTGAATGTTGGCATGCGACTTGGCGCATGGATGGACAATCTGGAATATACTGGTCCACTCAACGAGTTCATCATTTCCGATGCGCCTGTTTCTAAATTCTATGTGAAAAATTCATTGGAATTCTTTGGGGACAACTTAGAGATTTTGGGTGTACCAGTTCGTATGAACATTTCTAATTCGGTGGTAAGCTCACAGGTTGGTGTTATGGAAGTGTCATTCGACCCATTTAATGATGTTGAAGAGACGCCAGTTACCAATTTCGATGGGACATTTACTGGACAAAGCAATTACACCATTTATGTTTCCGTATTCATGAATGACGTTCTTGTTGGTAAATCAGTAGTTGGGACCGCATCGGGTCCGTCAGGAACTGAGCCAGATGTGTCTTTTATTGACGATACTCCAATTTATGTGCAACTGTCTAACGGCGCACAATTGGAATTCATTCCATCCCAATCATTTATCGGGAAGTGGTCTGATCTTGCAGAAGCAATCGATCAGGTTTTCTTTGATGGTGTTGATGTTGAGGATGCAATTTTTGTCGAAGCTGTAACAATCGACGCATTAGAACCTTCATTTGAATTGCCTTTCCCAACCACATTGGTGAATGATGATGACGATCCACGCTACGCCGCTAATAATAACTGTGGATGGCGGGCATGGTCAGTCCCAACCCAAGATGATTTGGATAATGATGCCGACTTCCCCAATTCCATCTGGAAGCCATATGTTGGGTTGCCGTCAGTTATTCCAAACGTCTCGATGGAATTGATCAACGATGCGATTCAAAATGGTACGTTGACCTTGAATAATGGAGTTGAAATCTCTAGGTATTCAACCTCATGGACTGAATGGAGTGAAGTAAATTCCGAATTACATGATGTCATTTCTACTGGTGGGGACGTATCCATTTCATTGAGCGCCAAATTCGACCAATCCAGAATTTTCGTATTCAAGAATGGAGTGCGACAGTTCCCGGGATCATTCACCATTTTCGGTGCTGCAGTCTTAGTCCCAGATACTAAAATTGGCGACCAAATCCACGTCGAGGTATCAAAATACCAACCGACAGAAGATGAGTTGGAGTTCAATCCGGATGTACAGGACGATCTGAAGAAGCAAGTACACTTCAAAATCGACTATGAATTTGTACAAAATGATGTTCGCAGTTTAGATGGTGGAATTATTGGTAAAAAGTATTACTTCTGGGTTACAGGTAAGACAACAACCAAGTCGAAACTCCCAACAACCACAATTTCAGAGCTGCTGAAAAATGGTCCAACTCAGTATGTTGTATTCCCATCAACAACCTCGTTTGCTGTTTTTGGGTTGAACTATCTGGTTGCCAAAAATGATACATTCAAATTGAGGTTGGTAAACGACTTGACACTCAGGTCAGACCCAAATGGTTTGGATCTGAAGAACACTCATGAAGAATGGAAATTAATTCGTAAGGGCCAACGTCAAAAAGTTCCTGAGGCTTTATGGAATAAAATCGTAGATTCTATCTGTGGTGCTGATATTTCCAACCAAGAATTGCCATATCGGTCAATTGTTGAATATGATGCCAGAAACAACACCTCAACAATTTACGGTTTCGGTGATGGTCAAGTTATTGCTCCACGAGAAATCTTGGTAAAGACTATTTTCGACACTATCACAAATTCAAAGGTTACTATCGAATTCGATTTGACTGGCAACATTGATTTTATTGGCAGTGATGTTCTGGACTGGAACAATCCAGAAGAATGGTTTGATACCCCAGAAAATACCAGGAGAACTATGGAGAACATCTGGGCCAAGGCGAAGAACTCACAAATCAACGAAATCGTCTTTGCCGCTATTGAAGACGCATGTGCATACATTGAGGATATGACGCATCTGATTAAAACCTCAAGATTGAGTGCTTATTCAATTCGCATCATCAACCCAAGTCCAGCAACGGAGGATTTCGAGTGACATTTTAGGCATTGTGGATTTCTAAATACCTAAAATGTCCCCTTGAGATGTCAAATAAATACAGTCGTTACTTAAATGGTCTGGTTTCGTATATCAACGATACGAAACCATTCCACTCCAAACTAACTGAAATTCAAGAAGTCTACCAATTTTCAGAATCCATGAATGTTGACATTCGGGAGACTTGGCGTTGGGACGTTTTGATGAAGGCGTATTGGCTGTATGAGTATTTTTCTGATGGCCGCCCAACAAATACATTTGGTGGGCAACGAAAACACTCAATTCATTCAGTAACAAACCCCCTTTTCCGAGGTGCGTCTAATAGTAAGTTCACAGTTGGTTCTGATGAGTCAACTGCGATCGACTTCGTTCCAAATACATACGACGAAAACTCATTCGCGCTATCAGATGTCATAATCTCAAGAAACAATAAAAACATTTTCTTACACCAAGGCTTAGACTACCATAAGTCCTATGGGGCTCAGGTTTTCCGTGTTCGCCAGACACATAAAATTGGGTTTAAGGAATGGTGCGGGAAGCAAGAATTTGTTACCAGTTGGGCGTCAGATGGCCAGCACCCAGTAATAAAGCAAGTAAACATTCCAAACTCAGACGATATTAGAATTCGTTCCGGCAACGCAATTCGCCTGAACGAAAATCAAATTAAAATCCTGACGCCAGGGACTGTTATTGTTGATGGGTTTGTATCGGAATCATACTATCCACTTATTCAAGAAAAACAAGATGAAGCAGTGTTGACTGAGGCAACCAACTCAGTCAAAGAGTTCGCCATGGATAAGGTGAACCCCAATTCCGCATATTCAAGACTGAAGTCTATTTTTAGTGTAATTCAGTTACAAATTTCGCAGGCGGTTGCTCCGAATTCCCAAATTGCACTTAACAATTTACAGCTACAAATAGAAACGAAGATTCCATCTGATTTTGAAGAGTTGATGGTTTTTGTTGTTGCCGAAAACGTACCAGTTCCATCCGGATATGCTGGCTGGCGTGGTGTTGACACCACATTCCCATTAAATGATCAGAAGTATGTTGAAACTGTCCTGTATTCACATTCACCCAATTTACTTCAGAACTACTTTACTGATCGTGGGCAATGGGAGTATGCTGGGGCGACCTATGAAAATGTAAGGGGTAAGTCATTTGAAATCTTCAATGTTACGCCTAATAACTACGCCAACAACTTTGAAGAGTGGAGTGTTGTTGCATATGACGAAGATACTGCATCAGTTTCCGGATCAACCAGCGGATTAATTGGTTCTGTTCAAATTGGTGAACGCTTCACTTCCAACGCCATTTCATTTTCCACAAAAAAGCTGAGTGGTCAGACTATTTCTACCGGCGACACAGTAGTTTTAACCCCAATTAATAAAATTGTAGTACATAGTGAAGCACCTCTTGAAGCGTGGTCTATCATAAAGACTGACCCGTTTGGATACTCACGTCCGGCAATTGCATCAAGACGTTTCGCGTTTGTTGAAGATTTGTCGGGCAACCTCGGGACAATTTCAATTCTTAGTAAAACTGTTGCGGATGGAACCGTTATTGTTCAAAAGATTTCTGATGACCTGCTTTCTGTAATCCATGAAAACGACCCCCGCATCAATGGCACTGTTCGTATTGGTGAGGTTTACAATGACGGCCTGATCGCATTTAAAATTAGTAATGGTTCTAAATTCCCATTACTAGATGATGAGCTGTTCGCGATTGATATCCTCAACATCCCGCCCTATGCTCAAGACCTGAGTATCTGTTACACATACGATTGTGATGGGTATGATGCGGAAAACGCAGTTTATAATAGTGTGGACGACCCGTATAAAGCATACTTTAAGAAGTTCGAATTTGGTTTTGACGGAACAAAGAACTTTGAGGGTGGCGTATATGAAGAAAATTCAAAAAATACGAACAATGAAGATGCAGTAACCTACGTCCAAGACTTCCTGCGTAGACTTGAGTTTGGATATGATAGTCGATTCCTTGGATATGACTTTAACGGTTTCAATCTGAAGTTCACCTCTGAAGATGTCGTTGATTCAAGGGAATGGCGCTTGCGTGCAAAACCCGACTTCACCAAACCACTTAAACTGCATGCAGATACTCCTTCCAATAAATTCAATCTTATTGCGTCATTGTCTCCAGGCGATGCTTATGCAGATGCAATTTACGATGCTCCGGATTCGCAACTTCCAGGCGAAGGACAAAGATCATCTTCAGATCCGGACTTAGATGTTGACCTATTCCTGTACTATTCTTCAGAATTTGCACTGGAATACTATAACGGTGATGGAATTGGATGGGTCGTTGTTGATGAACACGTACCAATTAGCACCAGATACACCAATTCAGACCATGGGATGGAATTCACAATTGTTCCTGCATCCAAGGAGTTTATCGGTGCTGAGGTCCATTCTAGCTGGTATGACGAAAATGGCGAAATTCAAACCACTGTAACGTTTGGTGGGGATTGCCTAACTTGGACTGTTAAAAACCCATTTCCAATCTGTACTGGTGCCAATTTGGTTTCAGACAAGGTTCCTCGCGTGTTGATGCATGCGAGCGGATTCAATCAAACCGATGAATTTCTGTGGCGCATGGTCTTTAGAGACCCATCAACATACGATCTGACTGGTATTGGTCAAACCACAAATTCCGGAATTATCACCCCGTTGGAAGAAATTTCATTCCCACGGGATGGCTTTTCTTATAAAGATCGACAAAAGTCAATTCATTACACCTTAATTCCAAATGAATACGGGTTTGATAGCGGGGACATCGTATCTTTTTACACTTACAAATCACGACCGAACTATCTGGTGTATGGTTCAGTTTCTGGATGGCAACCACCAGCCGAGTACAATAAGTATTATTGGAATGGGAAGATCGGTTTCAAAATAACTCCACCGGCATTCACATTCTATGAGGGCACAACGCTAATCGAAGGCTCAAACAACTCATGGAATTCCAGCGATGGTGTATTCTCCGTCAATTGGACCGCACACAACATTGTTGACACCATTTACGTGCTTAACAAAGTTGAAGACCGATGGGTTCTGTATAGAGATGGTAATTTAGTCGCGTCCGGAACATCAACTATTGATGATGGATTCATCAACATTTCTGTTCCCACTGATAAATTCTTTGGTGGCGATTACACTATAGTAGTTGACAGTGATGATTTCGACTACGCATTTGGGCAGGATCTCACAATCATGAAGTCATCTGGCTTCAGAAAAGTCAGAACTGCAGATGTATTGTCTATTGAGAAGTCTCGACCTGATGAATTGTTCATGCATATCACCGATTCAAATGCGGCGAATGACATGCGGCCAGAAAGTATGCCAATTCACACTTTTGAATTGTCAACTGATCAGGAACCAGAGTACAAATTAACGGACTACTCGCCGGAAGTCGATCTATACTCTAAATGGATCCCATTATCACCAACTAATCTGGATATTCGCCCATCGGTATCTGAATTCCGGGATAGTGCAACTGAGTATGACATTTACTCAACTGTCACTAATGAATTACTTGTTCAAGTTGTTCCATTAGATAAAAACACTCCGTTAGAGAAGCCAGATGTGGTATTCGATGTAGAATTCCATGAGAAGTATCTCCCATTGAACTCTTCATTACACTTTTTAACAAAAGGTGGTGGTCCCGACGAAACAATTTCTGTTGGAATGAATGAGAAGTTGAGAATTTACGTTCTTGGTGGAATTGGTGGGCTGGATGCTATGTTTGAAGATTCCGCCATGGTGTCTATGACAGATAGTTCACAGTTCTTTATTACCACCAACTATTCCGATACCATTCAGACACTCATTGCTGACAATCAATTCCAAGGCTTCTTACCGGGCTACGATAACTTGCCATTTGATGCTGAACAGTCGGGAGGTGCAGAACCAACTGGGTATTATGATGCCGGCATAGTTCTGACTGATTTCTTCCAACAAGCCAGATTGCTTCTAATCTCACCAAACAGAACTGATGCTGAAGACAAAAAGCTAATTTCGCTATTGGAAATTATCAACCCATGGGCCGATCTGTCAAATTTGACCTCGCTCACCATCAATGATTTTCTGGATCGTGTTAGAAATGCTCTACCAACCGACGAGTATTTGCAAAATGCGGTGAACTTTAACTCAACACAGCATTTTGGTATCCCGTTCTGTGGTATGGCACAAAGCATCCAAGAAAATTCCACGTCGGATTCCAGTGCTAATATTGTAGAAGCATTCGTAATGACTATGAAAAACTCATCGGGTTTCGATGCATTCGGTATGGGTGAGTTTTCTTTCGACGACGGGTCATATACCTTGAAACAAGTAAACATAAATGCGTTGCACTCCGGTCAAGGTAGTTCTTTTTCCGAATTTGATGGAGTACAAGTGGATTCAGTCACGACAGTTCGCATTTCAGCACCGTTTGATTTATACAATAAACAGTTTAAAGTATGGCAAGTGGGTTCCAGTGCCCCGGTGGGATTAATTCCAGAAGTTCTGAACAAGAATACCGTACAACTAAAATTCGTAAACCAACAATCTGTAAAAATCAGCGTGATTTGAAAAACTAAATACTAAAAAGGTTTCTACAATGGAAAAAATTGAACTTCAAACACAAGTCTCCACTAACGTGAAGATTATCGTAGATGGCGAAGTTGCGGTAGACAAGTCTAATGCAATTCACCCAGCAAACATGGCCACCGTAATTGCTCGTGGCCTTTCTAATGCTGAAAAGGCGCACATCTTTAAAATCAAATTTGGTAATCAGGGTACTTTTGTCAACCCAGATCAACAAATTGTCTTCAAGCCACCAATTACCACTGGCGCAACTGCGGACCTTTACAATCCAACATACGTTGAAATTGTTGATGATGCGAATGCCGGCGTCGGTTCCGGAAACAGTGTAACTTTCACACAAATTCCAAACAGCACATCAACTCGTGTCATTGTAACCTGCGAACTGTCAGCCAATGAGGCCAACAACCGTGTTACTGACACTGCCGATTCATCAACCACCGATGGTCTTGACGGTCTGACTGATGTTGGAACTGAAAGTCAATACTTCTTCGATGAACTCGGCCTGTTCTCTGAAGGTGTAGGGAATGACCAACTGAATGATGTTGATGAACTCATGTTGACCCACCTGATCTTCAGCCCGCTGGAAAAGACTGCTTCCAGGCAAATTATTATCGTCTACACCCTAACTATTACCGTTACGGGATCCTAAAACAAAAAGCCGGCAAATGCCGGCTTTTTTCAAATCAACTCTGGTATTGTATTGACATCAATTCTATGTCCTAGGGACAACAACTCTCTAGCAACCATCATACACTCACCACACAAATTCTGACCAGAAAAATTTGTCAGCTTACCCGCAACTTCATTGATGTGGACACCGCACCCCCAGATTCTATTAGGTGACGCTTCCACCAGCTCATTACCCATCGTGCCAATCAACAATTCCAAGAACCCAGGTTTTTGAAATTTCGCCATCAATACGGAAATCATGATGTCAGCTTTGATGTGGTCCCAGTGAATTACATCCAACCCCTGAAGTCCAAATCCTATCTTTTTCACCTCAAATGGATTTGGTTCCGCAAAAATTCGGTCTATTGCCTTTTTGTCATTGGAAGTGAAAGCCTTCATCAGCACATACAAATGTTCTGATGTCGGTAACGTTTTACCATCGAATTTTATTTTGGCTGGAAACATATTTGATAGGATGTCCTTCCTACCATAAAACAATATCTGATCCTCGAACTGTTTCACATTCAAAAGCTTTCAAACTGGGTTGGATTACCACCAACAAATTCAATTTCTTCCTCGGGTGTTTCTACCAGCTTGTATCCCAATCGTTCTATCAGAATACTAACCTCTTCCATAAGAATGGGGTCATGCCTACATGCGTCAAGTATTGACTCTGCTTTGCTATTCCCAACTCCCACACTGCGTTGATACTTTATAACCTCAAAAGTCATGGCTGCCTCCATAAGATGACAAACTGGAACTCGATCCCATCATTTTTCGATTTGCATACTTCAGTAGTATGTTCAACTGTCCAATTACTGCCGGCAAGACAAAAAGTGTTCCCCTTTCTACATGAAAGTAAGTTGGAAGCAAAATCAAAACCAATTTTAGTATCACCATCTCGTTGGTCATGAACCAGGGTGACAGCAAGAAAGTTTATCATTTTGTTTGCCAGCGCATGATCATACAGCGTGGAACCACCGATAATAATTGCATCATTGGGGACTGTCAAATTTTCCCAAGAATCCACCAGTTGAACGTCAGGACCAACTTCTAAACTTCTGTTAGTGGTTAGAACCACATTTTTTCTATTAGGTAGGCCATTTGGTCTACCCAGTGATCTAAAGGTTTTGGACCCCATCACCACAGTTCGATCTTCAGTAACATAACGAAAAAATCGCATGTCTTCTGGAATGTGCCACATGAGTTGTCCAGAATCACCGATCACGTTATTCAAGTTGATAGCCAGAATAGCATCCATTTAAAACTCCATGTTTTCAATTTTAGTCTCAAGAAGAACCGCAAGATCCAGGCCGAACAGGGTTCCGGAGTTTCGGAAAGCATGAATCATCGACTTTGTGTCTTCCACATACTTAGCAACTTTGTCTCGCTTGAATACACCAACGCATGTATCGAGATTAACTAAACGATCCGCGCACTTCACAACCTGTTCGATATCATTCAACGCTTCGTACCCGCCATACAGCTCATGATTTCTAGACAACTTGTACACATGTTGGACCAGTTCATCAGAAACCCCAGCACCACGGAAATCAACACCAACTTTGTCCTCAACCAGATCGTGCATGAGGGCAACGGCCATTACCTTATCTACAACATCCGTATATCCAGAATTGTAATGCGCCAAAATCCCCATCATCACCGCAGTTGCCATATGACAAACAGACAATTCATGCGCTAGGTTTTCAGTAAGAAAGGATACCCCATTTATGCTCACTTTTCGCTGTTTATCATCCTTGCGATGTTGTAGTAGCAGATTAATTGCACCAACGATATTTGCGTCGCGGCGGGTCTGCAAAAACCGCACAAATTCGGAAATTTTTTGCTCCGAGTAAATTCTAGAAATTTCAAACATGGTCGCACTCCTAGTTGTCCAACCCACAGTGTACTCGCGAGTGTGCCCGGCGTCAACCCCTAAAATTTTGAAATTCATGTCGAAATTATAAAAATTTACCGGCCGACATAACACCGGGCAGTAACAATAAGAAAAAACTCTCCTAGCCCCCTTAAAATCGGTCTAAACGGTATTCGTAATGACATGTGGCCTGCGGCGAGACAAGTCGAGACCTCATGTCGTCCTACGTCCGACAGTTCGGTTCTCCATGCCTCATTCTGATTGGAACTGATTGGTTCCTTCCTTACCACCTATATCTTGAGCCCTTCCCGGGAATTTGACTTGTCCCGTTTCTTCTCCTAGAAAAAACCAGACCAGAGAACCATTAGATGGCAAGGAAGAGGCCCTAATGGCAACATGGATATCTTTACTGGACAGACCATTGACCACACATCATCTCTATGGTATCCTCCTTAATTTTTTTAGAAAATTTCAGTCCCATGTGTCCAGCTTTTACCCGGGTTCTGTTTCTTCTCTTAGAAAAAACCGGAACAGAGAACCATTAGGTGGCAAGGAAGAAACCATGCCACCAGTAGGGTCTTTCTTGGGCATTGAAAAACTTGTAAATATGGGTTCAAAGTAGAAAAATACACAGATGTTGGTCAAGTTTAGACATGGTATTGTGAAGCAACAAAAAGACATTGCTGGTAATCCAGCGTCAATTTTTATTGACGGGAATGTTTTTAGACTAAAAGGCACAAAAGAACAACCATTCGTTTTCACTCTATCGTTTGGTAAATTTGACTATCTGCTTGAAGTTGAAAATTCCAATCTTACATGGCCAATAAGGGATGGTTCATGGAACCTGTATCTCAGCATGGATCTTCTGACTGGTGAACTCTCTACAGGATCGTCTTCACTCCCGGTTTTCTATACGGACAATGAGCCCCAAAACGTCGAAGAGGGGCAACATTGGTTTGATGTCAACGACGCAACCATGCGGGTCTTTGAGGATGGCATCTGGAAGGATGTTCTTAGAATCTTTGTGGCAAGGGCTATGGGGCAAAAACTCACCCAGATGAAGGTGGGTAGCCAGATGGTCACAGAAACGCCCGTAAAGCCCGTCTATCCAGTTTTAGACACCTTCGGATACCCAATGCGAGTTCGCCGACCAAAAGATTCGGTTGGACAGATGTCCGGGTTCATGGGCTCTACAACAAAAGACTTGTCAAAAGGTAGAACCCTTGTTAGATTTGGTGACTTTTTGCTTGGAGCAACCGCAAGCACTAACCTCCATTCACATTGTTTAGTACATCTGGAACCTGCAAAAAAGGTTAGGTTTTCCGATGCAACAGACCCCACAAATCGCGTGATTGGAATGGTCATTCCGCCAGCAAGTTCTGGACAGGAAGTGGACATCAAGTCATTTGGTTTCATCAAAAATGAAAATTGGAACTGGTCAGATGGCGAAATTTCCAGACCATTGTTCTCCGATGGATCGGGCAATCCAACAACATTACCACCAGATACCGGAATACTTCAGCAGGTTGGTTTCGTTGTTGCATCAGACACTATGTTTTTGGACATCAAACGTCCTGTAATTTTAACTCTACCCAGAAAAGCGTACTCCTTCGTCCCTGGAGAATTGGTCCCATCAACTTTAGTATCATACGTCAAGGACAAAAAGTTCGTTGGTGGCGAAATTTCAATTGACTTTGAAACAGAACCACTGAAGATTTTTAGTGGTGACGGACTATCAGTTGATTTGGAAACACAACCCCAGTTGATTTTCGCACCTTCGGATCCAATTTCTTTTTCTTATGAGGTCCAGAATCTAAACATTTTTGCCGCTGGTTCGGACATTTTGTTTTCCTTCGGTATCGAAGACTTGTATAAATTTTCTGCCGGTAAAGAAATACAACTTTTAGATTTTGAAGATTACAATCAGCGAACCTTCTCGGGAGAAAAGGGCTCGATCATCGAATTTAATGCCTCACTGTCGAACGTATTGACTCCAGATAATGTTCAATCTCTTATCGGATTGACTATTTTCGATTTATACACATTCAATCCTGGAACCGAACCAGACGTAATTGCATTCGAGCAGTCAAATACGAACATTTTTGTGCCAAGTTCTGATATCATCTTTACTATCACCACTCAAGACAGAAATGTATTACTTGGAAACTTCTCTGGACAATTCACTTATGCTACCGTATCGAGAAACATTTTTGGAACCACACCAATAGAACAGCGGATAAGTTTTATTGGTGGTAGCGGAACTAAAATATTCACATACGGAACCTTGCGACAACTCTTTAGCTTCAACACAACATCATGAGATTAAATTTTAGACATGGCATCGTAAAAACGCAGACAGACCAGAATGGGGTATCTAACTTCCTACAACATGACATTTCACGGAAGACAGTATCTCTGGTGATTTATGACATACCGACACTGATTTCATTTTCACATCGCGATACTGATTATCTTGTAGAAGAGACTGTTTCAATTCAAAATGCGTGGGCATTACCAGAAGAGAACTGCTGGTTGTATTGGGATGTAAATTTGCAATCTGCTGCAGTTACTCGTGGGATGACCTTGATTAAGCCCGTATTGAACTTGGAACAGCCACAAAGTCCAATTTACGATCAGCACTGGTATGATTCCAGTGAAAATGTCATGAAAGTATGGGATGGTGCTAAGTGGAATGAGAAGATTCGAGTATTCGCAGCAACATTCACAAATGGTCGAGTTGTGCCATTCAACACTGGGTCGCAGGTTGGTATTGAACAATTTCCGAATGACGCCGGATACATTTTGTTAGATCCATTTCAAAATCCCATCCGGTACAAGCCCACCGGCGAGCCAAATTTTTGGTATGGTCGGTTTCTAACTTCAGAAAGTTGGATTACTGTATCTAACCGAAGCTCGGTGTTGTCTAAAATTGATAGTGGGAATTTCCCAGTTGTCGCGTCGGAACCAATTCCTAAGTTTTCATTGGTCCAGATGAAGCCAAATCGTAGGGTCGAGTTGGCAAGACACACTGACCATACTACAAGAGTTAATGGTATTATTGTCGAGGACATGTATAAGTCAGACATTTCCGACTTATTTTGTCATGGGTTTATTGCTAATGATGATTGGAACTGGCCAGACGAAGCCATTAATAAATCTCTTTATTGTGGCGCCCACGGTGAGTTGACAATTGATTATCCAAAATCTGGAGTGTATCAGCAGGTCGGTTACGTTTATGATAGGAATGCTATCTTTATTGATCTGATGCCAGTAATTGTGTTGGACGAAATACAAGACTTTGATTACGATGAGCAAATTGTAAATCCGCCAGTAGCCAACTTCTCTGTTGATGTTTCTGAAGGTATCGCCCCACTGACTGTAAAATTCACATCGTTAACAGAAGATGCGTCAAATTTTGAGTGGGACTTCCAAAACAATGATAGCTGGGATGCAGTCGGGAAAGAAAAAACTTTCACATTTACTGAACCTGGGATGTACACTATCAAGCACAGAGTATCTAACCAATATGGTAAGGATGTTAAAACTGTAGCAAATTTGATTATTGTTCGGGAGCAACCACAACAAGTATTACGTCCGAATCTAAAGATTAAGCTATCCGCGATTGGCTTAGTTAAGTCGGGCGTAACATTCAAGGTCCGTGCTTTTATCGAAAATGCGGGACTTGGGGTGGCGAGCAATACCATTCGGTCAATTCAAGCACGAACTGATACTGGTGTTGATGTCATCGTAGTGTCTTCTGCCGGTGGGCAGGTTTCCAAGATGGGTGTTGGAACGCAGACCAATCCAAAAATCACAAACATCACGTTTCCGGCGATTGATGTAAATAGTATGGAACAATCCACGGTTGAGCTTGAGCTTAAGGTTGACTCCTACGCTAAATCTGTTATAATTACTGGTCTGTTGTCTACTGATGACGAT
>JACCEC010123070.1_pt1 | contig 15938 bp, 14 predicted proteins | sample 7450121 | NCBI WGS metagenome assembly JACCEC01 (sample SAMN15323455, study PRJNA562643) | freshwater metagenome | isolation source: river surface water | place: USA:Blue River Watershed | collected 2017-08-18 | reverse complement strand
CCGGCGCCATCATGCCCACCGGTCTGGACACCGTGGTGCCGCAGGAGTTCGTCAAGACCGAAGGCGAGGCCATCACCATTCCCCCCGGCCTGCTGCAGCCCGGCGACAATCGCCGCCTGCTGGGCGAAGACCTGATGGCCGGTCGCCCGGCCCTGGCTGCAGGCAGCCGCCTGACGCCCGCCGCCTGCGGCCTGATCGCCAGCCTGGGCCTGGCCCAGGTGCAGGTCTGGCGCCGTCCGCGCGTGGCGTATTTCTCCACCGGCGATGAAATCCTGAGCCTGGGCGAGCCCCCGCGAGAAGGCGCGGTCTACGACAGCAACCGCTACGCCGTCTTCGGCCTGCTCACGCGCCTGGGTTGCGAAGTGATCGATCTGGGTGTGGTGCCCGACCAGCCCGAGCGGCTCGAAGCCGCCTTCCGCCAGGCCGCCGCACAGGCCGATGCGGTCATCACCAGCGGTGGCGTGAGCGTGGGCGAGGCCGACCACACCAAGGCCATGATGAAAAAGCTGGGCGATGTGGCGTTCTGGCGCATCGCCATGCGCCCGGGGCGCCCGATGGCGGTGGGGCGCCTGCGCCAGGGCGAGCGCTCGGCCCTGCTGTTTGGCCTGCCGGGCAACCCGGTGGCCGTGATGGTGACTTTTGCCGCCTTTGTGCGCCCGGCCCTGCAACAGCTGATGGGCTGGCAAGCCCCGCCACAGCCCCTGCTGCGCGCGCGCTCTGCAGACACCCTGCGCAAAAAGCCCGGCCGCACCGAGTACCAGCGTGGCATCGTCGAGCGCCGCGAAGACGGTGAGCTGTGGGTGCGCCTGACCGGCAACCAGGGCTCGGGCGTGCTCAGCTCCATGGTGCAGGCCAACGGCCTGATCGTGCTGGGCCATGCCCAGCCAACCGTGCCCGCAGGCGACTGGGTGGACGTGATGATGTTCGACGGCCACCTCTGAGCCGCCACACGGCGCGTAAAAAAAGGGCCTCCAGCGGAGGCCCTTTTGCTTGGAGCGAAACGCCTCAGGCGTTGATGTCGGCCGCGTCGGTCTGCGGCGGGTATTCGTTGGCCACGGCCTTGTTCGGACCGGGCACCGACTGGCGCGCGAACAGGGAATACATGGTCGGCACCACGAAGATGGTGAGCAGTGTGCCCAGGCTCATGCCCCCCACGATCACCCAGCCAATCTGCGTGCGGCTCTCGGCGCCTGCCCCCTCGGCCAGCGCCAGCGGCACGGCGCCCAGCACCATGGCGCCGGTGGTCATCAGGATCGGGCGCAGGCGCTGGCTGGAGGCCTGTACCAGGGCCTCCTTCATGGCCATGCCGTGCTCGCGCAGCTGGTTGGTGAACTCCACGATCAGGATGCCGTGCTTGGTGATCAGCCCCACCAGCGTGATCAGGCCGATCTGCGAATACACATTGAGCGACCCCCCGCTCCACTTGAGGGCGAGCAGGGCGCCAATCATGGACAGGGGCACCGACAGCATGATCACGAAAGGATCGATGAAGCTCTCGAACTGCGCGGCCAGCACCAGGAAGATGAAGAACAGGGCCAGAACGAACACGATGACCAGGGCGCCCTGCGATTTCTTGAACTCCCGTGACGTGCCGTTGAGTTCGGTGGAGTAACCGGGCTTGAGCACCTTGGCCGCGGTGGCATCAAGGAACTGCAGCGCTTCACCCAGGGAATAGTCCGGGGCCAGGTTGGCCGTGATCGTCACCGAGCGGCGCTGGCCGAAGTGGTTGAGCTCGCGCGGACTGACGCTTTCGCGGGTCTTGACCACGGCCGAGAGCGGAATCATCGCGTCGTTCCTGCCCCGGACATAGAGGTTGTCGATGTCGTCAGGCGTGTTGCGTGCGCTGGACTGCACCTGCACGATCACATCGTATTGCTCGGCGTCCTTTTTGTAGCGCGTGACCACACGGCCGCCCAGCATGGTCTCGATGGCGCGCGCCACCGCATCCACATTGACGCCCAGCTCGGCCGTCTTGGCGCGGTCGACCTCGATGCGCAACTCGGGCTTGTTCAGGCGCAGGTCCACATCGGGTGAGAGGATGCCGGGGTTTTTGGCGATCTCGTCGAGCATCTGGCGCGTCACGGCGTTGAGGTTCTGGTAGCTGTCGGAGGTCTGGATCACGAAGTTCACCGGCCGCTCTCGGAAGCCCTGCCCCAGCGAAGGCGGCGTGACCGGGAAAGCCATGACCCCCGGCAAGCTGTTGAACTTGGGGGTGAGTTCGCGCGCGATTTCAAGCGTGGTTTTCTGGCGCTGCTCCCAGTCGACCGCCCGGTACACCACCGAGCCCTGAGCCACGGTCGGGTTGCCCATGTTGGCAAAGATGCGGTCGAATTCGCTGTAGCTCTCGCCCATGCGTTCGAGCACCTTGGCATAGCGGTCGGTGTACTCCAGCGTGGCGCCATCGGGGGCGGTCACGGTGGCCAGCAGCACGCCCCGGTCTTCCAGCGGTGCGAGCTCCTGCTTCATGGTCGGGTAGACCATGCCGATGCCCACCGCACTGCCGGCCATGACCAGCAGCACCAGCCAGCGCGCCTTGGTCAAAATCCAGCCGAGCAGGCGGCCATAGCCGTCCGACAGGCGGTTGAGCCCCCGGTCCATGGTGCGGTCAAACCAGCCCGGGTTCGGGTTGTGCTTGAGCAACTTGGCGCTCATCATCGGCGACAGGGTCAGGGCGACAAAGCCCGAGACGATCACCGAGCCCGCCAGGGCCAGCGCAAACTCGGTGAAGAGCTTGCCGGTTCGGCCGGGGGTGAAGGACAGGGGCGCGAACACCGCGGCCAGCGTCAGCGTCATGGCCACCACTGCAAAACCGATCTCGCGCGAGCCCTTGATGGCGGCCGAGAAGGGGTCCATGCCTTCTTCGATGTGGCGGTAGATGTTCTCCAGCACCACAATCGCATCGTCCACCACCAAGCCAATCGCCAGCACCAGCGCCAGCAACGTGAGGGTGTTGATGGTGAAACCCGCCAGCGCCATCATGGCAAAGGTGCCAATCAGGCTGACCGGGATGGTGACGATCGGGATGATGGAGGCGCGGACCGTGCGCAGGAAGACGAAGATCACCAGCGCCACCAGCACCACCGCCTCGACGATGGTCTGGAACACGCTCTTGATGGAGCGGTCGATGAAGACCGAGTTGTCGTTGGCCACGGTGACCGTGATCCCGGGCGGCAGGTCGGCCTCGAGGCGCGGCAACATCTCGCGCACGCCTTTGGACAGCTCCAGCGGGTTGGCGGTGGCCTGGCGGATCACCCCCGCCGAGATGGCGGGCACGCCGTTCAGGCGCACCGCGCTGCGCTCGTCGACCGCGCCTTCCTGCACCCGGGCCACATCGCGGATCCTGACCGGAAAGCCCGCCACCGTCTTGATGACGATGTCGGCAAACTGACCGGGGCGGCTCAGGTCGGTCTGCGAGGTGACGGTGAATTCGCGCTTGCTCGATTCGATGCGGCCGGCGGGCAATTCGATGTTGCTGCGGCGGATGGCGTCCTCCACATCGGCCGGGGTCAGCTTGTAGGCAGCCAAGCGTTCGGGCTCCAGCCAAACCCGCATGGCGTACTTGCGCTCACCGAAAATCCGCACATCGGCCACCCCGGTGACCGTCTGCAGGCGCGGCTTGACCACCCGGTTGACCAGGTCGTTGATCTGCAGCGGGTTCATGGTCTCGCTCGAGAACGCGAGCCAGATCACCGGAAAGGCGTCGGCCTCGACCTTGGCAATCACCGGCTCCTCGATGGTCTGGGGCAGGCGGTTGCGCACGCGGGCGGTGCGGTCACGCACTTCGGCGGCGGCCGTGTCGGCGTCTTTTTCCAGACGGAACCGGACCGTGATCTGCGACTGTTCGGCGCGGCTGATCGAGGTGATGACGTCCACCGCATCGATGCCCGCGATCGAGTCTTCCAGGGGCTTGGTGACGGTGGTCTCGATGACCTCGGCCGAAGCACCGGGGTACTTGACCGTCACCGTCACGTTGGGTTCGTCGATCTTGGGGTACTCGCGCACCGAGAGGCGGTCAAAGCTGACCGCGCCCACCAGCAAGATCAGCATCGACATGACCACGGCCAGCACCGGCCGGCGGATCGAGATTTCGGCGAGCTGCATCTCAGCCTCGCAGGCAGGGGTTGGGCCCACTCAAGGCGGCAGGCGGCGCAGCGCCTGGCCCTTTGGCCCCCGGGGCTTTGTCGCCGGCCCCCTGCGCGGTGCCGCCTGCTGCTGGCCCTGCAGGCCCGGCAGCCGCCGATGCTGCGGGTGAAGACGCGGGCGCGGACGCCGGCGAAGAGGCCCCCGCCGCAGGTGCGCTGGCGGCCGCGCCAGGGCCCCGGCCGGCGGCGGCCAGATCCACCACCCGCACCGGGGTGCCATCTTTTTGCAGGCGCTGGTGGCCGGCGGTGACCACGGTGTCGCCGGCTTCCAGGCCTTCGGTGATTTCCACCTTGCCGGGCTGGCGCAGACCGGTCTTGACCGCCACCCGCTGGCTGACCAGGGTTTCAGGCTTCTCGCCCGGCACCAGCTTGACCACAAAGCTGCGGCCGCCCTGGGGCACGATGGCTTCTTCAGGCACCAGCAGCGCCTGCTCACGCACCGCGAACACCGTATTGACGCGAACGAACATGCCCGGCCGCAGCTGCCGCTGGCGGTTGTCGATGCAGCCGCGGATGCCGACCGAGCGGCCATTGGCATCGATGAGCGGATCGACCGCCTGCACCATTGCGGTGAAAGGCCGTCCGGGCAGGGCGTCTACATTCAGCTGGGCCTTTTGCCCCGTGCGGATCTTGCTCTGGAAGCGCTCGGGCAGGCGGAAGTCGACCAGCACCGCATCGATGTCCTCGATGTTGACGATGTCGGCGCCGTCCTTGAGGTAATCGCCCACGCTCACTTGCTTGAGGCCGGTCACGCCGTCGAAGGGCGCGAAGATCTTCAGACGCTGCTGGGTGGCCATCGCCAGCTCCAGCTTGGCCCGGGCCACGTCCAGGGCCGCACCGCTTTCATCGACCGTGCGCTTGCTGATGAAGTTCTGGGCCACCAGTTCCTGGTTGCGCTTGTGGTTGGCTTCGGCGATCGACATTTCGGCCTTGGCCTGCGCGACTTGCGCGGCCTGCAACTGGTCATCGAGCTGCACCAGCAGCTGGCCTTTGTGCACGCGTTGGCCCTCGGTGAACAAGATGGCCTTGACGCGACCGGCCACCTCGGGTCGCAGCATCACGCCCTGACGGGAGCGCAGGCTGCCGACCGATTGGGCCTCGTCGACCAGCGTGGCTTCCTGCACCTTGGCCACTTCCACCGCCGGTGGGCGCTGCGCCGCAGACGCGGGCGCAGAGGCAGCGGGCGCAGACCCCGGCGTCCACGAAGGCAACAGGCCTTCAGGCTGGCGTTGCAGCCACCAGGCCACAGCAGAAGCCACGCCAATGCCCAGGACAGCCACCAGGGCGTATTTCTTCTTGTAGGCCATGAACGGAGTCTCAAAAAAAGAAAACGGGTCAACAGTTCACGAATGTAACAGTCTTGGCGAATTTGCCTATGGCTGGCCGCCCGCCGCTCGGGCCGCCAGCCGCCCGCATCCGCGCCCGAGGGCCGGGCACCGGCTCACTGCCCGAGCACCTGCGCCACCCCCTGGTTGGCGAGGGCGTCGGCCCGCTCGTTGCCCGGGTCGCCGGCATGGCCCTTGACCCAGTGCCATTCGATGCGGTGTCCCGAAGACGACACGAGCAGGTCGAGCGTCTGCCACAGGTCGACGTTCTTGACGGGCTGGCGGTCGGCCGTTCGCCAGCCCTTGGCCTTCCAGCCGTGGATCCATTGCGTGATGCCCTGGCGCACATATTGGCTGTCCAGGTAAAGGCTCACGGTGCAGGGCCGCTTGAGCGCCTTGAGCGCCTCGATCACGGCGGTCAGTTCCATGCGGTTGTTGGTGGTTTCGCGCTCGCCACCAAAGAGTTCCTTGACGTGTCCGCCAGAAACCATGCGCACGCCCCAGCCCCCGGGCCCGGGATTGCCCTTGCAGGCACCGTCGGTGTAGATCTCAACGTGGTGAAGGGGGCTGCTGGCAGAGGTCAAGGCTGGCTTTCAGGATGCGGGCTGGCGCGCACGGGCGCCTCGATCGAGGCCGCGGGCGCCGCCACGGCCGAGCGCGATGGTACCTTGCGCCAGCTGTGCCCCTGCACCAGCCGCCCGCCGGGCACCCGCTTGGTGGCCACGATCAGGTAGGCCCCGCCCAGAAAGGGCAGCCAGCGGCGCCCCAGGGCATCGAGCCAGGCCCAGCGCCGGACCCAGCGTTCGCTGCGCCAGCTCGGGGTCCAGCCGGTCACGCGCTGCAGCTGCACCTCGAAGCCCAGCAGGTGCAGCCAGTCCCTCAGGCGGTGGGCGGCGATCGGCTGCAGCGGCCAGGCCGCCGAGGCCGAGGCGGCAGACCGCTTTTGGCGGCGCAGCAATCGCTGGCCCCAAAGGCTCCAGGGGTTGAAGCCCATGATCAGGACCTGGCCTTCGGCAATCAGCACCCGCTCGACCTCGCGCAGACAGGTGTGGGGATCGGCGGAGCGCTCCAGGGTGTGCGGCAGCACCACCAGATCGAGTGACTCGGCCGCCCAGGGCCAGGCGCGGCTGTCAAAGGCCAGGTCCGGGGGGGGACCCACCTCGTCGAACTCCTGGGCGGCGCGCCAGCGGTGCGGCATGCGGTTGGCGCGCAAGGCATCGAAGCCGGGCCAGCCGGCCTGCAAGGCGTGGTAGCCGAACACATCGGCCAGCAAGGCGTCGGCCTGCGCCTGCTCCCAATCGAGCAAGCGTTGCGCGGTAGGCGCGCCCAGCGCATGCAGCCAGGCGGGCACCGGAACAGGGCTTTCTATAATCTGACGCGACATGCGATTGACTCCACTGCCCGCTTTCGCCGACAACTACATCTGGTTGCTGCAACACCAGCAGCAGGTGCTGGCGGTCGACCCGGGCGACGGACAGGCGGTGCTGCAGTGGCTTGCCGGCACGCCCGGTCTGCAGCTCGACACGATTCTAGTCACCCACCACCACGCCGATCACACCGGCGGTCTGCCGGAACTGGTGCAGGCCACCGGCGCCCGCGTGATCGGTCCTGCGCTCGAGAAAATGCCCGTGCCCCACACCCCGGTGAGCGAGGGCGAAACCGTCGCCTGGGGACCCCTGACCTGGCAGGTGATCGACGTGCCGGGCCACACGGCGGGCCATGTGGCTTACTGGGCACAGCCCGAAGGCCAGGACCCCCTTTTGTTCTGCGGCGACACACTCTTTTCGGGCGGCTGCGGTCGGCTGTTTGAGGGCACCGCCGCCCAAATGCTCGATTCGCTCGACCGTCTGGCGGCACTGCCCGCGCGCACCCGCGTCTGCTGCGCCCACGAATACACCCTCTCCAACCTGCGCTTTGCCCGCGCGGTCGAACCGAACAACGCCGCGCTGGCGGAACACGAGCAGACCTGCCTGGCCTGGCGTGCGCAGGGCATCCCGACCCTGCCCGCGGTGCTGGGGCAGGAGCTGAGCATCAACCCCTTTCTGCACAGCCGCAGCCCGGACGTGCGGGCCGCGGTGACGCAGCACACCGGCACCCTGCCGCAGGACGACGCGCAGGCGTTCGCACTGCTGCGTGAATGGAAAAACCAGTTCAAATGAATCCACTCTTTCACCTTCGTGGCCTGCGATCGGCCAGTCTGGGGCTGTTGCTGGCCAGCCTGCTGTGGCTCGCCGGGTGTGCAGCGCCGGGGCCAGGCGCCCCCGCCGCCACAACGGCGGCGCCCACACCCACCGCCAGCCCAGCGCAGCCGGTGCCCGCGCCCGAGGCCACAGCGGCAACGCCCGTGCAGCTCAGCGAACCAATCCGGCCCGCACTGCCGGCCCAGCTCAGCACCGATGGCCGGCTGGGTCTGCAGGCGCCGGCGGACATCTGGGAACGCATCCGCCGCGGCTTTGCCATGCCTGACCTCGAATCCGAGCTGGTGCGCGACCGCGAGCAGTGGTACGCCGCCCGTCCCGACTACATGCTGCGCATGACCGAGCGGTCGCGGCGCTACATCTTCTACATCGTCGAAGAGCTCGAGCGCCGCAAAATGCCCACCGAGCTGGCGCTGCTGCCCTTCATCGAATCGGCCTTCAACCCCGAAGCGGTCTCCAGCGCCAAGGCGGCGGGCATGTGGCAGTTCATGCCGGCCACCGGCAAATACTTCGACCTCAAGCAGAACGTGTTCCGCGACGAGCGTCGCGACATCCTCGAATCCACGCGGGCAGCGCTCGATTACCTGCAAAAACTCCACAACATGTTTGGCGACTGGCACCTGGCCCTGGCCGCCTACAACTGGGGAGAAGGCAGCGTCAGCCGCGCCCAGGCCCGCAACAAGGCGCGCGGCCTGCCGGTGGGCTACACCGACCTGCAGATGCCCACCGAAACCCGCTACTACGTGCCCAAACTGCAGGCGGTCAAGAACATCGTGGCCCAACCGCAGCTCTTCAATGTCCAGCTGCCCCTGATCCACAACCACCCCTACTTCAAGACCGTGTCGATCGAGCGCGACATCGATGTGGCCGTCGCCGCCCGCCTGGCCGAGGTCAAGCTCGAGGACTTCAAGGCCCTCAATCCCCAGATGAACCGGCCCGTGATCCTGGCCGCAGGCACACCGCAAATCCTGCTGCCCTGGGACAACGCCGCCATCTTCGAGCGCAACCTGCAACGCCACGCCGACCGGCCGCTGGCCAGCTGGACCGCCTGGACCACCCCCAAGACCATGAAGGTGGACGAGGCCGCCCAGCAGGTGGGCATGCCCTCGGCCCTGCTGCGCTCGGTCAACAGCATCCCGGGTGGCATGCTGCTCAAGGCGGGCTCGACCTTGCTGGTGCACCGCAAGGGCGCACTCGACAACGATGTGACCGAGCGCATTGCCGACAATGCCCAGCTCAGCCTGGCACCGGAGGTGGTGCTGCGGCGCATCTCGATCAAGGCCCGCAAGGGCGACACCCTGGCCAGCCTCGGGGCCCGACACGGCGTCTCGGCCGCCAACCTGGCCAGCTGGAACAAGCTGCCGGCCATGGCGGCGCTCAAGCCGGGCCAGACCGTGGTGGTGTTGGTGCCCAGTGTGGCTCCGCGCCTCGCGCCACGCACCGCCCAGCGCGGCAAGGCCAGCCCTGGCACCCCCGTGGCCAAAGCCGCCAAGGCCGGCAAAGGCAGCAAAGCCGCGCCAGCCCCCAAGCAGGTGGCCCAGGCCAGCCGTCCCCAGACGGCCAAGCGCTGAAGGACAAGGGCGGCTCAGAGTCAGGCGCGGGTCGTTCGGCTGCGTGCCACGAAGGCGTTGGTGAAGGTGCGGGCCAGCAACTGCCGGCTCGCCGGCGCCTGCGAGCTCACCCGCACATGCATGCGCCAGGCGTTGGAGACGGCATCCTCCTGAATCAGGCCATCGCGCGCATAAGCGTCACGCAGTTTGGAAAACGCGGCCAGGTACACCGCCCGGTCGGTGATCCAGGGGGCCACCGGCACGGCCTTGAACAGGTCGGTCGGCCCAGAGGTATGCAACCAGCGCAAGGCCTGCACCACGGCTTCGGTCAGGGCCATCGCCGTCTGAGGCTGACGCAGCAAAAACTCCTCCCGGGCCATCAGGCAGCCGCCGGGCAGGGCCCCTGCGGCCAGTTGCTGGGCCCCGGATGCGGTCCGGGCCTCGGCGATCAGGCGGACCTCGCCGCGCTGCTCGAGCCAGTGCATCACCGGATCGGGGCTGCACAAAGCGTCCACCTGCCCTTCCCACAAGGCGCCCAGGGCCGAGGCCGAGGTGCCCACTTCCACAAACTGGACGTCCTGCATCTGCAAACCATTGCGCAGCAGCCACAGGCCGCTCATCCAGTGCGTGGCCGAATCCAGTGCAGAGATACCGATGCGGGCAGATTTCATGTCCTGCCAGGAGCGCGGCGCCACGCGGACGGTGGAGACCCCCATGCTGAGCATGGGGGTGTTGGCCATCTGCAAAAAGGCCTGAAAAAACTGGCCTTGCCGCTGCAATTCAAAGACGTGTTCGAAAGCGCCGGCCAGCACATCGGCCTGGCCCTTGAGCACGCTCTGCACCGCTGCCTGCCCCGATTCGTGGGCGACCAGCTGGACCTGCAGGCCCTGCTGCCGGAAGAATCCGAGGCGCTCGGCCAGCCAGACCGGCAGGTGGTAGAGGCTGTTGCGCGCCCCCAGGGCCACCACAACGGGCTGGGCGGACTGGGCGCTTGGGGCGGCCTGCACAGGCCAACCGGCTGCCCCCCCGGCAGCCACCGCCATCGCCAGCCATCGCCTGCGTCCGCCATCCATCGCCCACAACTCCTTCTGTGGCAAGGGTAGAGGCAGAGGCGATTTGGCGCATCGGGACCGATCCGGACGGGGTTTTCACGTAAGGGCAGACCCGAGCCGCCCGATCAGGGCTCAGCGGCGGTCGACCAGCGCGTGGGCGATGGTGCCCAGGTCCACGTATTCGAGCTCGCTGCCCGCGGGCACGCCGCGCGCCAAGCGTGTCACGCGCAGGCCCTGCGCCTTGAGCATTTCGGCGATCACATGGGCGGTGGCCTCGCCCTCGGCGGTGAAGTTGGTGGCCAGAATGACTTCCCGCAGGGCGGCTTCGCGGCAGCGCTCGCGCAGGCGCGCCAGCCCGATGTCATGGGGGCCGATGCCGTCGAGCGGGCTGAGTTTGCCCATCAGGACAAAGTACAGGCCACGGTAAGTGCCGGTGCGCTCGATGGCCGACTGGTCGGCGGGCGTTTCGACCACGCACAGCTGGCCGCGCTCGCGCTGCGGGTCGGCACAGGTGGCACAGACCTCGTGCTCGGTGAAGGTGTGGCACAGGCTGCAGTGGCGCACCGCCGCCACCGCGTGGCTGAGCGCCTGCGCCAGTGTGGTGGCGGCCTGGCGGTCGTGCTGCAGCAGGTGAAAGGCCATGCGCTGGGCCGATTTGACGCCCACGCCCGGCAGGCCCTTGAGGGCCTGCACCAGTGCCGCCAGTGCGTGGGTGTCGGCCATGCGCTGGTTCAGAAGGGCAGCTTCATGCCGGGGGGCAGACCGGCGCTGAGCTTGCCCATCTTCTGCTGGGACACTTCCTCGGCCTCGCGCACCGCGGCGTTGAAGGCCGCGGCCACCAGATCTTCGAGCATGTCCTTGTCATCGGCCAGCAGGCTGGGGTCGATGGTGACGCGGCGCACCTCGTGCTTGCAGGTCATCAAGACCTTGACCAGGCCCGAGCCTGACTGGCCTTCGACCTCGATGTGGGCCAGTTCTTCCTGGGCCTTTTTCAGGTTGTCCTGCATGGCCTGGGCCTGCTTCATCAGGCCGGCCAGTTGTCCTTTGTTGAACATGGGGGTTCTTTCTGTCGGTGAAAAAATCAAAGGGGCTGAATGCTGCCGGGCACGATCTTCGCACCGAAGTCGCGCATCAGCGATTGCACCAGCGGATCGTTGTGGATCAGTTGGACGGCGGCATCCATCCGGGCGGCCATCGCCTGGGCATGGCGCTTGGCCGGACTGTCGGTCACGGTGCCCTGGCTGACCTGCAAGCGCACCGCATGGCCAGCCGCCTGCAGCGCCGACTGCAGGCGTTCGCAGGTGGCGGGGCGGGCCAGCGACTCGCTGTCCACGCACAGGCGCCAGACCTCGCCATCCCGACCCAGCAGCTGGGACTGCAGGGCCAGTTCGCGCACCAGTGCAGTGACCGCCTCGCTCGCCTGCAACTGCCCCACCACCTCGGCCCAGAAGTCGCCTTCGGGCGTGGGCTGCAGGGGCGCTTCGGGGCGCTTGAGGACTTCGGTGCGGCTGGGCGCGGCCGGGGCCGCCGGCGCCACCTCCCGAACGGGCAAAGGCTGCACGCGCGCGGCCTCGCGGGCAGCAGCAGGCATGCGCTCGGGCTCATCCTCAAAGGCCTCCCAAGGCGGCATGTCGTCCAGGGTGAGGGCTTCGGCCCCATGGTCTTCGGCCCTCTCCGGCGCCACGGCGGCTGCCAGCCGGGGGGCCGGGGCGACCGCTCGGGCGGACGCCAGCGCGGGGGGCGTTGCGGCGGGCGCAGGTGTAGGCGGGGGTGCGGGCGAGCGCGTGGGTGCAGGTGCAGGTGCGGGTGGCGGGGCCGCTCGAACGCTCAACTCAGGGCTTTTTTTTTCAGCCGGGGACGCCAGGCCTGCGGGCCGGAAGGCCAGCAAGCGCAGCAGCACCATGGTCAGCGCTGCATATTCATCAGGCGCCAGGCCCAGCTCGGTACGGCCGTGCAGGCAAAGGCTGTAGAGCAGCTGGGTCACATCGGCCGCCATCGCCTGCGCGAGTGCGGTGATCAGCGGGGCATCCGGATCATCGCTGGCCTGCTCGGCCAGGCCCGGCACCGCCTGCAGCACCGCCATGCGCTGCAGCACGGTGCCCATGTCTTCGAGCGTGGCGGCGGCCGACACGCCCTGCAAGCGCAGCGCGTCCACCAGCGCCACCACCGAGGCCCCGTCCCAATCGGCCAGGGCGCGCAGCAGCTGCAGCACGTGGCTGCGGTCCACGCTGCCCAGCATCTGGCGCACGCCGGCTTCCTGCAACTGGCCGCTGCCAAAGGCGATCGCCTGGTCGGTCAGGCTCAGCGCATCCCGCATGGAGCCCCGGGCGGCGCGCGCCAGCAGGCGCAGCGCCGGGGGCTCGGCGGCGATGCCTTCCTGGGCCAGCACACGGGTGAGGTGTTCAAACACCGTCTCGGGCGCCATCGGCCGCAGGTTGAACTGCAGGCAGCGAGAGAGCACCGTGACCGGGACTTTCTGCGGATCGGTCGTGGCCAGCACGAACTTGAGGTATTCGGGCGGCTCTTCCAGGGTCTTGAGCATCGCGTTGAACGCGGTGTTGGTGAGCATGTGCACTTCGTCGATCATGAAGACCTTGAAGCGCCCCTGCACCGGTTTGTAGACCGCCTGCTCCAGCAGACTTTGGACCTCATCGACGCCGCGGTTGGAGGCGGCGTCCAGCTCGGTGTAGTCCACAAAACGGCCGGCGTCGATGTCACGACAGGCCTGGCAAACGTCGCAGGGCTGGGCAGTGATGCCGCCCTGCCCTTCCGCGCACTGTCAGTTGAGCGACTTGGCCAAGATGCGCGAGACGGTGGTCTTGCCCACCCCCCGAGTGCCGGTGAACAGATACGCGTGGTGCAGGCGCTGCTGGGTCAGCGCGTTGCTCAGGGCCTGGACCACATGCTCCTGGCCCACCATTTCGGTGAAGGAACGCGGGCGGTACTTGCGGGCCAGGACAAGGTAGGACATGCGGCGATTCTATCGGGCGAGGACCCGTGCACTGCTGCAGGCGCAGCGGCCGCCCGGCGCCCGGAGAAATGTGCGCCGCCTCGCACCAAGGGTGGGGCACTGGCCTACAATCGGACCCGACGGGCCTTCCCGCATGGGGAAGCGGCCAACCGGGTCAGGCGGGGAACCGAGCAGCCCTAACCGCGGAGCCAGTGCCGGGGTCAAGGCTCGTCACCCTTTTCTTTTCGTCGGGTCTCGCCACAAACGACAACGCCCTGCCGGGGCAGGGCGGTCCACAGACGGCAGCGGTTTCAGGCGGCGCGGCGACGCAGCACGGGAAACGCGATGGTCTTGGCTTTGGCCGGGGGCGCTTTGCGCGGCACCGATTGGCCGGAGCGGATGAACTCGGCGACCAGCGCATCGGCCTCGGGGTGGGCACCCGCGAGGCTGGTTTCAAAGCGCAGATGGGCCTGCTTGGCCATGTGGGCCACGAAATTCTGAGGGTAATCCCTGACTCCGAAGCCGCGCAGCGCCATGACTTTCATGAAAGCGTTGGCGGCTTCCTCGACGGCAGCCTGGTATTCGGCGGAATCCACTGGGTGCATGTTGTCCTCGTCCACGGGGGGATGAATGTTGTACACACGGCCTTAACGCAGATCTATCCCATCCGGTAGACAGCATTTGTTCAAATTTGTGTCTCCTGCCCCAAGATGCCCTGGGCAGCCCGCCAGCCGCTGGCCAGACAGGCCGTCAGCAGGTAGCCCCCGGTGGGCGCCTCCCAGTCGAGCATTTCACCGGCGCAGTACACACCGGGACAGGCCTGCAGCATCAGGTCGGGGCTCAGGGCCTCGCGCCGCACACCGCCGGCCGTGCTGATGGCCTCGGCGATCGGGCGCGGCGCCTTCAGCCGCACCGGCAGCCCCTTGATGGCGTTCGCCAGCCTTTGGGGCTGTGTCCAGTCCTCCCGGGGCAGCAGCTCGTGCAGCAAACCCGCCTTGACGCCCTGCAGACCCAGCCGGCCCTTGAGGTGGCTGGCCAGGCTGCGGCTGCCCCGCGGCCGGGCGACTTCCTCGAGCACCTGCGGCAGGCCGAGGTCGGGCAGCAGGTCCAGCTGCAGCCAGGCCTGGCCTGTGGCGTTGATCTGCTCGCGCAGCGATGCCGAGGCGGCGTAAATCAGGCTGCCTTCCAGGCCGCTGGCCGTGACCACGAACTCCCCCTTGCGGCGCCAGGCGTCCTGCCCCGCCACCGGCTGCGTCTGCAGCACCACCGATTTGAGGGGCTGGCCGGCATGCCGCTGGGCAAAATGCGGTGTCCAGCCTTGGCCCTCGCGCCCCCAGACGTCAAAGCCGCAATTGGCCGGCTGCAGGGGCGCCAGCGGCACGCCCCGCGCCTGCAACAAGGGCATCCAGCTGCCGTCCGAGCCCAGGCGGGGCCAGCTGGCGCCGCCGAGGGCCAGCAAGGTGGCGCGGGCCTGCACCCTGGCCGTCACACCTTCATGGTGGAACAGCAAAGCGTCGTCATCCCAGCCCAGCCAGCGGTGGCGCATGTGAAAGCGCACCGGCTGGCCAGCCGCCGGGTGGCGCAGGCGGTGCAGCCAGGCCCGCAGCAAAGGGGCGGCCTTCATTTCATGGGGAAACACGCGGCCGGAGCTGCCGACAAAGGTGTCGGCCCCCAGCGCATCGGCCCAGGCACGCACCCGCTCACCGTCCATGCCGTCGAGCCAGTCGCTCACCCAGGCCTGTTGCAGGCCATAGCGGGCGTCGAAGGCGGGACGCCCTTCGCTGTGGGTCAGGTTCAGCCCACCTCGACCGGCCAGCAGGAACTTGCGGCCCACCGAAGGCATGGCATCGAAGACATGGACCGCGCGGCCGGCGGCGCTCAGCACCTCGGCGGCCATCAGGCCCGCCGGACCGGCGCCAACGATGGCCACATCCAGTCGGGTCGGGGGCGGGGGGAAAGGGGCGGAAACGGTCATGGGCCGAGGGGGGCCGCATCCCCACGCGACAGCGGAGACAGGCGGGTTTCTGTCAAAATAGCCGCCACTTTAGCTGCATCTTCATTCTTCACAAGGAACAGGCCATGGCCAGCGAGCTCATCAAACACATCAGCGACGCCTCTTTCGATGCCGACGTGATCCAGTCCGGCACCCCGGTGATCGTGGACTTCTGGGCCGAATGGTGCGGCCCCTGCAAGATGATCGCGCCCATCCTCGACGAAGTCGCCAGCGCCTACCAGGGCAAACTGCAGGTGGCCAAGATGAATGTGGACGAGAACCGCGATGTCCCCGCCAAGTTCGGCATCCGCGGCATCCCCACCCTCATGGTGTTCAAGGGCGGCCAGCTCGCCGCCACCAAGGTCGGCGCCATGAGCAAGGCCCAGCTGACCGCCTTCATCGACCAGCAGCTGGCCTGAACGCGGCGCCAAGCCTGAATACCGGGCCTGCGGGCCCGGTGGTGTCTGGCCAGAGGCGGCCCGAAACCTGTCATAATCCCAGCCAGCGCTGCCCAACAAGCCGAGCCGCTGCCCCGAGGCCCACGATGTTCCGCCACCCGGAACAGGCCCGGACCGAATTTTCCCTCCCCCGTTTTTGAGCCCACGACCCGGATTGAGGTCGCCTCCCTACAGGTCCATCCCATGCATCTGAATGAACTCAAGGCACAGCATGTGTCTGAACTGCTCAAGCAGGCCGAAGCACTCGAAATTGAAAACACCGGCCGCATG
>JACCEC010323252.1_pt1 | contig 15941 bp, 15 predicted proteins | sample 7450121 | NCBI WGS metagenome assembly JACCEC01 (sample SAMN15323455, study PRJNA562643) | freshwater metagenome | isolation source: river surface water | place: USA:Blue River Watershed | collected 2017-08-18 | reverse complement strand
GAGGACTCTGAGTATTTTGCCAGACGTATGCGTTTGTTTACTGGCGTGGTGCAAAACATCTGGCACGGCAACTGTGGAAGTACCAACTACTCAACATGGACTGTCAGTGGTCCAACCTTTGACGATTCTGGCAAGAGGATCTATCAAGGCGATCTACCTAACATGTTGGGTAAACATTACCTCAACGAAGAAACAGGAGAACTGCTTACTATCACTCACGACGATCCAGCTCTATGGAACAAAACTATCAAGCTGCGCTCAGCACATCGTTGCGCGTTTCCAGATCCTCACTATGTCTGTGCTACGTGTTTCGGTGGACTGAGTCTGAACGTCTCTAGGTTTGCTAATCTTGGTAACCTTTGTTCAGCTACTGGTACCAAGCAAGTAACTCAGCTTACACTTAGCAACAAGCATTACCAAGCTTCTGCTATCAGTTCGTCGTTCATTATCTTCGACTATCTACGTTCGTACCTTATTCCTTATCTGCCTACAAACGGTCAACATGTTTGTTTGGCCAGGCATCTTGTTCCGCAGTTTCCACATATCGCGGTTCCAAGAGACGAGTTTACAGGTTACTTGGACATCAAGAACACAAAGAGCGAAGAAGATTTTGACAAGCTCAATCCTTCAAGGATGTCGTCTATCTCCTCACTTGGTCTAACACTAACCAAAGACAACGTCACTGAAACTATTCCATTGGAGACAAGACAGAAAGCACGCAACACAGAACTCTCTTATGATTTCTTGTACTACGTCTGGAGCCATCCGCAACACGTCAGTGTAGACGCCATGAATAACTATTTGGTCAACATGATTGAATGGGATTTCAGCAAACCTATCTTTGGTATGCCTGACATGGAACAAAGCTACGCCGACCTTGCTGCTGAGATCGCCAACCTGATCGAGCGTCCTGCTAGTGAGAAGAATGGACGAACAAGGGAGCTGATAGATCACCGCATCCAGCGTATCTTCCGTATCGCAACACAAAAGCTTACGCTTAACTTAGCGTGTCTGGAAGTTATCATGTATGCAGCTTCAGTTCCTGAGCTTGGTAGTTATGAAATGAGCCGTGGTGCGGCAGAACCGATACATTGTTCGACAGATTTGTTGACAAAGCACCGATCACTTGGAGTGGCTTGTGCGTATCAAGACCACCAAAAGGTTCTGACATCTCCATCGAGCTACTTGCCTCACGATAAGGTAGGTTCCTACATGGACGTGTTCCTAACTCCGGCTGAAGTCGTTGCTAGCGGTCAGTTCTAACTGCAAACATAACCTATCGCCCTTAAATGGGCGATAGGTCTTTACTGGATCACTATGAAAGCTCTAACTATAGTCATACATACTCACAACTTTTGTGTTACTACTAACACTGACTTTGCTAAAGCATGTGTGCAAAAATTCACTGATCGACTTATCCACAGACCTTTCCAACAAGGACCACAACAAAAGCCAAAACTGTTTGCAAGCGTAAGAGCCGACATGAAAGAGTTCCGATTCGTTATCGGAGTTCTTGGTTCTTTTAAGAAATACATCGACGATCTTTCTTTTATAGATGGATACGACATGTCTTTTGCAGGAGTTCCTTCTTGTAAGAAGACAACCTATGAGTTAGTTGAAAACTCAGAGTACAGAGACTATCAGATCCCTGTAAGAGACTTCGTGCTGACTCCTATCAGTGCAGACTACGCTTACTCAAGACTTATCACTATGCCAACTGGCACTGGTAAAACTAAGACGGCACTTATGACGGCAGCCTTGATTGGTAACAAGATAGGTGTTGTTGTTCTTGCTAAGTATGTTGAGAAATGGGTGGCTGATATACAAGAGACTTTTAAGATAGATCCAAAGAGGATCTTGGTTGTTGTAGGTGCTAAGTATTTGAAAGGATTATTATTCTTAGCATCTCAAGATAAACTAGACGACTATGATGCCATCGTTATAAGTATGCAAACACTTGCACCTTACTACGATACCTATGAAGCATACGGTGATACTTTTGATGATCTAGGGTTTGATGTAAGACCTGGTGATCTTTTTACCAAATGTGGAATAGGTACAGTCATTATAGATGAGTCTCATGAGCACATTCATTTGGTGCATCGAGTGATGAGCTATATGCATGTACTTATGACTATCGCACTGAGCGCTACGTTTCAGTCTGACGATATGTTCATAACGCGCATACATAAAGCTATGTTTCCGCATGAGATACGTATCAACTCAGTTAAGATGAAGAAGTATATTCATCTGTCTGCTGTTGCGTATAACTTTAGGAACTTCAATAAGAACAAGATAAGAACAAGCTCATGGGGTTCTACCTCGTATTCTCATGTTGAGTTTGAGAAAGCTATTCTGAAGGATGGTAACTATCTGAACAACTATTTGAGGATGTTAAGCTCGACTATAAGGACCGGCTATGTCGATGACTACAAGAAAGGAGATAAATGTCTGGTCTTTGCTAGCCGTATTGAACTGGTTAACAAAATCGTCAAGAACTTAGAAAAGCTCTTTCCTCAGTTTAAAGTCAGTAGCTATGTTAAGGATGATGATTATCTTGTTTTGAAAGACTCTGATATCATAGTCTCAACACTTGGCTCAGCTGGCACTGCTGTTGATATAAAAGGACTAACGTGTGTATTGTTATCTGTGGCTATCAATAGCTCTGTAAGTAACTTGCAAGCTTTAGGTAGGCTAAGAGAGATAACAGGACGCATTGTAAGGTTCTATTATTTCTACTGTGAGCAAATCCCTAAGCATGTTGAATATCATTACAACAAAGTAGAACTGTTTCGAGACAGAGTGCTTAGGTTCAACGAGTATTTCTCTGACGTACTCATATAAGAACACCTACTCCATACGCCGCAAGGCGTATGGAGTAGTATGTTTTTTTTTACTTTTACTCAGGTAACTTAGGCATATTGCGTTTTTGCGCAGCTTCAAGTTTTACGATCATGTCGATCATTGAACGAGTATACCATCTAGGTTTACTGTAGAACTCCTCGAACTTCTCGCCTGTGTACTTAAGTATATCTCTTTCAAGATACTCATGCATGAGATACTCATAACCTACTCCAGACATTCTGTCCATGATAGGCTTTTGTTCAAACACAGCAACTTTTTCATCACTATGTTTTTTCTTACGAGTATCTATATCGAACTCAAGCTCGTAGACTCTTTTCAGAACCTCAGCAACTTGACCAGGAGGAACCTTGGCAACGTGTTTGGCGATCTTATTAAGATAGACGTTAACATCTTTAACGACATGCATGCCGTTGACTACGTCCTTACCAAACAACGGATGCCATAGATTGTTACTTCTTATCGATCTTTTAACTGCATCAGTATCTGTAAGAATAGGACGAAAAAAAGCTGGATGGTGTCCAATGGCACGGCGTTAGTGAAGTTAGTTTTGGTAGCTTCATCTTTAGTTGACTTGCCACAGTTATCACATTGGAGAACAGGAGCAGCAACAATAGAGATAACGTTCTTTTCCAAGTGTGTAACAACTGCTTCCATGATCTTCTTGCGAATCTCATCGTGAGCTGAGAATACTGAAAGCTGTTCTTCAATAGCCTCCTTCTCATCCATCACGGCGTGACCAATATCGATCTGTGAAATGTAGTGCGTGTATTGTCGCGCAATAGAGGCCAAGCTCATCTGGTTAAGCAACTGGTTGCGTTTGGTCATGTTGGTGTCTTCACTAACCAACTTCTCAACACTACCAACCAATGCACCGATCCATGAATTTGTAGATGCTTCCATGTCTGCAATGTTGACAGACTTAACAGTAATGAAGATCTCATAACCATTAAACATACCAACGTTGTAGCGTTTAGCTTCGTTGTTGATCAGAGTCTTCTGATAGTTCAGAACTTCTTCAGTAGTACGTACACGTGAACGACGATCACACATGAACATGAAGTGACTGTTGTCCAGAGTTGATGTACGGTTGATGATCAGCTCTTTCAAGTTGAATGTACGCTTGATAACACAGTTGGATTTCCCTGGGTTGTCAAGACATGCACGCTCATAAGGATAGCCTTTAGGGAAACGACTTTCCATGAAGGCTGCAATCATCACAGGAATGTCTTCACTATGGATGAGTTTCCTCAGTGGATGATTGGCGTCAGTTGGTTCGTACTGAGTCAGATCAATGTCAATCGTTGTCTCAAAGATAAACTCAATGAGAAAGTCAACGATCTTAGACGTAGTAAGACCAGTAAGAGCAGAGAACGCCAAGCCGTAAGTAGCACGACCAAGGTTGTAGTTCATTTCAGTCAGAGACTGATTGAACCTTACATAGTCCAGATCAGACGCTGCACGGAAAGTAACCCAGATGCCTGACGACCAGAGAGCTACTTGAGTCAACGCTGTCAGACCAAGAGTAGTCATAGTGCGAACAGCTGAGCGACTACCTTCGAGCTTTTCGTTGCCTAGCGGAGCCCAGGTAACGTGACGTGGATTCAGTTTGCGACCACGGAACTCAACGTCGTTACTGAACGGTGCTTCAGAGGTACGAACTTCGTCTTGATACATACCGTTGTATGTGGTAGAACGAAGGCCCTTGTTAACCACCTCAAGCCATTTGCGTGACTTAGCGTCATCACCAATAGCAATAGCTGGCATAGCTTTTTCAGCAAATGCAGTATGCGCACGAGACAGAGATGGCATCACAAAAGGTTCGTACTTACCACCTATTTCTTCAGTGAACTCGGTATCCCAAGGACGCTGGTATTCAACACGTCCTTCAAATTCCTCAGCTGGTGCAATCAGTCCATCCGTCAGAGCTTTTGGAGTGGTGACCTTTTGTTCGTCTTTGATGTTTGCTTGTGTGACACTTGTGTAGACACCAACAAGTTCAGTGTCTGGTGGCAGCTGAACGTCTTGTTCTTCAATTTGGGTGTTAGGGTTTTCGGATGTCATTTTTTAAGTTCCTTTTCTATTTACAGGGTTTGGATTTGGTTGATGGGATTGATACCTACATTAGAAGCTAATGCGTCGGCATCACTTGGAGTGAAGGGGTGAGTCACTCGATTAAAGACAACTTGACCACTGTCGATAGCATTAACAAAAGCTTCAGGAGTAACGTATTTGTTTTTGCTACCCAGTGCTTCCATAACGCTTGCACTGATAGTCATCAGTGCTGGAGTAAACAGTGCTTGTGACTTCATCATGCAGTCACTCAGCATACTTGTACAGTTTGTATATACAACCAGATCAGGCTCCAGTACAGGACCTTTGCGATCCCATAGTACTGTAGAAATAGCTTTGACTGTATTTGAAGCGTTCTCAATATCACTCCTGAGTGCTTTGGTGACGATAGCGAGTTCGTTCCAGCGTTCTGGATGAACAAAAGGTCTCAGGGTAGTTTGCAGATCGTTTACTTGGCTGGCCATCATTTCAGCAACATGTACTACATAACCAGAAAGATTTACACGCAACTTATGTGCATCTTCCCAGTTGATATTAGGAACAGTAGCCGAAACACGAATGTCAGCTTTTTGCATGAGCTGCTCAAGAATAGGATTGACTTGAGCTGTTTTTTGCAAATGATATCTGTTTGAAGGTTTGGTCACGATTATCGCCTATAAAAAAAAGAAAAGTTGATCAATTAAGGAAGCCTAACTGTCAGGCTATAGTATGACCTTATGTCTTAGAATCAACCAAAGCATCATCATGGATCCATTAATAGTCTATTATCTAGAGCACACGTTCTCTCCTGAGCAACTTGAAGATCTGTTAAGTTCTTTTGCGTTGATGGAAACTTTTGAGCTCCCTCATTACCAGCAAAAATACATAGATCTGATCAGTAACTCAGAGCATATGAGCTCAGCTATAGTACAGGATACTTTCTATAGTTTAGTTAGAACCGATACGATCGATATCTTAAAGCGTCATGGTGTTAAAACCGCAGATTACGCTACACTTGCACAGCTCATCGAGATAGCAACTTCGTTAGCCATTTTACAAAACTTAGAAAACCCAGAACCAGTCCTTATTACATTAGAAGGATTGGAAGACGACACTACTAAGATATTCAGGATAATCTCTGACTATACAGTTATGTCTGAATTTGATCTATATACAGTTATCGAATCTGTTGAACCTAAACTCCTTCAGGCTATCAAACAGGTATGCATATCGCTTGAGAACGCTAACGAAGACTCTAAGGAAGTCAACCAAACAGTTCACGTAGAGCTACTGAAGATGCTATCGGAATACTGTAAAGATTCCGTCATCACTCCTGTTGGTATTGAGTTAGTTAAGACAGGATTCAAAGTAGGTTATAGGTTTAGCGACTACATAGGTTCTGTAAGGGGAACTGATGTAGAGAAGACTTACGAGGATGTGGCTAAAGATGTCTATTCGTTGCTTGTTATAAGTAGCGACGGTATAGCTGCACCGTTGGTTATCTTTAAAAAATACAGCGATCAGTTATTTGATTCTTTCAGCGTAGCTATGGAAGTAGAAAGACATTTAACTGCATTTATCAAAAATTTCCAAGAATATACGGAGTTTGTTCGTGCTCAAAATTCAGTATCTTGAACTAGCGTTATCGCTTAACATGCCCAGAAATCTTAACTGGGCTTATAATGTTTACGCTATAACCAAACCAAACAAAGAACCGCAACCTATTCCTTCTAAGGAAAATGTTGGGATGTGTTATAAACGTGACTGGGGGTTTGAAGTCATTGTTCCTAACACTAATGCTACAGAAGGAGCGCCTGAATATATCTTCGATAGGATAGATGACGCAGAAAAAGGTATGCCGTTATTTGGGTTTATGGATGTAGTTGTTGCTCAGCCTGGGTGGTTGCCTAACATTACTGTTCCTACTGAAACCGTAGTTGGACGCCTACATCTTAACTCACTATGTATCGTAAATGCATTTGGTGATAAGATTCCGTTTGTTAACACGTCTCCTTTCTCTATAGCCAAAATCGAGCAGTATGTTGTAGAACATATGAAGGATACTCCACCTCCTGGTGCTCCTAGAGACCCTAAGGTGTTTTACTGTGATGAGCTAATTAAGTTCAACAACAGTATTCCTTTCATTGAGGAACTATCTTCTTTGAGTTTGATATCAAGTACACCTAGACTCATATGTCCTCCTACTGGACTAAAAGAGTACAGAGAAACTCTTATCAAGGAATACGGCGACAGGTTAACCGATCCTGTGATCTTTGCTGAGTTTGAAGGCAAGCTTAAGCAATTTGATAAGGATTACATGAAGGGAGATCCAACTGACGGTAAGTTTGCTTCAGGTAAAGTAATGAACATTGCAAGAAAGAAGATGTTCCTTACAGTTGGTGTTGAAATGGGGTTCCAAAATAGTAAGAAGGTTAACCCTATTCTTACTTCTCTTTACGAAGAATATCCAAAGGACTCAGAAAAGCTCACTATGATCTTCAACGGTCAAAGAGCTGGTTCTTATTCTCGTGGTGCAGAAACAGTAGATGGTGGTGTTACTGAGAAGGTTACTAACCGAGCACTGGCTGATTATGCTATCAAGAGTGGTGACTGCGGTACTCAGTTAGGTAAGACTAACATCTTCTATGAACATGACTATGCTCAGTTGGCTGGTCGTTATTTAATCAGCGATACAGGTAAAACAACTCTTATCGAAACAAGCGATGACGCTAAAAGCTACTTAGGCAAAGTCATACGTGTAAGGTCTCCTCAATACTGCATCACTCCAGGTGAGCTTATCTGTGAGGTCTGTGCTGGTGTGAAGTTTGCTAAGTTCCGTACCAGTCTGTCTATTCCTGTGCAAGAAATTTCCTCAACTGTGTTGTTGTCCAAGTTGAAGAAAATGCACGGAACTGTCCTCTCAAGTACAACTATCGAATACCAACATTTCTCATAATGGAACAACTCATACTACATTTGTTTGGTGACTACGTCACTCAGACTGACTGGATGGCTAACAACAAGACTAAGAGATGGTATATAGCCTTTACACATGCCTTGGTTTATAGTCTTCCTTTCCTGTTACTTGATCCTTCGCTTACAGCTTTCCTCGTTATCTTTATCTCACATGCAGTTATAGATAAACTAAGATTAGCTAGATACGTTATCTTTTGTAAGAATTTGATAACTGATCCAACTTTGAAATGGTCTGATTGTAGTGCGACAGGATTTCATATGGACAGACCAGTTTGGTTAACGGTATGGTTGATGATCATTACAGATAACACCATGCATCTAGTCATCAATTACGCAGCATTAAGATGGCTATAAGTTTTCATTTCTCACAACCTTTCTCACAATCTCATAAAAGGACAAAACATGTTTGACGACGATTTCCCTGATGATTCTAGCGAATCTTCAAACGATAGCCAAGGCGGCGGCTACCAAGGCGGTGGTGGCGGAGGTGGTTACCAGAACCGTAACCAAGGAAGTAACGGAGGTTATCAGAACCGCAATCAGGGTGGCGGTGGTGGTTATCAAAACCGTAACCAAGGTGGAGGCGGCGGTGGTTACAATAAACCAAACAACGGTTACTCTGGTGGAGGCGGTGGCTACAATAAATCAGGAGGTGGCGGTGGTGGTTATAAAAAGCCAGCTCCTAAAGCTCCTGAGATGAAAGAACTCTACAAGCCGTATCTCATTGCTGGTACTGCTGACTTCCCGTCAAACAAGACAGCCGAATTGCGCTCTATCGTTGAGATGCTTGACAAACAATCATTCACCGCACGAGTAAATGGTATGCGAGGACTTGGCGAAGTAAGCGAAGAACTTGTCAAACAAACAAGGCATGAGCTTCATATCCCTTGGCGTGGGTTTGATGATAAAGAAAGTAACTTTAGCTGGGCGCATCCATTTGCGAGCGAGCTACTGTTGCAGATTTCACCAGCTGCTGAAAAACTCTCACCGGGTATTCAGAAGATGATGACTACCTACATCCGAATGATGCTTGGGTCTAATCTGAACTCTCCTGTTTTGTTTGCTGTTGTCTATTCTCCTGACTGTGCCGAAAAGCCTAACGAGAAAACCAAAGACACAGGTAATGTTGACATGATCATTACGCTTGCACATACATACCGTCGTCCAGTCTTTAACCTTGCTAAGGCCGACTGCGAAAAACGTATCCGTCATTTCCTTGGTCTTACAGACTAATCTCTCTTCATCACCCCAACCTGAAAGAAGCTTATCATGGCAGTTATTCCCCAATCCAAACCACAATCCAGCGTCAAATCCTCTACACCAGTGTCTGAGGTAGCGACAGCTGCTCCTGTTGTACAGTCTGTTACACCTGAACCCGTTGTTCAAGAAGTTGCAGCGGTTGCAGCTCCTGTTGCAGCGCCAGTGGTTCTGACCACAAGCAAAGCTCCTGTTGCACAAGCAGCTACTGAAGCTACTACACTGGAAACATTGTATTCACGTGCATTGAAAGCCGCTCAAGAAGAAGGCGTTGGCGCGACTCTGATGGTTGAACGCTTCAAGAAGTCTCTTGATCGATACTTCACCAAGATGGCTCCTGGTCAGATGCTCACTCCCAAAGAAGGTGCGTTTGAGCAGTATCTCCTGACAGAAGCTCTGATTGACTTCTTCAAGAATGAGAACGAAGCTATCCATCGTTTGTTGTGGAACTACCACATGCTTAGCGTTGTTTCTACGTTTGGCAAGAACTTTGAAATGATGAACCGTTATCTGAGCGATGAATGGACTTACGGTAAAGATCGTTACGACTTCTTCACTTCGGTCAACAATCTGGTGATGTGGACCGCCAATCCAGCTACTCGCGCTACAAACATCAAGAAGATTGCTGAGCAGTATCGCTTCAAAGGCATGTACTGGACTGAAGCCGTTCAATCGAACATGAGTAAGTTCTACGGTCTGTAATCATTACTACGCCATAAACTCACCTACAGCCTTGCGGCTGTAGGTGAGTAGTGTATGTTTGTATGTAAAAAAAACCAGAGAAGCTTTTTAGTTCTTCTCTGGTAAAAACAGCCGAGCCCCTTTACTCAGCCCCTTCAGCGTCGAGACGCCACAGTATAAGGAAGTCTTTAGATCAATTATCAATAATATATACTTTATATGAGAAACCTATTCTCAAACCTACCACCTTAAAGGATAAACAAAATGGCAACTAAAAAAGCACCAGTGTTTCGTTATCACGAAACGTTTGAATTAAAGGATCATGATATCCTTGAAACTATCTTGAAGTTTGTTCTTCAGATTGCTCCTTTGGAAAAACCAAATATCTTTATTGAGAAGATGAACTACGGAACCTTTCTTGCTATCAAGCAATATAAGGCTGACATCGTGTTCATGGGTGAACCCGACTATGTCCTGAGAGGAGCTAAAACTACACCTCACAAAAACAACATGGACGTGAATGTGGAGTTTATTTCTGAGGACAACTTTACTCAAATCGATAGTCCGACTTTGTCTATTGTCAAACCTAGAAACAATTATCAGTTATTTGTGACTAAGGATGACTTAAGTTTTACGATCCACGTTAACTCGACCGATAGTAGTGTCGTAGAACTAGCGGTATCGAATTACCTACCTGTAACAAAACCTTGTTCAAACAAAAAGCAGAAACAGACATCATGAGCAATAAAAGATACCTTCACCATGTGACACTAAATATTCACCCATTGACAACTAAACAGTGGATAATGAAGTGTCTTGCAGTTGAACGTGTTAAGCTTTGGAAGTACAACAGACATAACAGTCTGCGTCTTATTGATACTTATGTGTTTTCAGATGGCGTTACTATGTCTGAGATGGACAACATAGAGCAAGTTATCGAACACATGAATCAAGTTAAAGAAAGTAATAAGAAGGTGTTCATTAACTTGATTATTTCCAATGCTGGTGAAAGCGGTAACCATGAACTAGCGGTTACTTTATGGTGTTTGGAGAGTAATCTGTTTCTTACTTTGAGTGGTTATAGTGATATGGTTTCTGTTATCAGGAACTTGAACAATGTGACGTTCAGAGGAGATGAATCAAAGAAGTACACAACGCTGAAAGGAAAGGTTCGACAGGTACTTAAAGAGTTCAAAGTTAACCAGTTATCTGGCTGAAGACTTTATAAAAAATTTCAATCACATATACTCTATATGAACCTTACTGTCATGAGGTTCAGATGTTGGTAGGAATACCAACGCCAGCTTGCTCTAGCTGTACTTCTTAGAGCTGTTCCTTTTCATAGGAGATCATCATGACTGCTTCCACCACCGTTTTTGCCACCGCCGTTACCGCTACAGCCCAGTTCGGCAACTCTTTCGATACCTCCGGGTATCGTGAGCACCATCCAGTTGTGGTTTTGGCGTCCATGAAGCACTTTCCGTTGGGAAGTGAGCTCTTTTTGATCGTTGACGCTGCCGACCAAATGCTTGGTATCGCTACCAAGGTCGACAACGTGGATCAGGAGGACCCCATCAAGGGGGAGTATTACTGCACCAACGCTCGTCGGCTTTCCGACCGTTGGTCGGTTGACCGTGCGCTCAATTCCCTCGGGTTCAAAGAAGTGGATCCTGACCTGATCCACCAGTACCTGTAAAAGGGTACTAAGAACACAACGCCATCGGGGCGGGTGTTTTTTTTTTCTTTCCTATCAACTTTCAACTATACATACTTTACTTGAACCAACATCGGTTCTCTTATAAGAAAGTCCTACCGTGTTAACTTACGCAATCCATCAGAAGAACGTTTCCAAACCTGACGAATATGTCGGAATGAATGACGTTTACTTTACTAACGGTTCAGACTACATGTCCTATCCATTCGAGTTCAGGAACCAAGGAACTATGTTGTTACAAGACGGAATTTATCGTCGTAATTTCTGGACGACTAACCGTGGTCTTGTGATCGTTACACCTCACCTGACAGATACTGTCGATATTGCTTGGCTTGAAGCTAGCAACAAAGCTTGTGACGTTCTCCCCTATACTTGCAAAAGACTGGCAAGTTGGATAGTTAGTCACAAAAGACAACTGGCTGAGAATGAAGCTTATCAACGCAAAGTACTCCAGTATTACAAAAACTGTATCAGGATTGCTGGTGGTACTGAGCTTTCTGAGGAACATCTCACTCTTGCTAAAGATGTAATGAACCTTGACTGGTACTATGACTACAGTGACGACATCAGGGTCAGTCGTGCTGGTAAGGCTTCATTTGAAAGAATGAAACAAAGGCTTGAAGAAGCTAAAGTCCCTGGCTTCATGAAGGCTTACTCAGAGATCTTCATCAAACGTTAAACACCACCCCTACAGGAACCCGTCAAGGGTTCCTGTAGAGTAGTTATCTTTTTTTTTGTTTAGATATAATTCAATAGTTCTTCTGGTTTAGGCATCCTGAAAATGTTAGTACAGTACTCTATAGAGTTAACTGGACCACATAACAAGTTCATGTTCTGCATCTTAAAGACATCTAGCTGTATGTCGTCTATCCCAATAAGCTCACATATGTTAGTATCCTTAGATACGTTCATAACTTCAGTTGCTGTAGGATAAGCACCTACTGCATCAGAGTCAAACACATAAGCTCTAAAGCCTGTCTGAAGGTTAGGACAGTCTACAACTAACTTTAGTCCAAGTATCTGGTGTGTAGATTTAAGAGTTAAAATCCATCCAGCTAATCCAAGCGTCTCTTCAAAGTTATCATCCAGATAAGGATTTTTACTACTGAAGTTCTCTGATTCATCATCATCAAAGTCATCATCAGTAGCAACATCAGCCTCAGCTACTTGAGTAACAGGTCCAACAGAAGCAACAACATACTTAAGAGGATCACAGTAGTCTTGAAACGCATCAGCAATCTTCCTAGGCTGTGAGTTAAACCTAGAGAAGTCAGTCACAAAAGAGTTAAGTCCTATCGCCATACTTAAGTCTTTGGTCTTGAAGTCTAGAACAAGTTGAGACATAGCGTCCCAGTTGTTATAGATAACATACATCATTCTATACTTAGTCTGCATGAACGCATGCCATCTAAGTTCAGTATATCCTTTAGCTTCTTCAAAGTCAAGCTTATTTCTGTTTAAGTTACGATCAAGAGTATCACCTAACTTATAAGAAGCTTCCTCTGGTTTAGCGATACGTGTATATCGATATGTTGACATCTGACATATCAAGTAAAACGTAGCTGAGAGATAGAAGGTATGCCACTGCATAGCAGGATTGATAGGTTTTACTTTACCTGAAGAAGTAACCTTTTTAGTCTGTCCTTCTTTATATCTACAGATACGAACAGGGATACGATTATCGCACCACATATCACTTAAGTCCATTCCGTACTTAAGGAACGTGTTATTCATCTTTGGAATATCGAAGTTAATATTCCAAATAGCTACAAAGTCTGGCATCCATTTATGGAGTTGATCTATAGCTGCTTTAAGTATGTCAACAGGTGACTCAAGTATATCAAGGTTAAAGTTAAACCCATGTGGATAAATTACTCCTTCTGGAGCAGTAGGGTCAACTGGGAAAGGTTTTGTATACTCACCAAGATAATGTTGAGCAAGTCTGTGGTATTCAGATATAGGGTCTATCAAACCTTCAAAGTACATCTTAGTACCAAATGTCTTAACTTGATCTTTAAAACAGACAGTAATAAGTATAGGGTCTTCAGTACCTCTAACTACGTCTGTCTCAATGTCAAGAGAAGCAACAGTATAGGGACTACGGACTATATCTGGATACTTCTTAAGTTCTAGTCCTTTTATAATAGCTGAAGAACTGATTTCAGTTCCGTAGATATAAGGAGATGCACATAGTTCTCTTAGAGTATCCTTAGACCATGATTTCTCCAGTGCTCTGGCTACACTAGTACGAAGATCACTCTCAGTACACTGAATAGTAATAAGATTATCTTGATGTTCCCATTCCTTTTTCTGATAGTGATTTCTAGCATGTGGTGCAGTGATGCTAAATGTCCTAGGGAAATTTCTTACTAACTTTACATTAGGTCTTATTGTTCCATCGCTTAGATGTACCTGTTCTTTAATGAGATGGGTGTCCTCGGTACCTAGCTTGTCGTTTTTAGGGATATGTACCACAAAACGACATTCTGAACCGATCACAGTTGGTTTTTGTTTGTTAGTCATTTTGGTCCAAATGTATGAAGCGTCATTGGATCAAGGATCATGTCTTTATTTTACAGGAGAATTCACATGAATGTTTTTGACATTGGACGCAGTCATTCCAGTATGCTTAGCATTGCGGCCGAGATGATTGAATTTCAGGACGATCAGTTCGTTCATCAGCTTGAGGGTTTGTTTACCGAGATTAAACAAATGTATCCTAAACCTGGTATTTCTTTGCCAGCTTCGTTGGCTGATAAATTTTCAGCACGCATGTCTAAAATGATATTTAGTCGTTTTGGTTTAAAATGTAAAGTTGTTTATAACGAACATCTGGCAGCTATTCTGCCTATGTACGCTAACAGACATCACATTTTCCTTCCTGATATGTACAAGGGAGTAGAGATTGAAGAACAGAATAAGTTTTTATCTACTCTTAATAACAAAAAAGGTACCATTGATCTGGCTAAAGCAAAGATAGGTGGAATCTATAGCGAGTACGAACATAGTTTATATATTAACTATGACGATTTTTTCAGTAACGACATGCTGACTCCTGGTCAAGCCACTGGCATCACTTTACACGAACTAGGGCATGCGTTTTACAATATTTCGCATGGAGATAGATGGCATACAGCTAATCAGATTTTAGCAGACTTAGCTATAAAGGTCTCTGGCAAAAAGAACAATGATCGCAGTCTTGTTTATAAAGAACTTGAAAAGTATAACGAAAATATCAAAAAAGACGAACTGGACAAGATGATCAACGGAGAACCTGTTGTGTCTGGTTATCTTTGGTTCAAGTATATTGCCGAAGGTAACTTTAACGCTGCAGGCGGAAGCACACAAGTTACTACATATGACAAAACAAGCTGCGAACAAATGGCAGATAACTTTGCTGCTAGGTTTGGTTATGGTCGTGAAGTTGTAGAGGGACTTGAATCTATTTATAAACTCTATGGTTCATTTAACCACAGTTGGTATATGGTTAGCGGGGCCATGATCTGGGAACTCATGTGGACTGTATATGCTGCTATTATAGCTATACTTATGATTCAGTCTGGTCTAGCTATGATGAATCCATATGCTATTTTCCAGGGTATTTTTATTGGATTTATTGTAGTTTCTTATGTCTTTGCTACAGGAGAATCTACACGCGACTATAGATATGACGAACTTAAGTTTAGATACAAACGTATTCGTGACCAAATGGTTACGCGACTTAAGGACAAATCTCTTGACAAGAAAACAGTTACCAGTATTTTAGAAAACATCAAATACACCGATGATGTTATTAAGTCAGTTTATGAAGACTGGTCTATATATCGTGTCGTACTTAATCGAATCATCCCAGCTAACTGGGCGGCTAAGAATGCCGTAGAGGATGAGCAGCTTCTTGAGACTCTTGCAGCTAACGCCATGTTTATGAAAGCTGCACAAATCCGCACTATCGTTTAATCTCTTTTTTGGATAATCATCATGCTTAACTTACGTTTCAAACTCTCCCAATCCAACGGTTCTTTTGTAAGTTCTAACCTTACGTCAGGACGTTCTATTTCTTTAGTGACTTCTGTTGCTATTGCCCGCACTCTGGCATATCGTCTTCCGTTGCCACGTGAGAAGAAATTCGATTACCGTAACTACTATAAAATCGAATCAGCTCTTTATACAAAGGTATCTGCTCTTTTGTCAACTCTCAATGAAATTGTGAGTATCGATCACAATGCTATTCAGCGTTTCGTAGAAGCTCTTTATATGTTTCGCTGCCAGACGGCGTTTCCTCGTGAGACTATTTGTTGTGTCAATTCTGAAACAGCAGTAGCAGACTTCTTTGACTTTGGTTGCTGTATTCCCGTTGACATGATGACATTGATTGCTTCTTCTTCAAGCAGCATCTCTT
>JACCEC012556144.1_pt1 | contig 15955 bp, 12 predicted proteins | sample 7450121 | NCBI WGS metagenome assembly JACCEC01 (sample SAMN15323455, study PRJNA562643) | freshwater metagenome | isolation source: river surface water | place: USA:Blue River Watershed | collected 2017-08-18 | reverse complement strand
TCACGCGCCACGGCTTCAGGCCCGGCCCGTAAAATCGTTGGGTCGAGATTGCCCTGCAGGGCCACCCGATCACCCACGCGGGCACGTGCCTTGCCGATATCGATTGTCCAATCCAGACCCAGCCCATCGGCGCCGGTATCGGCCAATGCCTCCAGCCAGAGACCCCCGCCCTTGGTAAAGACAATCGACGGAATCCGTTCGCCGTTCCAGGTTTTATGCAGCGCGGCCACAATCCGCTTCATGTAGTTCAACGAAAACTCATGGAATGCCGATTCGGCCAACGTGCCACCCCAGGAATCAAAAATCATCACGGCCTGAGCACCGGCTTCAATCTGGGCATTTAGATACTGAATAACGGAGTCGGTCGTGACATCCAGTATCTTGTGCATCAGATCCGGGCGGTCATAGGCCATCGTTTTAATACGCGCGTAGTCATCTGACGCGCCACCTTCCACCATGTAGCAGGCCAAAGTCCAGGGGCTACCCGAGAACCCAATCAAAGGCACACTGTTATCCAGCGCCTTGCGGATCTCGGCCACGGCATCGATCACGTAACGTAACTGATCATGCGGATCGGGTACACAGAGATTGCGGATTTCCCATTCGTCGCGCAGCGGGCGTTCAAATTTAGGGCCTTCGCCTTCAGAAAAATACAAACCCAGACCCATAGCATCAGGCACAGTGAGAATATCCGAGAACAGAATCGCGGCATCCAGATCGTAGCGTGCCAACGGTTGCAACGTTACTTCGCAAGCGTAGGCCGGGTTCTTGCATAGCCCCAGAAAACTGCCGGCGCGTTTACGCGTCTCACGGTACTCCGGTAGATAACGACCTGCTTGGCGCATCAACCAAACAGGCGTCGTTTCAGTCGGTTCTTTAAGCAGGGCACGCAAAAAAAGGTCATTACGAGGACGAGACACGATAACTCCTAGACGATCTTGTATAAATAGATAAGCGACAATGGGCTAACAGGTCAGACACCGGAAACGTTATCCCGGCGCTCCAAGGTAATACCCAGTTGTTTGAATTTGCGATACAGGTGCGTGCGCTCCAGGCCACTCTGCTCGGCCACGCGCGTCATGTTGCCACTGCTGCGCGAGATATGATGCGTCAGATAAAGACGTTCGAAGGCATCGCGCGCCTCTTTTAAGGGCATCTCATAAAACTGCATCAGCGAGCCATCCGACTCCTCGACCGGCTTTTGCAGCACGGGCTCCGAGACAGACAACAACAATGCGTCCACATCCTGACGGCTGATGGTTTCATCCAGCGCGTTGAGCGCCAGATTCTTCAAAGCACCGAGCAACGAACTCCAGCCACCATCGGCCCCACTCCAGTTTTTCTGGCGCAAGACATTCAATGCATCGGGCGCCATATTGCGATGGGGCACATTGCCTTGCTCACACAAAAGCGTCAGCAGCGCGGGCAACAATTCTGGTAGGTCATTCGCCGACTCGGCAATGGCTGGCAAGCCAACCCAGACATCGCTCAAGCGATTGACCAGCGCGGCATCAACCCCGCTCTCAATAATCGCTTCCGCAGAAACGCTGCTCGCCACGACCAGGGTCATACGATATTTGGCCAGGCGATCCAGAACGAAGCTCAGATTCATCTGCGCCATGCGGCCCGCCCCGTGAAGCTCGGGCAGGAATAAGACACCCCCCGCATGCTGCTCCAGCATTTCCTGGGTAATGGCACGACTTTCTTGTGAGAGATTCAGCCAGGGCGCATGCGGCGTAAGCAAACTACGCGCACCCACTTCAGCAATCAGTCCCTGCGCGCCACGCAAAAACAGGATCGGCGAATGCTTGGCCGACTGGGCAATACGTTGTCCGAATTTCTTCAGCAGACCAATCTGCAACAAAGAGTCCACGGCATAGTGCTGTCGGGTCGCCGAAGCATCCGGTTTCAGGCATTTCTTTACCGTCGCCAGCAGCTTCTGCAGAGCAATCGGCTTTTCCAGAAAATCGACGGCTCCAATACGCGTGGCTTCCACGGCCGTATCGATGGTGCCGTGACCGGACATCATTACCACCGGCATGGTCAGCAACCCATTGGCTGACCATTCCTTCAGCAAAGAAATCCCATCTGCATCCGGCATCCAGATATCGAGCAGCACCAGATCCGGGCGCCGGCTGCTTCGTAGCTCCCGGGCCTTGGTGGCATTTTCTGCCAACATGACGCTATGCCCTTCATCCGCGAGAATTTCGGACAGCAATTCCCGGATACCGACTTCGTCATCAACTACCAGTATTTCTGCCATATCAGGCTCCTACCGACTTCTGTGGTTCTTGATTTGAGGATTCGATGTCATCCACCATACGCAGGGTGATGCGTATCTCCGCGCCCCCGGTATCGCGATTAGCCAAGGCGATCTTGCCACCATGTTCTTCGATGATTTTCTTGACGATGGGCAAGCCCAGACCTGTGCCCTTAGGCTTGGTCGTTACGTAGGGCTCAAACGCATTGGCCATGATTTCCGCAGGAAAGCCCGGGCCCGTATCAGCAATCATCAGACAGACGTGTTTTCCCGTTAGCCGGGTAATGACATCGATCTTCGCCCCGACCAGACCCTCAGTCGCATCCTGTGCATTGCGAATGAGGTTGTGGATGATCTGACGCAATTGTGTCGGGTCACCTTTAATCTTAGGCAGCGCTGCAGCAAGCTCGGCCTTGATGGGCGTTTTGGAGCTTTCATAGAGCACGAGCATATCGCGCAGCAATTCATTGAGATCGAGCGCCATCAGATTAGCCGGTGGCAGGCGTGCGTAATCGCGGAAGCTATCGACCATGTGTTTCATGGCCTGCACCTGATTGACGATGGTGCGGGTCGAACGTTGCAGCATGTCTGCATCGGCATCGGCTAAATGCTTCGCCAACTTATGCTCCAGCCGCTCGGCAGCCAACTGTATCGGGGTGAGTGGGTTTTTAATTTCATGGGCCAGCCGGCGCGCCACTTCACCCCAGGCCGTTGCACGTTGTGCCGCAATCAGTTCAGTGATGTCATCAAACACGACGACATAACCACCGCCAGACTGCTCAGGCAATTCTGAGCCGTGCACCATCAGTTGCTGCTTACGACCATCCGGCAATACGCGTTCGACCTCCAGTTGCCAAGACGCATCACCATGCTGGGCAAAACCATCCCGAATGGTGCGGGCCAGATGCTCCTGACGTGGCCAGGCTTCAAGCGGCTCCGAGATTAACCCCACCCAATCTTCAGCCAGCAAGGTTTTAGCCGCGCCGTTCACGGCCTTCAAGACAAAACGGCGATCAAAAGCCAGCACACCCGCCGACAGGTTATCCAGCACTTCCTGCAGATAGGCGCGTGCCCGTTCCAGATCGGCTCGGTGGCGCTCGGTTTCGGTATGCGCTTCACGTAGCTGAAACGTCATCCGGTTAAAAGACTGCGTCAGAATGCCGAGCTCGTCGTTGCTGACCACCGTTTGCTTCGGCGAAAAGTCACCTGCGGCAACCGCCTGCGTCCCTTCGGCCAGAATCGTCAGCGGCGCAGTAAATCGACGCGCCAGAATAAACGCCGCCGAAAAGGCCGCCGCCAGCGCCAGCAGCAAAGTTAGGGTCAGCGTAATCGCATAGAGACGCGTTAGCCCGTCGCGCGCCAACTCCAGCTCTCGATATTCGCGATAGACCGACTGAACCGCTTCAGAATCTGCGGCCAGCTTGGACGGTACGGGGACAACGGCTTCTAAAAAGCGGTTAGACGGTTGTTGCGCCGATGCCGAAGGCAATAGCACCATGGCGCGCAAAACCGGCGATCCGGTGGCATCAGCCTCGATCACGCTAAACGCGCCACTTTTGCGGGCTTCAGCGACCTGAGCGGGCAAGGGCAATACGGGCATTTCGCCCGGCGCCTGCGTCGTAGCCAACACATCAATCCGGTTGCCCGACACTTGCAACAACGTGGTGGCCTGGGCACCCGTGACCTGCTTGAGCTTGGCCAGTACTGCCGGCGCTTGTGACGCATCGCGCTGGGCGATGGCTAACGCAGCATCCCGGGTTGTGCTGACCAGCCCTACTGTCACCCCCTCTAGCGCATCGCGGCCAAGATTCAGCCCCGCTTCCAAGGCCTGTTCAACGCGCACGTCAAACCAGCTTTCGATGCTGCGCGTCACAAACTGCACCGACACCGCATAAATCAGCGCACCCGGCACCAACGCCATGATGGCCAACATCAGCATCAGGCGAAATTTGAGGCGTGCCCCAAAAATCTGGTGGCGATGATCTCGCCATAAGCGGAAAAGCTGGACGCCGATCACCAAAACCATGGCCAGACCCAGAACCACATTGAGTCCCACCAACCAGGCGTAATGTCGGGCAAAGAAATCCGTATTCGCCGAGGCCTGGGTGAGCAGAAAAAGCAGCGCCACCGACACCAGCGTCATGATGAACAGAGCCAAGCGCATTACTTTGCTCCCGAGATGGCCGGAGCCGTCAGAAGGAATTTGCGCCAATCACTGTCCAAACGCCAATCACGATCCCCGAAGGAGACGACCTGGAAGGGTTTGGGCAAAAAAGCCGGATCCAGACGGAAACGCACCAAGACTTCGACGCTTTCCCCCGGCTTGATTCTCCCGGCAGGAAGACTCCAGCTGACCGGACGCGCCACATAATTAAGCGCATCGGGCAGGTTGAGGAAGTTACGACCTTCCTGACCTTCCGTCACACGATAGTTTCTGACCAGCGTGTTGTAGGTTAAGCGTCGATCCGTGTTCGCTGCATATAAGGCTTCGTCGACCCAATACCAACGAGGTCGGCGGACTTCACTTTGCATCTGAAAAACCAGGGGGATGCCGTGGTTCACAGCATCAACCAGTGCAGGAGAAAGCTGTAGACTAAAATTGCCCGTCAGCACAAAACTATCTTCGCTGGGTGTCAGCGACACCTGACGCACCTCTGCGCCAGCGTTGGCGGGGAGCGTCTGGACACCCAACAAGAAGCCGGCCAGGCACAACAGCCACCATTTCCAGAAGAAACGGTAGCGCAGGTTCATGCAGGCACCTTGGTTAACAGGGCATAAAAGAATCCATCGTGCCGGGCATCGGGCAGCAAGGATGTTTGTGATTCCAGCCGGGCATCCGGATGCTGGCTCAGGAAATTAGCGATCTGTGTCTGGTTTTCCAGGGCGAATACCGAGCAGGTGCCGTAGAGCAAGCGACCACCTGGTTTAAGCAACGGCCACAGCGCTTTCAGTAAGCGTTTCTGCGTCCGAGCCAGCGCGTACACATCATCGTTACGGCGCAACCATTTGGCATCCGGATGACGACCTGCCACACCAGAACCTGAGCAGGGCGCGTCCAGCAGCACGGCGTCGAAGGGGTGCTTGGCCCATGGCGTTGCCGTTTCTGCCGCATCAGCACAAACGACATGAACCTTTCGGTCAGCAGGAAAGCGCGATGCATCCAGTGCGCGGGCCAATCCGGCACAACGATCCGCATCCGACTCCACTGCGGTCAAGTCAATTGCCGCCGTCTCCAACAAGTGCGCCGCCTTGCCACCGGGGGCAGCGCAGGCATCCAGCACGCGCATGCCGGGTTGCACATCTAACAGCCTTGCTGCCTGCTGTGCGCCGATATCCTGCACGGCCACCAAGCCCTGGGCAAAGCCGGGCAAGGCCTCAGCAGGAACCGGTTGCACCAGAAGCAGCGCATCCGGTCCCTCTGCGGCAAGTCGCGGTTGAATGTCGATCCCAGCGTCACTCAGCTGTTGCACGTAATCGTCAACGCGCGTCGCCTGACGATTCACACGCAGCCCCATCGGGGGCTTCCGGTTTCCACCCGCAGCAATCTCTTGCCAGTTATCCGGCCAATCGGTTTGCAGACGTTCCAGCCACCACCGTGGATATTGCCAGTCCGCCTCTGGATCATTGGCAATCGCTTGATCCAGCACGCCACGCTCTCGCAGCGCCCGGCGCAAAATAGCGTTTACAAAGCCCCGATAACGCCCCGCTGACAGGGTAGCGGCGGCTTCAACGGCCTGATCAACTCCCACGTGGGCGCGTTCCGGATGCATTTCCAGCCAGCACAGAGCCACACGCAACAAACTCCGCAACTCGTCTTCGGCTGTTGGCCGATCCAGCAAGACGGATAATTCGACATCACCCCGGGAGTAACGACGCAAGGTGGCATACGTCAGATCAATGGCCTGCGATCGCACGGCGTTTTCTGGCAAGGACTGCTGGCGCAACTTGGCGAGCACCACGGTGAGGCTGCGGCCATAAGCCACCACTTCAGTGACGCAGGCCGCAGCGGTTAGCATGGCCCAAGCCAAAGAATCCGGAGCAAGCGATATGCGTGGCGCAGTCACCGAACGTGGCTTCTTAATTACGGAGCGCGCAGCGTAAAGTTGTTTTTGTGGATTGTTCATTATTGGTTTGAGTGTAGCATGTTTACAACACCATCTAGAGGCATAATCTGCGCATGAATTTCGCTTCGATCCTCGCTTGCCTGCGCAGCAAATATCTCCGCGTCTTGGTTGCCGGTGGTCTTTATATATTGACCCCGGGCGCTTATGCCTGGAACGCAACGGGGCATCGCGAGGTTGCGGTGGTGGCCTGGTCTGAGCTTTCGCCAAAAGCCCAGCGCGCCATCGGCTTGCTCCTCAAAGAGCAAACCCTGATTCCCAATCTGCAAAATTTACCCGCAGAAGAAGCCTGGATGGCCGCTGCACTCTGGCCCGATGAACTCCGGGAACAGGCCGAACTGTCAGGCAGCGCTGTTCCCCCGCCCAAAACAATGCAGCAATGGTTGCACCGGGCCCAAACCGGTGAAGCCACCCGTCGCTGGCACTTTGCCGATCGAGATATCGCCAAGCCATTTAACCAGCAACCGGTTCTTGGACTCCTCGAGCAAGCCCTAGCAGCGCAAATTCAGCTGCTTGGTGACACGTCGCTCTCGCAACAAGACCGCGCCGTTGCGCTGGCCTGGGTGAGTCATCTGGTGGCCGACGCCCATCAACCTTTACATACGGCGAGCCGACAGGACCCGGCACGTCCGGGTCAACTGGATGCCGGTGGGAATACCGTAACCGTATTTGACGCGGGACGCCGCCCGCCGGAGCCATTGAGTTTGCATCGCTGGTGGGATGAGCTACCCGGACACGCGCGACCTGGCACAGTGCGTTTCGAAACCGAAACAGCCCGGTTGCTCCGGCAGGCACAACAGCTGAACAATAACGAGATTGCAACACCGCCGCGTCACTGGATTGAAGAGTCTTTTACGCTGGCGCGGGATCAGGTTTATCCGGGGCTGGTGGACGACCCGGATAAGCCTGGCGCGTTTTTAATCCGGCAGGATTATTGGCTAGAAGCTCGCGACATTACGCGGGCGCGTATAGCGCTGGCCGGGCGGCGACTGGCTTTTATCGTGCAACAAGCGGTGAGAGATCTTTATTAATCAGTGAGGCGGCAGGGCGTGAATCGAAAAAACTACCCGCGCGCCATTGCCTCTAGCCGCGCAATACGCTCAGCCGTTTTGGGGTGTGTCGAAAACAGCGTATCGACACCACCACCCGCCAACGGATTCATGATCATCATCTGTGCCGTGGCCGGATGCGCTTCAGCCGTCGGGAACGGAATGCCGCGTGCGTAGGCATCAATCTTGCCCAATGCACTGGCCAAGGCCAGTGGGTCACCGCTAATCTCGGCACCCCCCCGGTCAGCTTCAAATTCGCGGGCACGCGAGATCGCCATCTGAATCAGCATCGCCGCAAGAGGGGCAATAATCGCAACAATGATACTCACCACCGCATTCGCCGGCCGCCCCTCTTCATCACGCCCACCAAAGAACATAGCGAAGTTCGCCAGTGCCGAAATGGCGCCGGCCAGCGTCGCGGCGATAGTAGAGGTCAGAATATCGCGATGCTTCACGTGGGCCAGCTCGTGTGCCATCACACCGCGCAGCTCCCGCTCGCTGAGCAGGCTGACAATGCCGGTCGTTGCAGCTACCGCTGCATTCTCTGGATTACGCCCGGTCGCAAATGCATTCGGCTGCGCTTCGTCAATCAGATAGACGCGCGGCATCGGCAATTGCGCCCGGCCCGCCAATTCACGCACCATGTTGTACAAATACGGTGACGAGGTCTCATCAACGGGTTGCGCGTTGTACATGCGCAGCACCATCTTGTCTGAAAACCAGTAGGCGAAGAAGTTCATCCCGCCACCCAGTAGCAAGGCCATCAGCATGCCTTCGCGACCCCCAATCAGGCCACCGATGGTCATGAATAGCGCCAGAATGGCCGCGAATAAAACCGTTGTTTTGAACCAGTTACCCATATTGCCTCCTATGCGCAGAAGCGTTGTTGCACACAGCCCTTATTAGAACGGAGCATGCCTTAATAAACGCTTAGCGATTGTGCTACTCAATTCGGGTTGTTTAGGCCGTTTTCAAGTGAGTAGGGTACCGACCGGCAATGGGTAGCCGCGCAGAAAATCTGCTGCTTTGAGTCGTTTGCCGCCGGGCGACTGCAGCACTTCCAGGCACAGCGCCCCTTCACCACACGCCACAACAACGCCTTCATCACCGGACGACAACACGGTGCCAGGCTGGCCGCTAGCGGCAACGATATGCGCTCCCCAGATCTTAATCGGCTGCTCACCTGAATGCAGGACAGCACCGGGAAATGGGTTGTAAGCACGGATCTTACGATCCAAAGCATGGGCAGCGGCCTGTAGATCGAGCAATGACTCCTGCTTCTCTAACTTATGCGCATAAGTGACGCCTACCTCGGCCTGCGGCACTGCCGTCAGGGTTGCTCCCGCTGCCAGCTGCTGCAACACCGCGACGATACGCTCTGCGCCCAGCGCCGCCAGACGGTCATGCAGCAAGGCCGTCGTATCTGTCCCCTGTATCGATAGGCGTGCTTCATCGACCACGCCACCGGTATCCAGACCGGCATCCATCTGCATGATGCAGACACCGGTTTCTTGGTCCCCGGCTTCAATAGCGCGATGAATCGGGGCTGCGCCCCGCCAGCGTGGCAGGATTGATGCATGAATATTCAAGCAACCATAGCGCGGCATATCCAGCACAGCCTGCGGCAAGATCAAGCCATAAGCGACGACAACCAGCACATCCAGGTTATAACCACGCACCAGCGCCTGAGCCTCGTCGTTGCGCATCGATACCGGTTGTTCCACCGGAATGCCATGGCTTGACGCCAGTTGCTTGACCGGGGAGGGCGTCAGCTGCATGCCGCGACCCGATGGCCGATCCGGTTGGGTGAGCGCCACCACAACGTTAAAACCGGCATCCAGAATGGCCTGCAAAGCCTGCTGGGCAAACGCCGGCGTTCCGGCAAAACCAACGCGCAGCGTCATACGTTCTGCCGCGCCAACTTGGCCAGTTTATTTTTAATCCGGGTCTGCTTTAGCTGAGACAGATGATCGACAAAGACTTTGCCGTTCAGGTGATCAATCTCATGCTGAATACAAATGGCTAACAGTTCGCCCGTTTCAAGCACATGCTCTTTGCCGTCCAGATCCTGATAGCGCACGCGCACATCAGACGGGCGATCCACTTTGTCGTAAACCCCGGGTACGGATAGGCAACCCTCTTCGTAAGTCTGCATGCCGCTCACCGATTCGATCACCGGATTAATAAAGGCTTGCAGTCCCTTCTGATCTTCCGACACATCAATGACGATGACGCGCTGGTGAACATTGACCTGAGTCGCTGCCAGACCAATTCCCGGGGCCTCGTACATGGTCTCGGCCATATCGGCGACCAGCTGACGCAGCGCGGCGTCAAACACCGTTACCGGTTTGGCAACCGTACGTAGCCGTTCATCCGGAAATCGCAGTATCGGTAACAGGGCCATGCTTTGCTCTCTGGTGGGCGTTAGATCAGGTTCGCTGATGTACAAAATGATTTATGCTTGTCGGGCGCAATCACTTTTGAGCGCCTCTTTGGGATTCATATTATAGCGATGCGGTCTAAATTCAACCGTTCTGCATTCCTCGCCCTCACACTCTTCGGGCTCCTGTCGGCAAAAGTATCCGCAGAGGCTGTCCCGCTCATCGTGCCGGAGGCCACATTCAGCACCTTGCCACGCATTACCGGCAATACGCTCAATCAAGGGCTGATGGATCAGCACAGCACTATTCGTATTCAGCTGAATGACCCCACTGATCGTCTCCGGCCGGAGACGCCCGTCATGGTCTTTCGGCAGGGGATTCGTCTGAACGCACCCGATGGTCGCGGACTGGGCGTATTGGCTGTTCCTATCGCTCAAGGACACTCGTTGAGTCAGCAGTCCGAAGCCAACGAGATTGCCAATCCCGACCAGCCGGGCGTCGCCTGGATCCGTTTACAATCGCTGCATCAGGAAGTCCTGCGTGGAGATAGCGTGATGACGCGTTCACAAGCCCAGTCCTATCAGCCTGCTGCCTGTAAAACGCCGACCCATCCAGAGACGCCCGCCCCCACCTCACAAGTCATTGCGCCGGTCAGCCAGGCCGACATGCTTTCGTCTGGTGGCGACTTACTGGTCATTTCTGGTGGCTGCGGCATCGGTCTAAACCGGGGTGACACGGTAACGCTCTGGCGTCCTGCTGTTGCGACCTATGGTCGCAAAATGGACCAACCTATTGAAAACAAACGCAATGACGCTTCGAGCGTCTTCGACGATAATCCAGCCATTAGCCGCACACAGACACCAGGCCACCGCATCGGCACCGCCACGGTGGTCGCGGTATACCCGGAAGCGGCCATCATTCGGGTTAAAAATATCAGCCAGGCCGTGCAACCCAAGGATCTGGTACGCATCAGCCCTGTAAAGAACTCACCATGAATCCATCCACCTCGCCCCACGATCAACAGGAACTTCGCAGCTGGCTGAATCTGACGCTGCCGGCCGGTATCGGCCCAAGAAAGCAGCAGCAACTGCTTCGCGCTTTTGGTCATCCGGATGCCGTCTTTGATGCCGGTCTGAGCGCCGTTGCTGGCCTCGTCGGCATCAAACTCGCCGAGTCGCTCTTTGACGGGCGCAATAACGAAGCGCAGCAAGCGCTGATCGCCACCACCCTGGCCTGGCTGAGCGAGCCCGGCCATCACATTGTGACGCTGGCCGACCGCGATTACCCGCAGCGCTTACTGGAATCTGATGACCCACCCAGCCTACTGTATATCAACGGTGATCCGGCCTATCTGAACCGCGCAGCTATTGGCATCGTGGGCAGCCGCAACGCCACACCTCAAGGCATCGAAAACGCGCTGGCTTTTTCCCGGGTGCTGGCTGATGCCGGGTTCACCATCATCAGTGGCTTGGCGCTGGGCATCGATGCTGCCGCTCACGAGGGCGCGATTCGTAGCGAGGCAGCGAGCGGCACCATTGCCATCATCGGCACCGGCATTGATCGCGTTTATCCTTCCAGCAATAAGAAACTGGCGCACGTGGTGACCGGCAAGGGCTGCATTATTTCTGAGTTTCCGCTCGGCACAGCCGCTACCGCCAGCAATTTCCCCCGTCGCAATCGGCTCATCGCAGGTTTGTCACAAGCCTGCCTGGTGGTAGAAGCGGCCCCCGCTTCCGGTTCGCTCATTACTGCCCGCCTGGCGGGCGAACTGGGTCGCGATCTATTTGCCATTCCCGGCTCGATCCATGCGCCACAATATAAAGGCTGCCACGCGCTCATCAAGCAAGGCGCCAAACTGGTTGAATGTGCCCAGGACATCCTGGAAGAACTGCGACCTCAGGCCGCCACCCAATCGGCCACCCCGGAACCCGCACCGGATAAACCTGAACACGCCCCGCTGATCGCCGCACTGGGTCACGACCCCTGCACCCTGGATCAACTCATCAGTCGTTCTGGCTTGACGGCAGACGCAGTTCTTGCGATGCTGACCGAACTCAGTCTGGAAGGTGTTGTGACAAACCTGCCGGGCGGGCGTTACCAACGCCTCATCCGCAGCTAACCTGCACTTTCAGGCTGTCTGACTGACCCAACGCGATAGGTTGCCCCATGCTCGATATCCTTGTTTACCTGTTCGAACACTTCGAAGAACTCGGCGCCGGCGACCAACAAAGCAACTTTGAAGAGTCGCCACTTTCGGAGACCCTGATCGAAGCCGGTTTTGAGCGCGAAGAGATTGACCAGGCCTTTGGCTGGCTGGCCGGGCTCAGCGGTGAGCGTCACCGTGCCATTTGCGCGCCTTCCGCCGACTCAGTCCGTATTTTTACCGATCGCGAATATGATCATCTGGGGCATGACTGCCTGAACTATCTGTTCGCCCTGGAAAAGCAGAATGCCGTACCGGCCGGACTACGTGAGCTGATTATTGATCGCGCCATGGCGATGGAAGATCTGACGCTGGATCACTTCAAAATTATCGTACTCATGGTCTTGTGGAGCCGTAATCAGGCGGTTGATAGTTTGCTGGTCGAGACCCTGCTTGACGACATGAGCGGTCCCTATAATTAATCTCGGTGAAAAGCAGGTTGCTTGCCAATACCGGCGCGGCCTCCTATGATGCGGCGGTTACTCGGTGCCTTTAGGGTACCGCCCACGCCCGGCAAACCTGACATCTGTTTGCCGGTCACCGAACATTGATCGGGTTGTCGAATCAGCCGCAAAGCCTTTCTGACAGCCACCGGGACGAGACACCACCCCATGGGAAAGAAACTAATCATTGCCGAAAAACCTTCCGTTGCGCTGGATATTTCCAAAGCGCTGGGTGGCTTTACCAAGCATGATGACTATTACGAAAGCGACGATTACGTCCTTTCCTCGGCCGTGGGTCACCTCCTGGCGCTGATCTGCCCCGAAGAATTTGAAGTCAAGCGCGGCAAGTGGACCTTTGCGCATCTGCCGGTGATTCCGCCACATTTTGATCTGCAGCCCATTGAGAAATCGGCACCGCGCCTGAAAGTGCTGCAGAAACTGCTGCGCCGCAAGGATATTGATGGCCTCATCAACGCCTGCGATGCGGGACGCGAAGGCGAGCTCATCTTTAATTACATCGCCCAATACGCCAAGGCCAAAGTGCCTGTACAGCGTTTGTGGCTGCAATCGATGACCAAAGAAGCCATCCAGAATGGCTTCGAGCATCTGCGCGATGGCGCCGACATGCAGGGGCTGGCCGATGCCGCCGTCTGCCGCTCGGAGTCAGACTGGCTGGTCGGCATTAATGGCACGCGTGCCATGACAGCCTTTAATTCCAAGACCGGTGGCTTTCACCTCACCACGGTTGGCCGCGTACAAACGCCGACCCTGTCGCTGGTTGTTGAGCGCGAAAAAGAGATCCGTGCCTTTGTGCCCCGTAACTATTGGGAAGTCGAAGGCGAATTTCAGGCCGCCGGCGGCACCTACATCGGCCGCTGGTTTGATGAAGGTTTCAAGAAGGGCGAAGACGAACACGCCCGCGCTGAACGCCTGTGGCAAGAACAGCAAGCGGATGCGATCCGTAGCGATTGTCTGGGAAAACCCGGCATCGTCACCGACACCGCAAAACCGGAAAATCGGCTATCTCCCCTGCTTTTTGACCTAACTAGCTTGCAACGTGAAGCGAACACGCGCTTTGGCTTCTCCGCCAAAACGACGCTATCTATCGCCCAGGCGTTGTACGAACGGCACAAGGTTTTAACCTATCCGCGTACCGATTCACGCGCTCTGCCCGAAGATTATCTGCCCACCGTGCACAACGTACTGGCCGGGCTGCCCGATCTTTACGCCCCCTTCGCCAACGAAATCGTTAAAGAAGGCTGGGTCAAACCGAACAAGCGCATCTTCAATAACACCAAGATCTCGGATCACTTCGCCATCATCCCAACCGGCACCGTGCCCAAGAGTTTGTCTGAAGTGGAAGCCAAACTGTACGACTTCGTCGTGCGCCGCTTCCTCTCGGTTTTCTACCCGGCCGCTGAATATCTGGTCACCACTCGTATTACCCGCGTTGGCACCCACCCCTTCAAAACCGAAGGCAAAGTCCTGGTTAAAAAGGGCTGGCTCACCGTGTACGGCAAGGAAGAAAGCGACGAAGAAACCAATCTGCCCGCCGTCACTGAGGGTGAAAAAGTACAGACGGAAGACGTGCGCGTTAAGGCCTCGGCCACACGCCCGCCAGCGCGCTACTCCGAAGCCACACTGCTTTCCGCCATGGAAGGCGCCGGCAAACGCATCGATGACGACGAACTCCGTGCCGCCATGGCCGGTCGCGGTCTGGGCACCCCAGCCACCCGCGCCCAGATCATCGAAGGCCTGCTTGCCGAACAGTATCTGCTGCGCGAAGGCCGCGAACTCATCCCGATGGCTAAAGCCTTTAATCTCATGACCCTGCTGGAAGGCCTGGGCGTTACCGCACTCACCTCGCCAGAGCTCACCGGTGAATGGGAATCCAAACTGGGCAGCATGGAGCGCGGCGAACTCTCGCGCAAACAGTTCATGGCAGAAATTGCCCAGATGACCGAAGACATGGTCGCCAAGGCCAAGAACTTCGAGCATGACACCATCCCCGGTGACTTCGGCACGCTGACGACCCCTTGCCCCAAGTGCGGCGGCGTCATGAAGGAAACCTACAAAAAGTTCCAGTGCGGTAGTTGCGACTACGGCCTCTGGAAAACCGTGGCCGGCCGCCAGTTTGAAGGTGCCGAAATCGAAACGCTGATCAAAGAGCGCCAGGTCGGCCCGCTCAACGGCTTCCGCAACAAGATGGGCCGCCCGTTTGCCGCGCTGATCAAACTCAATGACGAGCATCAGCCCGCGTTTGACTTTGGTAACTCGGACGATAGCTCGACCGAACCTGTTGATTTCTCAGGCGTTTCCAGCGTTGGCGCCTGCCCGAAATGCAAGGCTAACGTCTATCCGTACGTGACTTCTTATGTTTGCGAGAAGTCTGTAGGTCCTGAAAAGTCCTGCACCTTCCGCTCCGGCCAGATCATTTTGCAGCAACCTGTTGATAACGAACAGATGTCCAAGTTGCTCACTGCCGGCAAGACGGATCTACTGAAAGAGTTTGTTTCCTCACGGACCCGTCGTAAATTCTCGGCCTTCCTGGCCTTAGATAAAGATGGCAAGGTAGTCTTTGAATTCGAACCGCGTCCAGTAAAAGCGGGTACTGCCGCCAAGGACAAGGCCGCTCCCAAAAAGACGACGGGCAAAGCAGCTGCAGATGACGAGGCCAAGGCCGTTAAGAAGGTGACCGCGAAGAAGCCTGCTGCCAAAAAGCCGGCAGCCAAGAAACCCGTCGCTAAAAAGGCCACTGCGAAGAAACCAGCCGCCAAGTAAGCAACGAATAAGCGTGCTGCCAACAACAAGGACTCATGCGTCACTGATGTTTCACGTGAAACATCACATCAACTGGCCTTGCTGACCCCCGGCAACTGACAGGACAGGATAGCTTGCCTAACGGCATCGACGGCTTTGGGGCGCGGAAAAGTTGTGCGCCAAGCTAAGCCAACCGTGCGACCTACCCCTGCTGACTCTCCCGGCCTTGCCACGTGGCCGCCAGCCTCAGAAAACGGCAACACTTTGACCATGGGTTCACGATCAACCAATGGATCTGCCGCAGAGCTGGGCATGACGGCTATGCCTGCACCGCTCGCAACCATATGCCTGATGGTTTCTAATGAGCTTCCCTCGATTGATCCGGACAGGCCCTCCGCACGCTGCAGGCGCGGACAAGCTTCAAGCACCTGGTCACGGAAACAGTTACCGCTACCCAGCAAGAGCAACTGTTGCCCATCCAGTTCGTCATTGCGCACGGACTTTCTACCAGCCCATTCGTGCGCGGCTGGAACCACTACCCGAAACGGCTCCTCATAAACCCGCTGGGCCACTATGCCAGGCACATCGACAGGCAACGCCAAGACCAATATATCTAACTCGCCCTCTTTCAGCATGGGGATTAGGTTTGCAGTAAAGTCTTCCCGCAGGAATAAAGGCATATCCGGTGCCAGCTTATGCAGCACGGGTATCAGAGCCGGCAAGAGATACGGCGCAATG
>JACCEC011899082.1_pt1 | contig 15955 bp, 11 predicted proteins | sample 7450121 | NCBI WGS metagenome assembly JACCEC01 (sample SAMN15323455, study PRJNA562643) | freshwater metagenome | isolation source: river surface water | place: USA:Blue River Watershed | collected 2017-08-18 | reverse complement strand
TTGAATTGTAAATTGCTGCAACTTGAGTGCGTTCATAAATTTTGGCTTTGGTTGCAACATATTCCGACATCGAACCAAAGTGATCGACATGATCTTCAGCAACGTTCAAACAAACCGACGCAAGCGGACTCATTGAATAAACAAATGGTAATTGCGGAGCGCCAACTTCTACGGCGATGACATCATAAGGATCTGGGTCCATAACTACTTCAATCATGCTTCGACCAATATTTCCGGCTGCTACTGCGCGCAAACCAGCAGCCTGCAACATTGATTCAAGCATCAAGGTGGTGGTGGTTTTCCCATTAGTTCCGGTTACACATAACCACGGTGCCGGTTTTTCCAAATCCCGAAGTCGCCAAGCCACTTCTAGTTCACCCCAAACTGGAATTCCATTTTCAATCGCTGCAGTAATAACTGGATGACTTGGTGGCAAACCTGGAGAAACCACAACTACATTTGAAACTGCGGGTAATGCAAGAGGCTCTCCGAGGATGACGGTTGCGCCAAGAGTTTCAAGAATGTTTTTCTTCTCTTGCAAATCTAGCGTATCTCGCTCATCGATTGCGGTTACTTGTGCACAGAGGAAAGTTAAATTGTCGGCGGCTGCATATCCTGCAATCCCTAAACCAAAAACAGTGACTCGAATTTGAGACCAGTCACTGTTGCGATTCAAATCTTCCAGGTTCACTGCCTAATCCATTCGGCATAAAAAATTGCAATAGCAAGTGCAACCCCGAGCGCGTGAATTAACCAAAAGCGAACCACAATCGTAACTTCGTGCCAACCTAATAATTCGAAATGATGATGAAGTGGAGCCATGCGGAAAATTCTCTTGCCGCGAAGTTTGAACGAACCAACTTGCAAAATAACTGATACTGCGGTGGCCACGAATAGCAAACCAATCAGCGGCAACAACATCTGTGTTTTCGACATAATTGCAAGGGCTGCTAATCCACCACCAATTGCAAGAGATCCGGTGTCACCCATGAAGATTTGGGCTGGTGATGTGTTGTACCAAAGGAAACCTAAAAGTGCGCCAGCGAAAGCTGCGGCATAAACTGAAAGATCAAACGGGTCTGCAACCGAATAACAACGAGGCCCTGCTTCGTAAATACAAGATTGCCCATATTGCCAAACTGAAATTACTGTGTACGCACCAAAAGACATAACCGCAGCGCCAGTTGCTAAACCATCTAAACCATCTGTGAGATTAACTGCGTTAGTGGCAGACACAACAATAAAAATTACCCAAACGATAAAAAGTCCAGCTGGTAAAACCAAGCCAGTATCTCGAACAAATGAAATCGCCTGACTTGCAGGCGGCATAGTCGAATTCGTTGGGTTTAACCAAGTGACAGATGGATTTTGAGTCACAAGCCAAGCAAAAATCGCACCGCAAACAATTTGTCCACCGAATTTAGTTCGAGCTCTAATGCCGCTACTTCGTTGCTTGAAAATTTTCAAGTAGTCATCAGCAAAACCAACTGCACCCAAAGCAAAAGTTAAAAACAAAGCTACAAAGCTTGAATACGAAGGAGCTCTGAAAGTGATGATATGCGCCAGTGAATATCCAATAAACAATGAAAACAGAATCACTGCGCCACCCATAGCTGGAGTGCCAACTTTGGTTTCATGATCTGGGTAGTGGATATCTTCAGTGGATTGACGGATTGCTTGCGCTAAACCTTTTTGCCGTAAGAATTTTGCGAAAATTGGAGTGAGGATTAGGGACAAAATCAGCGAAATACCGCCGGCAATAAGCACCAACCTCATGAGTGCGTATTCTTCCCTGAAGCCCAGTCTGTGAGGGCTTGCGCCACGCTCTCCAGGCCAATCGCACGCGATGCCTTTAGATAGACGATGTCCCCTGATTTCAGCTCTGATTTAAGTAGTTTTATGGCTTCTTCAATGGTGTCGACATACAAGGATTCGTTATCCCAAGATCCTTCAAGTGATGCACCCATCTGAATCAATTTCGCACCTTTACCAACCGCAAGTAACCGGTTTACATCAAGGCGCACACAAAGTCTGCCAATTTCATCATGAGCTGAATCTGAATCTGCGCCGAGTTCGCGCATTTGACCTAAGACAGCCCAAGTTCTTCTGTCTCCTGCCATGGCTTTTAATGCCTTTAGTCCAGCACGCATCGATTCAGGATTTGCATTGTAGGCATCATTTACCAAGGTGACACCATTTGAAAGCTCAGAAACTTCCATCCGCCATTTCGATTGAGGTCGCGCATTTGAAATCGCATCACAAACTTTTTCGAAATCAAGTCCAAGCCCAATGCACATCGCAGCTACCGCTGCCGCATTGAACGTTTGATGCTCACCTACAAGATCAAGAGAAATATTTTTTGTATCACCGTTAAAAGTTAAGTCGAAAGATGGCTTTGCAGTTGGATCTAGAACCAAATTGCTAATTCTCACGTCGGCGGAATCTGATTGTCCAAAAGTAATTTTCTTGGAATTAGTTTTTGAATTCATTTTAGAAACTAATGGATCATCTGCAAATAGAATTTGTGTGCCTGATGGCTTCAACCTCTGCAATATTTCACTCTTCGCCGATGCAATGGCTTCACGTGAACCAAGCAGTTCAATATGAGCAGAACCGACATTTAGCACGGCTGCCACATCAGGTGCAGAAATTTCGCACAAGTAATCAATATGACCAATTCCGCGCATACCCATTTCAAGAACTAAAAACTTGGTGGAGACATCAGCCGACAAAATTGTGTTTGGCAAACCAATTTCATTGTTAAACGAACCGGCTGGAGCAATTGTGGAACCAAATTGCTGCAAAGTCGCTGCAAGTAAATCTTTGGTTGAAGTTTTTCCACTTGATCCAGTGATCGCGATAACTTGGGCATTGAGATTGTGTCGATGGTATTTAGCTAGCTTGCCAAGTCCAATAAGTGTGTCCTCAACAAGCAAACTCAAATCTTCGATTGGAGTGGAAACCATTGCGGCAACAGCACCGCGTTCAAATGCCTCTTCAATGAAGTCATGTCCATCAAAGTTTTCTCCCTTTATGGCAACAAATAAATCACCTGGTTGCACTTTGCGTGAATCGGTTTGAATTCCAGAAATAAATTCAGTTGCCGCATCGATGTACTCAATGCGTGCATTTGTTGCCTGCCCAAGTTCGGCTAAGGAATATTTCATGTCATTCTCGCTCTAAGCGCTTCAGCTAAAACAATCCGGTCATCAAACGGAGCAATTACGCCATTGACTTCTTGTCCGCTTTCATGTCCCTTGCCGAGCACAATTACACAATCACCAGGATTTGCAATCTTTACTGCGTAATGAATTGCTTCTAACCGATTTGCTACTTCCACAATTTCGGCTTGCGTGCTCTGCGCACCGCGTAAAACTTCAGCTCTAATTTCACTTGGTTCTTCAGTTCTTGGATTGTCATCGGTCACAATCACTAGGTCTGAGTAAAGGCCAGCGTTTTCACCCATAGGTGCTCGTTTATGCGGGTCTCGATCTCCACCGCAACCAAGTACAGATATCACCTTTCCGGTGGCACAGGTTCGTGCAACTTGAATTGCACGCGCAACCGCATCTGGAGTATGTGCGTAATCAACTAACGCCACAAAATCTTGTCCCGACTCAATCCGTTCGAGTCGACCTGGCACTTTGATGTCACTAAAAGCTGAAACAAATTTATGGAGGTCTAGTTTCAAGACATCGGCCACCGCAATAGCAGCCAAAGAATTGGCAATATTGAAATCCCCTGGAATTGCTAAAACAACTTTGACTTCTTTGTCTTTATATGTTGCGGTGAATTGAGTTTTGCCATCTGCCAGTACTTCTATGTTTTTGGCTTGCCAATCCGCATTTGGATTTGCAACTGCGTATGTAACAACCGGAATGTCAATCTTTTGCACCAACTCCACTCCCCAAGCATCATCAATACAAATTACAGCTTGTTCTGAGCGCTCTGTTGTGAACAATTTCGCTTTAGCGGCGAAGTAATCATTCATATCAGCGTGGAAATCAAGGTGATCTTGGGTTAATCCGGTAAAAACAGCAACGTCATATTTGATTCCATCGACTCTTCCGAGCGTTAGTGCATGGGAAGAGACTTCCATCACCAAACTTCGTGCACCTTTTTGATGTGCACCAAGCAGAATTGAGTGCAGGTCCGTTGATTCAGGCGTCGTGCGAGAACTTGAGAAAGAATCGTCGCCAAGCGAAATTCCAATTGTTCCTATCAAAAGTGGATTCTGCTCTAGGGCTTTGAAACCTGTTGAAATCATATTTGTGGTGGTGGTTTTTCCATTTGTTCCTGTAACCCCGACAGAAAGCAACTTACCTTGAGCATCTTGGTAAATATGTTTAGCCAAAATGGCCATGTCATGGCGTACATCATCGCTAAGGATGACTTCAATTCCATCCACAGCAAGTTTGGCTCCAACTGAATCTGTGAGAATAGCAACGGCACCTAGCGCAATAGCGTCGCTTGCAAATTCAATACCGTGTCTTTTGAAACCTGGAATTGCGGCAAAAACAAATCCAGGTTCAACTTTCCTGTGATCGTGAGTTATCCCTCTGACTTCTAAATTCGAAGCGATTGGTTTTAAATGTGATTTTTCAAGAACATTGTTTAAGGCAACGGAATTTAAAGTTGGTTTCACCAATCATCACCAATCCAATGGCAATCGGTCTGTAAGTTTTCCAGTAGGAACAACTCTCATGCGTTGAAGTGCAAAAGTCATAACCTTCTTGAATACAGGAGCTGCAACTTCACCACCATAGTGGCCGTTTACTGGTCGCTCTAAAACTACTGAAACGACAAGTTCTGGTTTATCAGCTGGTGCCATTCCAACGAAGGATGCAACATAGCCACTGTATTTGCCCTGTGCTTGGCTGTAGTAAGAAGCTGTTCCAGTCTTACCGGCGATTCGATATCCCTTAATTTTTGCTAACGGTGCAGTACCTTCGGCAGAAACCACACTTTCCATCATTAGGCGAACATTTCTTGCAACTTCGCTCGAGACTACGCGGCGACTTGTTGAAGCAGGAGTGGCTTCAAAGCGGCCCTCTTTATCTGTGTAACCAGAAATGATTTTTGGCACTACGCGTACTCCGTCGTTTGCAAAAGTTGCGTAGATACTGGCCGCCTGAAGTGCATTTACGCTGTAACCCTGCCCGAAAGATAAAGTTGGTTTTGTGGTTCCTGACCAAGTTTCAGGTTTTGGCAAAGTTCCGGAACTTTCACCAGGAAAATTCAAACCGGTTGGCTCGCCGATACCAAAAGCTCTAAGTGAGTTGTACAAAACATCATCGGACACGGTTTCGGCTGCCAGAATCGATCCAATATTTGATGAGACAGCCAAAACACCAGTTAGTGTTAATTTGATACGGCCATGCGGATCGTGGTCTTTAAAGATTTTGTTATAACGAGTTAACTTCGCTGGAATTACCATTTTGCTTCGTGGATTTAGTCCACCAAATTCCATTGCAGTAGCCATTGTGATGGCTTTGCCGATGCTTCCTGGCTCGTAGGCGTCAGTCACAATTCGATTGCCGCGATTCGATGCTTTAGATGAATTCAAATCGTTTGGATTAAACGTTGGCGCAGTGGCCATCGCCAGAACCTCACCAGTTCGTGGATCCATAACAATCACACTGCCACTTGCCGCATTAGTTCGCTTAACTTGTTCGGCAATCGCTTCTTGTGCTACCCATTGAATATCTCGATCAATAGTAAGTTGCACATTAGTGCCGTCAATTGCTTCGGTGAACACTTGATCAGCAGTTGAAACGCCTGGTACAACTGTGAAAGTTCGACTGCCATTAGTTCCTGCCAAAACAGAATTCAACATCATTTCAACGCCAGCACCGCCAAGACCATTGGAATTAACGTGCCCAAGAATGTTTGCACCAAGTTCGCCTTCTGGATAAGCGCGGGCCTGACTTCTTTCACTGAAGATACCTGGCAGACCTAGAGTTTCAATTAAATCCCAAGTAGTTGGTGTGACATTGCGTTTCAAAACTACATAACGACGCTCACCACTTAGTCGAACAGCTAAATCAGCTGGATCTAAGTCCAAGATGTTAGCCAATTTTCTGGCTTCTCCAACTGGGTCAGTTACTAAAGTTTGATCGGCAATCACATTTCGAGCATCTACTGTGACTGCAAGTAACACACCGTTTCGATCAACGATTTGACCACGAACCGCGGGAACAGCCACCGTTTGAGTATTTGTGCCAGCATTTTCCAGAATTTCTTCAGGTGAAACGAAACCTTGAACATAAACGAGAGGCAAAGCTAAGACTAAAAATATTCCGATCGACAGCAAACGCATCGTTTTGACCCTCTTGGTTAAATAGCGATTGCGGTAATCAGCATCGGTTTGCTGGATTTGATTCCGGCGATCTGTCTGCGTTGCCATCAGTTGCCGCTCACTAAGAAAGCTGAATCATCAGTCAAAATTTGCGATGTTTGAAGTTGGTCGGCTCCATTTTTGGTTAGCGCAATTGAACTGTGATCCAAAGTTTTCACATTGTTTGTGGTTTTATCCCAAACGTTTGCCGCAACTGGCTTACCTAAAATTTCGCCATCTTTCAAACTTAAGAAAACTGGGGTATCCATCATGACCATCCCGAGGTTCTCTGCTCGTTTGGCCAATGTGGCAGGAGCTGCCATCACCGTAATTTGCTGTTCGAGTGCTTGCACCTGCGCAGAGCTTGTACGAACCTCAATCATGAGTTGCTGTTCAGTAAATGCACCTTGTGAAATCATGGTCTGAATCACGAGTTGCAAAACAATTATTGCTGTCAAGATTGCAATTGTTAAAGCTCTAAACCCAAGAGAACCAACTCGGCGTGATGCCGATTTGATCAGTTCCAACGATGGTCGAATACCTGCAATTGGTTTTATTTCACCAAGACTCTTTACGTTTGGAAGAAAATCGTCTAGCACGCTCAAGCAGCCACCGCCTTTGCGATAGCTCTTAGTCGAACTGAGCGGGCACGTGGATTTGATTCCACTTCCGCATCGGTTGGTTTTTCATTTCCGCGAACCAAAAGTTCAAACTCTGGCTTTTGCGGAGTGATTGGCAAATCAATTGGAGTATTAGAAGTTGAAACTTTTGCGAAAGCGTTTTTCACGATTTTGTCTTCTAATGAATGGTAAGACAAAACCACTACTCGCCCACCTGCATTTAATGCAGCAAGAGATTGTGGAATCGCTCGTTCCAAAACACTCAATTCTGAATTCACTTCGATTCGCAAAGCCTGAAAAGTTCTTTTGGCTGGATTGCCACCAGTGCGCCGTGCGGCTGCTGGGATTGCACCCTTAATTAATTCAACTAATTGCACTGTGGTTTCAATTGGAGCTGTTTCACGAGCCTTCACAATTGCACTTGCAATTCGACTAGCGAATTTTTCTTCACCAAAAGTTGAAATAATTCGAGCAAGTTCACCATGCGAATATGTGTTTAGAATTTCAGCTGCAGTGACTGAATCAGCATTATTCATTCTCATATCTAGATGTGCGTCTTGATTGTAAGAAAATCCACGATCAGCAACATCGAGTTGCATTGAAGAAACCCCAAGATCAAAAAGCACGCCATCAACCGAAGGAATTCCAAGTTCGGCCAACACTTCGCTGATTTCGTCATACACAGCATGAACTAACGTGATCCGGTCAGCAAAACTGCCAAGTCGAGTACGTGAAATTTCTAATGCGTTTTCGTCCCGATCAATTCCAATTAATCGAAGATTGGGAAACTGTTCGAGCATTGCCAGGCTATGACCTGCTAAGCCAAGGGTTGCATCAATCACGATTGCATTTGGGCGCGAAATTGCCGGAGCTAGCAATGCGATGCAACGTTCAAGCATGACTGGCACATGCTTTGGTTGCGTAACACTGCCGGTTACTGGCTCCACTCTTTCGACCCTTCTAGTAGTTATTGGTTTGCGTATGAATTTCGGTCCGCCACCGAGTCCGGTATCGGGGAAGTGATGCCGGGTTCGGTAACGGGCCGTAACTCACACGGGATTTGTTAAATGCTTGGAATTACCTCCCCGTCGAGGTCGACGAAACCAGCTTCAGAATTAGCAAGGTAGGTCTCCCAGGCTTTTGCATCCCAGATTTCGATGCGGGTGTCAGTGCCGATGACGACGCAGTCGCGATCTAGGCCGGCGAATTCACGAAGTGCGGGAGGCAAAGTGATTCGACCTTGTTTATCGGGCTGCTCGTCACTGACGCTGGAGAAAAAGGTTCGGATGTAAGCGCGTACATTGCTATTGGTTTGGGCAGCTGTTCTTAGGCGCTTTGAGTATTCATCAAATTCAGCTCTGGGCCAGACCACTAGACAGCGTTCTTGGCCTTTAGTAATTACCAAACCGCTAGAAAGCAGTTCGCGGAATTTGGCCGGAAGGATCAATCGGGATTTTTCATCGAGGCGTGGAGTATGTGTGCCGAAAAACATCTCGGTCCTCCACTTCCCTCATTTGAAGGCTTTGCCCACCCTCAATTTGGGAGAACCATACTCCACTTCCCTCCCTTTTCAACCATTTACCCCCACTTTTGTACATTTTCTGGGGAATTCAGCCCTTCGGCACCCCGATCTGGACATAAAAAAATCCCCGCGGTGTGCGCGGGGATGGTTGAAAATAGCTTCTTAAAGATCGCCTTCTCGGCGCTTTCTAAATCTTTCTTCTGCCTTTTTAGACAAGGACCTGCGCTCTTTTTTCGAGGCCGGTTGGGCTGGGGATTCGGTGCGGTGCACTGCAGCCATGATGATTTCGTATAGACCAAATAACACGGCCACAAATCCAGCAACACCCAAAAGTGGCTGGTTCATGGATACCCCAACGCCGATCAGGACTACACCTGCCAAAGTGATTAGGGCGGCCAATCCGCTTTTAGCTGACCGAGGTGCTGTTTGCTTACGCAGATTCGAGGCAAAGCGTGGATCTTCAGCGTAAAGCTGGCGTTCCATTTCTTCGAGCATCCGTTGTTCACTGTCAGACAGCGACATCTTGCCTCCTACCGTCAAAGAATAAAACAACGGCGGCTAGTTGTCATCTGAAGATACCAACCGGGCTGGGCGAACCGCTCCATCACCAAACCGGTCACTGGCTTTATCCATCGCCCGTTCAGCCTTTTGCCAAGCTACTTCAGCAAGCCCAAGGTCAAGTTGCGCCCATACTTCTGAAGCCTCGATTAGGCCATCCACTTTTACCCCAACTAGTCGAACCCGAACCCTTTGCAACCGAAGTTCGTCAAATAGTCGTTTGATAGTCGAATAAATTTCATAAGCCGTATCAACTGCTCTATCTAACTTTTTGGAGCGAGTTATGGTTTTGAAATCACTGTAACGAAGTTTTAATGTGATTGTGTAACCAGCTAATGCTTGTTCGCGCAATCGCTTTGCTACCTGTTCAGACAATTCAAGTAACTGCTTTAAAAGTTCTTCATGATCATCAATGTCAGTAGAGAATGTGACTTCATTGCTAATGCTTTTTTCTCTACCATCACTAATTACTAAGCGGTCATCTCTTCCCCACGATAATTCTGAAAGATGATGCGCAAGCCCAAATCCAAGTGCACGTTCTAACGTGGAAACTGGCGTATTTGCAACATCAGCGACTGTGCGCAACCCAAGTCTTAAAAGTTGCTCCTCAGTTTTCGGGCCGACCCCCCAAAGTGCTGCGACAGGCAGAGGATGTAAAAAATCAATCACTCGACTAGGTGGCACCACTAAACAACCATTCGGCTTGATCGCTGTAGACGCTAGTTTGGCAATGAATTTATTTGCAGCTACTCCGACTGAGCAAGTGATCTTTAATTCTTCTTCGACTCTTGCGCGAATATGTTCAGCGATAAAAGTTGGAGTTCCAAGCCTTCGCCTTGCCCCACTCACATCCAAAAATGCTTCATCCAAAGAGATAGCCTCTACTTCTGGAGTTACTTCAGAAAAGATTTCCATGACAGCATCACTTACTTCACCATATTTATGATGGCTTGGTGAAATAACAATTGCTTGCGGGGCCAATCTTTTTGCGGCCGTCATTGGCATAGCGGCATGGACTCCAAGTGCGCGGGCTTCATAGGTTGCACTTAAGACAACTCCGCGACCACCAGAACCTCCGATGATTACAGGTTTTCCAATTAACTCTGGTCTTTCGATTAGCTCAACACTGGCATAGAACGCATCCATATCAATATGCAGAATAGAAGTTTCAGAATCATCAGTTCCAAAACTGAGCCTTGAACGATCTCGCTCGATTGGTTTGCGACTCATATTCCTATCTTGTCCTATCCGGCAATGCCTGGACTAGTGTGCCAAAGCTTTTGTGGGGCTGAGATTGCGACATTTGAATTAATTGCGTAATCGTTTTCAATGAAATCCATAACCGCCTGCACTCCCGCTTCCTTATCTAGTCCCCAAGGTTTTGCGCTACCTGCATTAAATACTTCCTGCACATCTGCCAATGACCAACATCCAGTTCCGCGCACACTGATTCCACGTGGCCCAGTTCTGCGAGTGACACCTCGCATTAACAAAGTCCAAGAGTTAAGCAAAGTATGGGAGTAATCCGCTTGCGTATCTTCGAAAAATGCAGCGTCGATTGGCCCAGTTGAATCATCGAGCGTGACAAAAATAACTCGTTTGCCGCTTCGAACTGGTGGCGTTTGAGCTGCAACTTTTACACCTGCTACAAAAATTTCTTGATTAGAGCGAGTGTTTAATAAGTTTGAACTTGAAACCACATTGAGCGCTTGCAATAAAGGTTTGTAAAAATCAATCACATGATGACTTACATCTATTCCAAGGATTTCTAGTTCCGCTTGCACTCTTTCAAGTTCGTCCATCTCTGGCAATCCAGTAATCAGTGGCGGAGTGTCAGCTACTGGTACAAATAACAATTCATTACGGTCCGCAATATGGTTACGGGCTAATTCATTGATATGCACATACAAATCTCTTCTAGTGGTGGTACTGCGATTTTGGTGGCGAGCGGATGGAATTTGATGAAGTGCGTCAAACGCTCCAGCCAATACCAATGACTGCATAACTGGACGGCTGACATTTGTTCGTTGCCACATGTCGTTTATGTCTACAAACGGCTGCGCACAAACTATGGAATCAATTTCTGAATCGCTGATGTTTTTGATTTGCGACAAAGCCATCCGCACCGCATAGCCGGCATCTGATTCTTCAACCACGAAATCCTTTTTACTTAGATTGATATCCAAACCAAGAATTGGAACTCCCATTTGCCGAGCATCTTCGACAATTAAACGTTTTGGATACATACCAGGATCGTGAGTTAGCACACCTGCATAAAACGCTGCTCGATGATGGGTTTTCAACCAAGCAGACTGATAGGTAGGTAAAGCAAAAGCGCCAGCATGTGCCTTACAAAAACCAAAAGACGCAAAAGCTTTTAGTACCGCCCAAACTTCTTCAATCACATCTAGGTCGTACTTAAGTTTTAAAGCTTTTGGATATAACCAAGCGCGAATCTTTGGGAGGTTTTCGTTATCACCAAAAGATCTGCGCACCTCATCAGCTTCAGCCCAAGTGCAACCTGAAAGTGCCGAAATAAGTTTGATTACTTGTTCATGAAAAACCACTACTCCAGAGGTTTCTTTCACAATCTCAACTAGATTCGGATGTAAATACTGAGCTGGCTTCCACCCTTGGCGAGCATTTAAAAACGGCGTGATCATGTCACTCTTTACTGGGCCAGGCCGAAATAGCGAAATATCAATAATGATGTCATTGAATGAAGTTGGTGCGAACTTTCCAATTAGTTCGCGCTGACCTGGGCTTTCAATTTGAAAAACTCCAAGAGTTTTTGTGGATTGAATTAGTTCGAAAGTCTTCGGGTCATCTAGTGGAATCTCATCTAGTTCCACTCGTTGCTTTTCGACTCGCTCAATTTCTGAAACTGCATACGACATCGCTGACTGCATTCGAATTCCAAGTACATCTAGTTTTAAAAATCCTAAAGTCTCCACATCATCTTTGTCGTATTGGCTCATTGGAAAGTCTTGACCGCTGGCTTGCACTGGTGTGCGATCTAGAAGCGTTGAGTCACTTAATAAAACTCCACACGGATGCATCGAAACGTGACGCGGCATTCCATCCAAACTTTCGATTAGTTCAAGTAATGGATTTAGTTGACCGGATTTAGCTAACGTGCCAAATCCAGACTTTGCTAGCTCTGGCAATTCTTCTAATGCAGCTCGAGCATTGCGAGCACGAATTCTTGGGAAAGACTTTGCAAATGTATCAATCTCTGCAGGCGGCAAGCCAAGAGCTGAACCCACATCACGAATAGCGTTACGGACTCGGTAGGTATCCATCATCGAAACACAAGCAACTCGATCTTGGCCAAACCGTTCGAATATTGCGTCATACACTTCAAGCCGGCGATGCGACTCAACGTCAATGTCAATGTCTGGCAATGAACTACGTAATGGAGACAGAAACCTTTCCATAATTAAGCCGTGCTCTAATGGGTTTAAAACTGAAATGCCCAACAAATGATTTACATAACTACCAGCGCCAGAGCCGCGAGCTGCAACTCGAATGTCTAGATTGCGAGCAAGGTTGACCACTTCTGCCACAGTCAAAAAGAAACTTGCGAAACCTAAAGTTGAAATAGTTTTAAGTTCTTCTTCCAGCCTGTCCCTAGCTACTTCATTATTGCCAGGCAATTTGGTTTCGCACATCGCTCGCAAAATTGTGTCCGCTTGGGCCGCTTCGCGAGTAATAACCTTTTTAGTGCGACGCCTTGCAGGTGGTCTACTCCAGATCTCACCGTCAAATTCCTGCACATTTGGATTTTTTATAACATCAAGTTCTGGGACAAAGATTTCACCGATTCCCATATCTTCCCGCGGATTGATGATTGATTTTTGAGCCAAGTCTTCGGTGGTGTGCAAGATTTTCCAAACATCTTCAATCCCAAAACCTGCTACTTGTGCAATTTCGCAAGCCAGGCGCTGCATCTCTATTTCGGATTTGAAAATTGCTTCATTATTTTTTCGCTCAACATTTCCTTTTGAAAGTGGAACTAGTTTTCTAGTTGCATCCAGGATGTCAGCAGTTTTTCCTTGGTCTGGCCTTAGATGCCGCACCGCATTTGTGATTACGGCAGGCACGTGATTTTCATTCGCAAACTGCCACATTTTGGCAGCGAACTGCGTTTCACCTAAGGATCTGTGCGAGACGATTTCACAGTAAATATCGGCACCAGTACTACGCCAAACTTCTAGAATTCTTTTTGCGGATGTAAATTGTTTTTCAAATATTGCTCTACCTAAATCTGAATTAGGTCCTAATAAAATACTTAAGCCACCGCTATTAGTTTCTTGAGAAATTTCACATACCCGTCGAACCACATTGTGGTCTACCCCAACTTCATGATGTGCACTTACAAGTCGATTTAGGCCAACCATGCCGCCGTACCCGAATGCGATTGCGGTGAAACGAGCTGGTTTTAAGTCTAAGCTGGCTTGACCAACCATTGGTGCCGCAATTTCAATTCCAGAGTTTTGTAAAGGCAGATTGCAGCCAATAATTGGATTCACATCTGCATCCATACATGCTTGTGCAAATCTGACGGCGCCGTACAAACCATCGCGATCTGTAAGAGCAACTGTTTGCATATCATTTTGGACTGCAAAATCCACAATTTCTTCTGGCGCTGCAATTCCAAAGCGCAGGGAGTAATGCGAAACTACATTTAAATGCGTAAACATTTAATCGAACACCCGAATCATTCGCCACGGTTCAGCATTTGCTGAAAACAATGATTCACGAAAAGCAATGTCGCTGACCAATTTCCCCTTTGGACTTTTGGCTTCGATTCTCCAGATGTGCCACGTAACATCTTGTTCATCGACATCGTTGTAAACCTGATCTGCAAAAACTGCAGAGATTGATTCCCACCAAGGCGTAGCATTTTTAAATGAACCGACTTCAAGCCAGTACATCAAAATGGTGTTGACGGAATACCACTGTCCGCGCCAACAAAATTTAACTGGGATGTTGTCTTTAGTTTGCACCTGTAATTGAAATACTTCAGGACGTTTGGACATCGCTTGGCAAATAGCTTTCTATTGCAATCCTGACGACCCGCAAGGCTTTGGGGAAAGTCGCTCTGCCCGTGTGCGAGAGCGGCACTCAGGCCGAAAGCCGGCCCGAGTGCCATACCTGCACTGACTAGTGGGTCGAGGACTAGTCATTGCTAGGTGTCCCGCATGCGCGATGTGTTCAGGGGGTCACATCGCCTATTCGAACATTTGTTCGATTAGGCAAGTAAACAGCGAAGCCCTGACAATGTCAATAATGGGCTAAATCAGGGCCCGAGATACGCCTCTTGAGCGCAATTTATGTAGGCCTTTACCCCAGCCGGGGTTAAATGTGTGCCATCAGAGATGAAATATTCGGGGTGACCTTCACTGGCCAAAGCCCAGTCAGCAATTCGAACATTTGGGTAGCGGGCTGAAACTTGGGCAATTAATTCATTGTTTGGATCTTGCCAAACCCGTGGCACTGAAGCGTTAATGATCACTACCCGATCTACCTCTGAAAGTGCATCAAAGATCCGAGTTAAGAAAATTTCTTTGAGCTGACCATTTACACCGATATCAAAAATGACATCGTATTTGCCGCCGTGCTTTTTGCCATGCTTAATTAGGTATTTCATAACTACCCAAGATTGCAATGCAACTTCTGCACGTATACCTGCGGTATCAAAACCTTTTTTAAATCCTTGGCTCGCCCCAACCACAACCGAGTCGCCATAAACCCAAACTTTTTTAGGCTTTGGAGTTTCTTCAACTTCGGTTGGCTTTACATCAGTTTGCGCAACACGAGTTGGACTATCTGAAGGAGTTAGATTTACAACCGTTCCAATTCCAATCGGATCGCGACGAGAAACTACAACCGCGTTAGCACCAATTGCGGTTGCAAGTAAAAGTGGCAACGCAACTGAAACCGCAGTGATACTTGCAATCAAACGACGTGTGCGATGACTTTGTCGGCGAACAGATTGCATCCAGCGGGCAATTGCGCCTTTTCGAACTGGCATTTCAATAAATCTGTAAGAAAATTCAGTAACGCTCACCATGATTAATATCTGTAGAGCAATTACCTGCCAAGTTGCCCAATTTAAATCGTAACCCGGACGCAAAACCTGGATCACAATCCAGTGCCAAAGATATAAACCGTAAGAACGAGTACCAATCCATTGAACAACTGGATTTGAAAGCCACTTTGCCAAGACTGAAGCTGGATGAATCACAGAAGCAATTAATAGACCAGTTGCAATTCCAACAATCGGAAAGCTGATTAGGTAAAAACGTCCAGTTAATTCATTTACAAAAACAAAAGCTAAAACCAAAATACCAAGTGAGCTAAAACCAACTCCATTGATGAATCGTTTTGCACCAGTGGAAATTCGCGCGCTGAAATTACGTGGCTTCCAAGCGACCGCAAGAGCTGCGCCAATAAACAAACCACTGCTGTGAGTGTCGGTTCCGAAATACATGTGGCTATTTGCCGAAACAAAATCGGATGTTGAGTAGTGCCCCACCCAAAGCAATGCTGCCCATGAAAACAATGCTCCGGCAAGTGCTGCCCAGCGAACTCTTGCGGAATTAATGCGGCTAGCAAATGTGGCAATAATTAGCGGCCAAATCACATAAAACTGAGCTTCAATCGCAAGTGACCATGTGTGTTGCAAAAGAGAAGGTCGGCCGATTTGGCCAAAGTAATCCTGCCCAGTTGCGATGAACCACCAGTTAGTGGTGCCAGTGGCTGCCCAAGGTAAATCTTGCAAGAAACGTTCAATAGTGTCTGGTGCCCAAAGCCCAACACCTACAAGTACACCAAATGCTAAAAAGAAAAATGCCGGCAAAAGCCGACGGGCTCTAGACAAATAAAAACTTTTGAAATCTATCGTGCCTAGAT
>JACCEC010901236.1_pt1 | contig 15969 bp, 9 predicted proteins | sample 7450121 | NCBI WGS metagenome assembly JACCEC01 (sample SAMN15323455, study PRJNA562643) | freshwater metagenome | isolation source: river surface water | place: USA:Blue River Watershed | collected 2017-08-18 | reverse complement strand
CAAAGCACACGCCGTTTGATCGCGCGATTAGCCAGCTTTGGAACGCGATTGGCATCTACATGCGCACGCAGAATACGGTGCAACCGCAGAACGCGGTGGATTGGGAAAAGCAGTTGAACACGTATGTTTCGACGGCGCCTGACGCGCGGAAGGCGGTGTTAGCGATGCAGGACGGGAAGGAGTATGACAGGGAACTGGCGGAAAAGCTGGTTCGCGATTTTCAGGTGTTCCAGACGATGGCGAAAATGGAGCCGCCGCTGGCAATCCCGACGCTCCCTGTTGCGGGGAACGGCACTGGGGTAGAATGGAAGCGCACGGGCGAGGCGCTGTTGGAAGTTGCGCGCGGGGTGAAGGCCCCGGAAGCCGTTTCGGCGTATGCGCGGATGTCGACGGCGTATCGCGCGGGGCAGGCGGATGCTTTCAACGCGGCGCTTCGCGACTACCGTTCATGGATTGCGCAGAATGCGTCGAGTGATTTGGCCAAGTCGGACAAAGAGGTCCGGTTCAATCGATTGGAACCGTTTTATAAAGCGACAAACTTGTACGTTCTCGGGGGATTGATCGCGATTTTGGCGGGGTTGTCCGTGGCCCGATTTGAACGCATGCGGAAGATTGCGTTTTGGACTACGGCCCTTGCGCTTGCATTGCACACGGCAGGGTTGATGTACCGCATGACGTTGGAGGGGCGTCCGCCGGTGACGAACTTGTATTCGTCAGCGGTTTTCATTGGTTGGGGTTCGTGCTGTCTTGGGCTGTTGCTTGAGCGGTTTTGGAGAAACTCGGTTGGGATCTTAGTTTCGTGTGTGGTGGGGTTTGGGACGCTGATTATTGCGCACAACCTTTCGCTCGGGGGTGACACGATGGAGATGATGCGAGCCGTGTTGGACACGAACTTTTGGTTGGCGACGCACGTGGTGGTGGTGACGCTGGGGTACGCCTCGACTTTCGTGGCGGGCATTCTGGGGATTGTGTTCATTTTGCGCGGCGTGTTGACGAAGGGATTGGATAGTGTTTCTGCCGCAGCGCTTTATCGGATGGCGTACGGGATTGTTTGCTTTGGTGTTTTATTCAGTTTCGTCGGGACGGTTTTGGGTGGGATTTGGGCCGACCAATCATGGGGCCGGTTCTGGGGTTGGGACGCCAAGGAGAATGGAGCCTTGATGATTGTGCTTTGGAACGCGGTGTTGCTTCACGCGCGCTGGGGCGGGTTGGTTAAGGATCGTGGGTTCATGGCGATGACGGTGTTTGGTAACATTGTCACCGCATGGTCATGGTTCGGGGTCAACATGTTAGGAATCGGTCTCCACTCGTATGGGTTCATGGCTGCGGCGTTTCAGTGGTTGATGGGCTTCATCATTTCGCAAATCGCCATCATGGCGCTGGCGGCTTTGCCTCGGAGCAAGTGGCGCAGTTCGGCGCCAGGGAAACCTGAGCCAGAATCGTCGGAGAACGCTCAGGCGCAGACCGCCTGACGCGCCGTCCGAACATGGAGCGCGGGTTTTCAACCCGCTCTTTCTCCGAGATCGCTCCTTCTGCCACCGCTGCTGAAACAGCTCCCAAGGCTGCCGTATTGCACGCCCCACTTGTGCACCTCACAATGGCGCTATGCGTGCGTATTGTGTTCTGTCCGTTTGTGTTGGTCTCCTGGCCTCGTCCCTCATCGCGGCCGATTACGACGTTGTGGTGTACGGGGGAACGTCTGCGGGTGTGATCGCGGCGGTTCAGGCGCGGAAGATGGGACGCACAGCGGTGATTGTGGGTCCGGACCGGCATTTGGGAGGGCTTTCCAGCGGAGGCTTGGGCTTCACTGACACGGGAAACAAGGCGGTGATTGGGGGATTGTCCCGCGATTTCTATCACCGGATTTGGAAGGAGTATCAAAACGACGAAACGTGGAAGTGGCAGAAGCGCAGTGAGTACGGTAACAAGGGACAGGGGACGCCAGCGATGGACGGCGAAAATCGGACGATGTGGATTTTTGAGCCGCGGGTGGCGGAGAAGGTTTACGAAGATTATGTGCGCGAGTTTGCGATTCCGGTGTTCCGCGATGAATGGTTGGACCGTGCGGCGGGGGTTCAGAAGCGGGGCACGCAGATTGAGAAGATTCGGATGCTCTCGGGGAAAGAGTTTCGGGGGAAGATGTTCATCGACGCGACGTATGAGGGGGATTTGATGGCGGCTGCGGGTATCGCTTATCATGTTGGACGGGAGTCGAATGAAGTGTACGGCGAGAATTGGAATGGCATTCAGGTCGGAGTGCTTCATCACGGCCACCATTTTGGTGTGTTGAAGCAAAAGATAAGTCCGTATCGCACGCCGGGAGATCCCTCGAGCGGGGTGTTGCCGAGGATTAGCACGGTGGCCCCTGGGGAGTATGGGAAGGGTGACAAGCGCGTGCAGGCGTACTGCTACCGATTTTGTGCGACGGATGCGGTGGAGAACCGAGTGCCGTTTCCCAAGCCTGAGGGATATGACGCGACCCAGTACGAGTTGATTTTGCGGGTGTTTGCTGCGGGTTGGCGGGAGACGTTCAACAAGTTTGATCCGATTCCCAACCACAAGACGGACACGAACAACCACGGTCCGTTCAGTTTTGATAACATCGGAATGAACTACGACTATCCGGAGGCGACGTACGAACGGAGGCGGGAGATTTTAGCGGAGCATCGGACGTATCAGCAGGGGTTGCTGTACTTTCTGGCGAATGACGAGCGCGTTCCGGAGGAGGTTCGGACGCGGGCGGCGCGTTGGGGATTACCGAAGGACGAGTTCACGGATAATGGGCACTGGCCGCATCAGATTTATGTGCGGGAGGCGCGGCGGATGGTGGGCGCGTTTGTGATGACGGAGAACGAGTTGACCAAGCGGAAGCCCACGCCGGATCCGGTGGGTATGGGAAGCTACACGATTGATTCCCATAATGTTCAGCGGTACATCACGCCGGAAGGCTACGTGCAGAATGAGGGCGACATTGGTGTGGGAATCAAGCCGTACGCGATTGCGTATGGCGCGTTGGTTCCGAGACGTGGAGACGCGGGGAATTTGTTCTCGCCGGTGTGTTTGAGCAGTTCGCACATCGCGTTCGGAAGCATCCGAATGGAGCCGGTGTTCATGATTTTGGGACAGAGCGCTGCCACTGCGGCGGTGATGGCGATTGAGAAAAACCTGGCTGTGCAGGACGTGCCTTACGCGGAGTTGCGTGAACGCCTCAAGGCGGACGGGCAAGTTTTGGAGTATGCTTCGGCGGACACGGGGAAGACGTCGCATGCGGTTCCTCCGATGCCGGTGAGTCGCTTGGCGGGGATTGTGGTGGACGATGAGCAGGCGGAGTTTGAGGGCGAATGGGTCTCGAGCCATGCGGGCTCAGCGATTGGCAGTGGCTACCGGCACGACGGGAATCGTCGCGACGGCTCACGCGTTGCGATGTTCCGTTTCACGGTGGCGGAAGCGGGTCGATATGAGGTTCGATTAGCGTATGCAGCTAATCCGAATCGCGCGACGAATGTGCAGGTGCGCGTTGAACATGCGCAAGGCACCACCGAGCGAATGGTGGATCAGCGGAGAGCGCCTGACGTGGAAGACCGGTTTGTCTCACTCGGCGTCTTTCATTTTGAGAAGGAGCGAAAGGGGACGGTCCGAATCACCAATGCGGGGGCGGATGGCTACGTCATTGCCGACGCGATTCAGGTGCTGAAGCAGAACTGATGCAGCCAGATGGGCAGGTGCGCCTGCGGGTCATGATTTCTGATTCGTGAGAGCGTCGACGTCGACAAGATGTTTCCGGTGTCCCGATGCAGATTTGTTGCGGAGCGGAACTTCAGAGCCGCTGCGTCTACTGCGCAGATCATTTATTTCGGAACGCTTCGCTTTTACAGAGGGTTTGGATGAAGGCGTGGAGGGCGAAGTTTTGCTGAGCGGCGTGGGCCACCATTTCATCGGCAAGCGCGCGGTCGGTGAAGCTGTAGGGGCGGCCGAGGGCGTACTCGATGAGGGCTTCGGCAAAGCCCCGCGCAAAAGCAGCCGATTTTGTTTCAACGATGGTCCGCAACTCTTCGAAATCCCGAAACGACGGACCGTTATGCAAGGTGCCCGCTGGCTCAATCGGCCATGCTTTGCGGCCGCCGGGGTGCTTGGTGTAGGTCTCGGTCTCCCGCCATCGTCCGATGGCGTCGAAGTTTTCGAGGCCAAATCCAATCGGGTCGATTTTGCGGTGGCAACTCGCGCACTGGGGCTCTTCTTGATGGGCCATGACGCGCTCTTTTGGCGACAGGGGTTTATCGGCGAGACGGCTGAGTTGCGGGACGTTCGGTGGCGCTGGTGGTGGCGGATCGTGAAGCAATTTGCGGAGCACCCATGCGCCGCGCTCGACCGGGCTGGTTTGTTCGCCGTTTCCACCCATCGCCAGAATAGCACTCATTCCGAGCAGCCCTCCGCGGTGCAACTGGGAAGGAACCGGGACTGATTGCCAAGCGTCGCCGGTGACGCCCGAGATCCCATAAAAGTGAGCGAGCAGGCCGTTTACGGTGACGGAGTCCGACTTCAGAAGCTGGGTGAGGCTGCCCTTTGTTTTTAGCAAGTGGCCGAAGGTTTCATAAACTTCAGCCCGCGCGGCGGATTTTAAGCTGTCGTCAAACTCAGGGAACAGTCGCGTGTTGAACTGGAAAAAGTTTAGGCGGTCGAGGCCTAGCCACTGGTGCGTGAAGCCGGTGATAAACGCCTGAGTGCGAGGGTCCACCATCATGCGCGACACTTCGGATTTGAGAACCTGTGGTGTGTTCAGATTTGCGCTGAGGAGTTGGGCGTCTGGGGGCGCGCTCCAGAGGAAGTAGGAGAGACGTGATGCCAGTTCGGTGGGCGTCAGAGGCACGCGTTGACCGTCGGGTTTGGGCTCGGCGAGGTAGAGAAAGTTGGGCGAAGCGAGGATGACGCTGAGAGTGTCTTTGAGCGCCTGTGGATGGGGCGCGCCGGCGGCGCGTTGACGCTCGTAATGGGCGATTAACCCATCGACGAACTCGGGGTCTGGTGCTTTTCCGCGAAAGGCGCGCGTGGCGAACTCTTCGAGCAGTTCTTGCAGAGGCGCATCGCGGAACACGTCGGGAACAGTTTCGGGTTCGAGGGGACCCTCCAGTTCCATCCAATCGATCCACATCGCGGGCGGGTACCATGTGTTGTGCTTTCGCTTGTAGAGCACGGCGAGCGCGACCTCTTGCTCTCGGGAGTTTTGACGTTTTTCTCGGACCGCAAACTTACGGCTGCCGGTGCTGGTGAGCGTGATTGGAATCTCGAGTGTTTGCGGGTCATCGAGGGTTCCCGTGATCTGATGGGCGCTGAAGAGATCGAATGCGCCGGGCTGACTCGGATGGCCAACCTCGATAAAATGCCTTTCTTTAGGAACATCGGGCAGCGCAGCGATCCGAATGCGTAGCTGGTATCGACCGGGGGGCCAGTTCTTTGGAGCGACGAGCTGTTCTTGGGGACGAACAATGAAAACGAAGAGGTAAGAGCCCCTGTCGACGTGCGGTAACGCGAAGTATTGTCGAACGTGTTGAGTTTCTTCGTCGAACTGCTGCTTCACTCCCTCACCCTCCGCTGCGTCCTTGAACCCAAACTCGGTTGGCGGGGGAGCTCCGGTAAGCTCAGCCCATTGACGGTAGAATCTCCGTGGATCTTTCTGTACCTCGGATTGAGCCAGAATGGACTCAGCCAGCTCGTGATTCTCAAACCGTTGGGCGGCAGCATCCACCGCAGCGGTCCACGCATGGTACGGGGCGACCTTCTTGGTGAGATAGTCGACGGCTCCTTTGAGCTGTGCTTCCGCGACCTTCTCCGTTTCGGAGTGAACTTTCAGAGATTCGGGACTGACTGAATGGAGCGCGAAGGCGTCATCGAGTGCACGGCGACCGATTGCGAGATAGCGTTCGAGTTGGTCGCTCGAAAGGAAGAGAGCCGAGCCGACCGTGTCAAACGAACCGCCACCGGAGTCTGGGGGAAGGTCGCTTACATCGATAGGAACCCCGAGCAAGTCACGCAGCGTGTTCGCGTATTCGCGTCGATTGAGGCGCCGGATGATGGACTTTCCGCCCGAATCTGAGAGGACGCGCCGAGCATCGACGAGCGTATGAGCGAGGGCTTCAAGAAAGCGGGTTTTGATTTCAGGTTCTGGCGATTTCTCACCCTCGGGCGGCATATCACCGGAGTTGACCGCGTTGAGAATCTTCTGCCACAGCTCGGCGTTCGCCACGGTATCCAGCGTAAAAGCAATGGTATCGAGACGAAGATTTCCCTTCTGCTTCTCCGCGTTGTGGCAGGGGACGCAGTGGTCGCGCAGCAACCCGCGGTGTTGTTCGTCCAGACACACCGTTGGAGTCGTCTCCGCGCCGACAAGCGAATTGGCGCTCAAAAAACTGAGCAACACAGGTATCCATAGCCGTCTCATTGGCAACGTCTTGCGGGGCTTTAGGCGAGCAGCTGTTTTACTGGGCCTACGCTGTCGCCGTGCCGTTCGGAGGTAATCCCAAGGCCGTGGAGCAGCGTGAGCCAGACGTCGCACAGGGGAGTGCCTTTGGGCAGTACGAGGTGTTGGCCGAGACGGATCCCTGCTCCGCCTCCTGCGAGTAGGGTGGGGCAGTTGTTCAAGAAATGGACGGAGCTGATGTTGCTGCCGTAGCCGAGGGTCACATGATCGAAGAGACTTGAACCGTCGGACTCCTTGGTTGCTTTCAGGCGGTCGATGAAGTTTGCAAGCATCTCGCTCTGAGCAATGTCCCGTCTTTGCGAAAACTCCATCCGATCACCTTGTGACCGCTCGTAGTGGCTCAGATCGTGACCCGTGTAAGGCACGCCGATGTCCTTCAACAACGAGTTGACCGGCTGCCGGTAGGTGAACACGCGTGACGCGTCGGTTTGCATCGCCGCAATCATCAAGTCGTACATCGCCTGGATTTCCTCGCGTCCTGCCAGCTTTTCGCGAGGGGCGTCGAACGGTGCTTTGGCCTTCGGCACCGCGAGCCACTGCGCGTCGCGGCTGAGGCGAGTTTCGATATCGCGAATGCTCTGGGCGTACTCCTCCACCTTTTGGCGATCCTGGCTGGCGAGGTTCCGCTGGAGTCGGCGCAGGTCATTGGCGAGTAGGTCGAGCACGGACCGTTTCTGAGCGAGTTGAGCCTCGCGCTCCGCAAGCGACGTGGATTCAGCGGAGAAGAGCCGGTGGAAGAGGTGAAGGGGATGGTCGATACCGGCGATTGGTTTACCCCGTTCATCCCATGCCAGTGAGAGGCCGGGGCCATGTCCCTGTTCGGTCGCGTCCGTCGTTCCGAGTTGGAGCGAGGGGAAACGCGTTTCTTTTCCCAGATGCGTTGCTGCGACCTGATCGACCGAAACGCTATTCGAAAAGCTTTGTCCGGGTTGCGCATACCGGTTCGCGCCTGTGAGCCAGAACGTGCTGCCCCAGTGCGCTTCGTTGCTGAACTTGTTTGAGCAGCCCTGAATGAGGGTGAGGGATTCCTTGTGTCGAGCGAGGGGTGCGAGTCCTGAGGGCAGGGTATAGTCGGCGCCGGTTTGTTGGGTGTCGGGAAACCAGGTTTCGCGGGTCACTCCCCACCCGAACGCGAGGAAGATGAGTCGTTTCGGACGCGCGTTCATCGGTGCGGCCGCTGCGAAACGGCGGAAGCCGAGCGATTCAAGGAACGGCAAGGCGATGCAGGCGGAGGCACTCCGGAGGAAGCGGCGGCGGGGAAGATTTGTGTTCATGCGGATGGGCCATTCATTTCGTGCAAAACTCGCGGCTTTCGACGAGCGCGTGGATGATGCTGCGGAGCGTCATGCCCTTTTCTTTGTGCCGTTTGAGGATGGTCTCGACGAGTTGATGGTCTGAGAACCCGCAGGGCCGGCCGAGCGCGTACTCGATGAGGCTTTCGATGAGACCTCGGGCGAAAGCGTCTTTTTGATCTGCGACGGCATCTCGTAAACCGTGGAAGCCGTGAAAAGGGACCCCGTTCGGAAGTTTGCCATCGGCCTCGATGGCGAAGAGTTCCTTTTTTTTCACGGCCTTCCACGTGCCGCCATAGAACTCCGCGTACTCTTGTTCTCGCCAGAGGCCTGCGGCGTCGAAGTTCTGCAGCGCAAATCCGATGGGATCGATTCGTCGGTGGCATTGTGCGCACTGCGGCTGTTCCTGATGCGCCGTGAGGAGATCTCGGGCGGGCATCAGCTTTTCGCCGAATCGCGAAAGTTGCGGAACATTGGCCGGCGCGGGTGGGGGCGGGTCGTGAAGTAACTTTCGAAGAACCCACGCGCCGCGTTCAACGGGGGAACTGCGCTCACCATCGGATCCCATGGCGAGGATGGCCGCCATCCCGAGAAGGCCGCCGCGCGGCATTCCCTCGGGCACGGCCACTTTCCTGAACGCGCTCCCGTGAACGCCAGCGAGGCCGTAGTAGTCCGCCAGAAGGTTGTCCACCACTACAAAGTCGGCCTTCAACAGCGAATCGAGCGGGAGGTCATTTGCGAGGATGGTTCGCACGGTTTCATAGACCTCTTTTCGGGCCGAGTTCCGTAGGCTCTCGTCGAACTTCGGATAGAGCCGCGCATTGAATTGGAAGAAATCGAGGCGCGCCATGTGAAGCCATTGGTGCACGAATCCGGCGATGAATCGTTCGACCTTTCGGTCGGCCAACATGCGGTCCACTTCGTTTTCGTATCCGGTCGACATTAGTGAAGTGGTGCCGATTCGGCCGGAGTGAACGTGATCCATGAGCCGTTCGTCGGGCGGGCCGCTCCAGAGGAAATACGATAAGCGGTTGGCGAGTTCAGCGTTGGTTAGTGGAACGCGCTGAGAGGGGGGAGATGCGCTGTCCTCCGTTTTCGACTGGGTACGTTGGGTTGGAGGGAGGGTGACGAGGCCCGATGCGGAGCGTTGGGGTGGGGCTTCGTCGCTTCGCTCTGAGGGCTCGAGGATGTAGAGGAAACGGGGTGATGCGAGGATGATGGAGAGCGGCGTTTTGATGGCTTGAAGAAAGGGTTCACCGGCTTTCGTGCGTTCCTCGAAATGAGCCATCAGGCGGTCGACGAATGTCGGCCGCACCTCTTTACCTCGGAATGCACGCGCAGCGAACGTTTGGAGTGCGGAACGAACCTCCTCAGCGGTAGGCTTTTCAGTTTCCGAGAGATCACCGAGCACTGCGCGATGAGAACGGGGCGGCCATTGATCGACCAAGGGGCCTTCCCATTCCATCCAGTCGACCCAGAGCCGTGGATGGAAAGAGAAGGGCCGCTTTTGGCGTGTATCCATCGGAACGCCGGTGTTCATGAAAAATCGCTGTTGATCCTGACCCACTGGCCTGTTGTGGATGCGTTCGCGAACGGCGAATACGCGCCGTCCCGTTCGTGACACGTTGACGGTGAACTCGAACACTTCCGGTCGCTCTGGAGTCCCCGAGACGGGGTGGCATGCCAGCAGAGCGAGTTCTGATGGCCAACCCTGGTCGCCTTGCGCGCCGAACTCGATGAATCGTGGGCCGCTTGTGCCAGGGTCAGGAAAGGCAACTCGTGTTCGTATAAGGTACTTCCCTGGCGGCACGTTGCTCGGGATGGTCAGGTGTTGTGGGAACGGTGAGTAAGGTGTGAGGGAGCCAGTCAGTGAAAGGGGGTTATCGAGGTAGGTGGTGGCTTTGAGGTGTGCTCCTCTCAGCACGGTTTCGTTCAGTCCGGCATCGACATCGTCGCCGAAACCAAACTCTTTCGCCGGTTGGCCAGAGGCGCGCCACGCATTGATTTTCGCGAGGCTTTTTCGGGTACGTTCGAGATCGGCCCGAACCTCGCGGTTCGCGGTTTCTTCACTCTCGATTCGAACGGTTTTTCGTTCGGGTTTTGGACCGGTGATGAGCGCATCGTCGAGGGCGCTCCGCGCGAGTTTGAGGTACTGTTCAAACTGGTCACTCGAGAAGAAAAGGCCTGAACCGACCGTATCAAACGCGGAACTGTTTTCGTCGCTGGGCAAATCGAAGGCGTTCACCTCGACGTCGAGCAGATCTCGCATGGTGTTCACGTATTCCCGCCGGTTGAGTCGGCGCAGCGTGATGGTTCCTCCGGTGTCCGCCAATGCCTTGCGCGCTATCACCATTTCGCGGGAAAGCGTTTCGAGGAATGCGGTCTTCTCCTCGGCGTTCGGCTGCTTTTTGTCTTCGGGCGGCATTTCACCCGCGTTGAGGGTCGCGAGAATCTTCTGCCATTTCTCTGCGGTTGGAAGGTCACTGATGGTGAACGGGATATCGTCGAGGCGCATTTTGCCGCTTTGTTTGTCGGCGTTATGGCAAGCGAGGCAGTACTCCTTGAGGAAGCCTCGTTGAGACTCCGGCATTTGGGCGATGGTTGGTTCGACGGCCGGCGTGTTGACACCAACGGCGCTGAGAAGTGCGAGGACGCGTAGACGCAGGGTATGAGGGCGAGTTGGTGGCATGGGGGTGCGGGACGCGTGGAGGCGTTGCGACGGTTTACGCTCTGAGGGCTTGAATCACGCCGGTGCTATCCCCGAAAGAGGGTGCGGAGATTCCAAGGCCATGAAGGAGAGTGAGCCACACATTGCAGAGGGGGGTTTTGGGATCCTCCATGACCACGTGTTGTCCGAGGCGGATGCCCGCACCGCCGCCTGTCAAAACGGTCGGACAGTTGTCGAGCATATGGCCGGTTCGAATATTTGTGCCGAGGGTGAGGCTGACGTGATCGAAGAGGGAGGAGCCATCGGGCTCACGTGACTGTTTTAGGCGGTCGATGAAATAGGCGAGCAGTTCGGATTGGCAGCGGTCCCGTGTTTGACTCGCTTCCTTGCGTGGGCCCATGTCGTAGTGGCTCATGCTATGGCCTTCGAGGTTCACGCCACGGCTGCGGAGGAGCGAGTTTACCGGCTGCTTGTACGCGATGACACGGGTGGCGTCGGTTTGGAACGCGGTGATCATGAGGTCGTACATGAGCCGGACCTCTTGCTCACCGGAGAGTCCCTTTTTAGGTTCTGCCACAGGAGACTGCGGCATCGCTTTGGGTACGGTGAGCCATTCGGCATCCTTGGTGAGGCGCACCTCAATCTCGCGGATGGAGTCGAGGTATTCGGCGAGCTTATCGGAATCCTCTTTTCCCAGACCGCGTGCAGCGTCGCGCGCTTCTTCCATGATGGTATCGAGCACGCTTTTTTGACGAGCGATGTCTGCTTGTCGCTGCGCCAGAGGGGTTTTCTCGTCGGAGAACAGTTTGTGAAAAACGGCGACGGGGTCTTGAATTTCGGCGACTGGTTTCCCTTGTCGGTTCCATGAGACGGAGCCTCCGTGCCCTCCCTCGCCGCCTGGGTTACTCAACACGAGGGAAGCGAAACGGGTATCACGGCCGAACTGTTCCGCGGCCATTTGATCGACGGAGATGGTGTTGTTAAAGCTCCGCCCGGGAACGCCCAGCCGGTTGGCTCCGGTGAGCCAGAACGTGCTGCCTTGATGACCGTCGGTGGAGAACTGGTGGTAGCAGTTTTGCACGACGGTGATGTCTTTTTGAAACTTTGACAGCGGCTTTAGTCCCTCGGAAAGAGTCCATTCGGAGCCCGTTTTTTTGGGGTCGGGGAACCATGTTTCGTTCGTCACGCCCCAGCCCATCGCGAGAAAAATCGCGCGTTTCGGACGTTTGGGAGTTTCGATGGCGCGCGCGAATCGCCGGAAGCCGAGTGATTCTAGAAAGGGGAGCGCGATGCAAGCGGTGGAGCTGCGGAGAAGATGCCGGCGGGTGAGGGACGGATTCATGATAAGTCGCAAGGGATTGGTTGGCAGATGGATGGGGGTTACGCTTCAAAAAATGACAGGACAAAATTAGCGCAGAGGACGGGCGGCAATGCCGAACATGTTGTTGGGGCTGAAACTTTTCCTGTCAGCCGGAGGGTTTTCGTAGGGCGCGCCGAGCGTGATGGTTCCAGGAGACTCCACGCGCCGACTCCACACGTCGTACGGAAAGCGTCGGACGACGGTTCCGCGCGCTTGGTCGGGTTTGAAATCGAGCGTCATTGAGTCGCCAGTGGGCGCAAAGGATTCACGGACCCAAGCGGGGACGGGGTTGCGTCGGTCGACGAGGACAAACAGTTCGGCAGGCTGCGCAATCTCGAGGGTGAGCCGCATCCACCAGTTGTACCGGTCGACGGCAAACGTTCGGACTTGGTCGGCTCCGATGAGGTCTGGCGGAACGTCGGACCATTCGTCGAGGGTGTCGGCGAAAGCGAGTGCGCCATTGCGAAGTCCGTTTGGCACGATGCGATAGAAGTTGCGCAAGGACGGCCATTTGGCGGCACCTGCTTCATCGGCGCTCATGCTATCGCTGACGGCGGTGATGAGGGTGTTTTCGGGCGGGTGACTTTTGGCAGACCACGCGCGGGGGTCGTCGGGTCCGTTGACGCTGACGATGCGGGAGGTTCGGCGATTGCGTTCGAGCCGAACGCCTTCCCCTTGGCTGAGGAGGAGGCTGGGTTGGGAAGATCCTTTCTCGTGGACTTCGACTTGTCCGTTGAACACGACGACATCCGTTTTTGCTGAGGGAGCGGCGTCGACGCCGAAGACGGTGCCGAGGTCGACGATGCGGTAGTCGTTGGTTTCGATGAGGAAGCCTTTGCCGCGTTCGCCGACGTCAGCGGTGATGCGTCCGGCGCGGAGGCGGACTTCCATGGGGGAGACGAGGTGGAGTTGTGCGGCGCCGTTGATGGTGAGCGTGACGCCGGAGGAGAGACGGATTTCGAGGGAGCCTTGGGGCCAGAGGAGGTTGGATTTCCGGAGTCGGGTCCCCGGTTTCCATGGGGAGTTGGAGTGGTCTGACAGGCGGAGGACTTCGAACTCGACGCCGGCGCGGGTGTGTTGATGCCAGAGAGTGAGGAGGAGGGTGAAGAGGGCGGCGATGGCGGCGAGGGCGATGCGCGCGGGTTGTCTGATGGCGGTCGCGTGTTGGACGGGGGTGGGCGGCGGGGGGGCAGCGAGTGAGCGCGCCATGGCCGCGGCTTCTGCGGTGGCGGCGAGGGCTGCGTCGAGATGAACGGCGTCGAGGTACAGGTCGCGGAGGGCGGCGTTTTCCTTGAGCTGGCGTTCGAGTGCGCGGGCATTGTCATCGCTGATGTCGTTGGCGATGTATTGTTGGATGAGGATTGGCCAACTGGGGTTCATGCGAGTTCCTCCTGTGCGAGGGCTTTTCTGACGCAGGCGAGCAGGGCGATGCGAATGCGGTGGAGGCGTTTGTAGAGGGACATGGCGGTTTCGCCCCGGGATTCCGCCAAGGTTTGGATTTGGGTGTCGGGGTGGTAGGCGGAGAGAACGAGCTCTCGGTGATGGGTGGGAAGCCGGTTCAGGCAGAGGGCGAGGGCTTCGCGCTGGGTGTCATGGCGCTCGTTGAGGGTGGATTGGCGTTCAGCGAGACGCGAGAGGAGGTCTTCGTCAAAAAGGTGGCGGTCGCGGGCGCGTCGGCGCAGGTGCATGAGGACTTGATTGCGTGCCACGGCGTAGGCCCATGGACGAAAGTGGGTGGCGGTCTTGAAGTGGCGCCAAAGTGCGACGACTACTTCTTGCATGACTTCGTCGGCTTCATGGCGGGAAGGCAGCATGGAGCGAACGAAGGCGCGCAGGGGGGCTTCGTTGACCGAGTAGAGTCGGAGAAACTCGGCGTGTTCTGGGGAAGACTCATTTTCGGGCATCGGTGACACGTTGAATGGGATGCCGCACCCGCGTTCATTTGCCGCAAAAAGTTCACGCAGTTTCGAGACGGCGTGCTGGAAGTTTTGTTAACCGATGCGGCTCTCGATTTCCTGAGGGTTGAATCCGGCGATGGCGACGACTTTGTCGCGGCATTTTTGTCCGGACAACAGGGAGGCTGACTTTTGCGAGACCCCCATCATCTCGGCGACGAATCGGAGGATTTCGGTGTTCGCCCGATCCTCGAGGGCGGGCGCGGCCACTTTGAGTTTCCAAGCGTCGCCGTGTTTACCGTCCCAAGCGGTTTTGCGAGCGTTGGGGACGGCTCTGATTTTGATGCCACGCGGACCTTGCGAATGAGGGTCTGCCATGGAGGGCGAGGGTCGTGGTTAGACCTTGGGTTTGATGTAGACGCCGATGAGGGGGCGCGGGCAGGGCTTTTCGGAGATGAAATCGCTGACGAACCCAGCGCGAGTCCGGAACTCGACGTGGCCCGGGCCTTTTCCGCCGTAAACGAGGACCGCACCTTCTGGAGCGCGGTAAGGGTCGTTGTTGGGGATGCTGATGCGTTTAAAGCCGTAGAATCGTTGGAGTTCGTCGCCTGCTTCTTTGGCGTACCGAGTCTTGGGGTACGAATCGACGAGATTGGCGTCGAGGAGCGCGTTTTTGACGTAGCGCCAGCAGCTGTAGGTGCTGTGAGCGCGGGCTCGGGCGGCAGCGATTTGCGCGGCTTCAACCATGCGTTTGTCGTACCGGTATTGACCTGAGCGCGGGCCGAAAAGGCTTTTTTGGTCGCCGCTCAGCGTTTGGGCGGTGCGCGGGTTGTGCAGGGAGAAATCGGATGAGTAGTTTGCGGTAGCGCACGCGCTAAAACCCATTCCGACAAGGAGGGTTAGCAAAGCGAGCCAGCGGTTTCGATTGGAGACGGAATCACTCATGTTCAGACGCGCACGAACAAACCTCGAAGCTACTGCACGGGTCGGGGCATGGCGAGTCTGGAAAATCACCTACGGTTTGCTTGGCGCAATCAGGCATCGGGCCCTTTTGACCCTGATTTGTTTCCGAGAATCTCGCTCAGGACCCGGTTTGGAAACCGGCGGGACGGGGTGATGGCGTAGAAACTTTCTTTGATTTGGGGCACGCGGCACCGTTCGACGAGGACGCGACTTTGGAGTTCGCCTGCGACGACGACGGGAGGCACGAGGGCGAGGCCGGCGCCTTCGCGGGCGAGGAGGCGGAGCATGGCCATGTCGTCGACTTCCGCAGCGATGATGGGCTGGATGCCGTGTTGTTCGAGGAGCAGGTCGAAGGAGACACGGATGTTGCTATCGAGGCTTGGGAGCACCAGAGGAGTGTCTTGGAGGTCTTGAGGAAAACGGAAGCGGGTGCGTCTTCGGGTGGGGGGGCCCACTAGACTGACCGGTTGTTCGTCGAGCAGGCGGCTGTGCCATGGCGTTTCGGCGTCGCGTCGAACGGGGAGGTTTGAGAGGACGACGTCGAGCGTATGGGCTCGGAGTTGGGCGAGGAGATCGCGAAGATTTCCGGAACGCAGGATGAGTTCGACATCCGTGCGGCGGAGGAGGGGCTTGATGAGGCCGAGTTGAAAGTTTCGTGACAGCGTGGCGACGGATCCGATGCGAATGATTTGTTGCCGACCGGCGGTCCCGTTTCTGAGGACCTGCACCATTTCTTCGCCGGCACTAAAAATGGATTCCGCGTATTTGAGCGCGATTCGTCCAGCTTCGTTCAACACGAGAGATTTACCCTGACGATCGAAGAGGGGTTGTCCGAGGCCGTCTTCGAGGCTGCGCAGTTGGGTGCTGAGGGCGGACTGGGAGAGGTTAAGCCGTGCGGCCGCTTGGGTTAAGGTTCCCTCGTTTGCGACGGCGCGGAAATACCGAAGATGGTGATAGTTCAAGAAACTCACCATCGTTTTATAAAACAGAACGATTGGGCACAAAAGGTCTATTGGAACGAAGACTCGGGGGAGCGCTAAATAGCCAACTGTGAAAATGAACTCGTTCCAAACCGTGCTGGCATCGTGTTTCCCCCCGGAACATCGAACCTCTGGTTGGTCCGCCTCCGCGCCCGATGTTGGACGGCGTCTTGAATGGTTCTCCGGAAAACACTTGCGCATTTCATGAGCATCTTCGGATTGGAAGACGTGCCGTCCGGGAGGTATCCGGACTTTTTGAGGCATTTGCGACGCGATGCGGTGTCGGGTTTTCTGGTGTTCTTGATTGCCCTGCCTCTCTGCATGGGGATTTCGGTT
>JACCEC011032477.1_pt1 | contig 15971 bp, 12 predicted proteins | sample 7450121 | NCBI WGS metagenome assembly JACCEC01 (sample SAMN15323455, study PRJNA562643) | freshwater metagenome | isolation source: river surface water | place: USA:Blue River Watershed | collected 2017-08-18 | reverse complement strand
GCCATTTTCAAAGGCGTCGGGCAATTCGTGATCGATACCGACCTTTGCACGGCTTGTGGCCTGTGCCTTCGGATTTGTCCGGAGAAAGCCATCTACAACGCTAAAAAAGAAGCGGAAGCCCAAAAGGCCCTCGAAGACGAAGCGATGAAGAAAACCGCCCGTGCTCTGAAAGCAGCAGCAGCAGGCGGCGGCGGAAAACCACCGGGAGCTAAGTAAGGCGGTCGCGCCGTTATCAATTTGCGCCGATGGCGGCCAGCGTTCGTGAGGCGACCTGAGTGCCCGAGATTCCGTAGAGTTCCAGAAGCTCTTCGCCTTCGCCGCTTTGGCCGAAAGTGTCTTGGACGCCGCAGCGAACGAGACGCGCTTTTCCACCCGAGGCGGCCATCGTGTCGGCTACGCAACTTCCGAGGCCACCGATAACGGAATGGTCCTCGACGGTCACGATCCAGTCGCACTCTTGGGCGAGCGTTTGCACGGTGGCTTCGTCAAACGGCTTTAGGCTCAGAGCGTTCCAGACGCTAGCGGTGATGCCCTGACTCGATAGGAGTTCGGCGGCCTTTACGGCTTCTGCGGTTCCCGCGCCGCTGCCGATGAGAGCGACTCGAGTCTTGCCCTGGCCCATTTCACGAAGCTTCAAAAGCTTGAGGGGGTTGAAGGGAGTGGCGGACGGGTAAAGGTCCGGAAGATTCTGTCGCGTGAGGCGAATGTAGGCCGGGCCTTTCCAAGTGGTGACCAGGTAATCCATGAGGAGCTCGGTTTCCCGAGCGTCCATGGGCTGAAAAACGCCCATCTGCGGAAGAGCGCGCATCAACGCAATGTCTTCGAGCCCCATTTGGCTATGACCATCGTCACCGATCCCGACGCCTGCGTGGGTTCCGATCAAGCGCACATTGGCCTGCGAGTAAGCAACGCTCAAGCGAATCGTATCGTAGCGGCCCGTCAGGAAGCAGCCAAAGCTACAGAGGAAAGGCAATTTCCCTGCGAAGGCCAGTCCTGCGGCAGTGCCAATCATGTTGGCCTCGGCAATGCCGAGATCAAAGAAGCGCTGCGGGAATTTCTTGGCAAAGAGCTCTGACTTGGTCGACTTCGCGAGATCGGCATCCAAGACCACAATTTGTGGATTCGACTCTCCGAGGCGAGCCAGCGACTCACCAAAGGCCTGACGGGTGGCTTTTCCTGAACTCATTTGGCCTGACCTCCGTTTTTACGGATCTCTTCGATGGCGCGCGTTCCCTCTTCCGCTTTGGGAGCGACTCCGTGCCAGCCGATCTGGTTTTCCATGAAGCTCACGCCTTTGCCCTTCACCGTGCGAGCGATGATGAGGGTGGGCTTCTTCGAGCCTTGCTCTTGTTGTTTTCTGGCTTCGGCGTAAGCGTTCAAAATTTGCTCGCAGTCGTGGCCGTCGATTTCCAGCACATGCCACCCAAACGCTCGCCATTTGTCAGCCAAAGGCTCAATCGGCATCACTTGGCTGACGGGGCCGTCGATTTGGCCGTTGTTGGCGTCGATGATGGCGCAGAGATTCGAAACGCCGAATTTGGGAGCTGCCATGGCGGCTTCCCACACTTGGCCTTCTTGAATTTCGCCGTCGCCCATCAAGCAGTAAACCCGCGAAGGCGACTGATCGAGCTGGGCCCCGAGGGCAAGACCCAAGGCGACTGACAGACCCTGTCCGAGGGATCCGGTCGAAGCTTCGACGATCGGCATTCTGACCCGGTCGGGGTGGCCTTGAAGGCGACTTCCGGTCTTCCGGAGCGTGGCGAGTTCCTTTTTCTCGATAAAACCTTTACGGGCGAGAATGGCGTAGAGCGCTGGAACGGCATGCCCTTTGGAAAGGACGAATCGGTCTCGCTGGGGCTTCAGCTGGTCTGCGGATTCGACTCCGCGCATCTCCGAGAACCAAAGCCCGGCCACCAGATCGATCGCCGAAAGGCTCCCCCCGGGGTGCCCGGATCTTGCCTCGACCAGCATCTCGATGATGTCGATCCTGAGCTCGTTGGCTAGATTTTCCAGTGCCTTCGCATTCAAGGGAGTCATGGCGCGGAAACTATCGCAAGATTCAGCCTCGGGACAGCTTTTCCTGTATCGGGATTTGTTGGTAGATTGAGCGGATGCGCGGAAAGTGGTGGATCCTGGCTGGCGTGGCTTGCGGCACGTTTATGGCGACCTTGGATTCCAGTATCGTCAATATTGCCCTGCCCACCCTGACCCAAGAGCTTTCGAGCGACTTGGCCCGCATTAAATGGGTGGTGATCGTCTACCTTCTGGTCATCACTTGTCTGCTATTGCCTTGGGGCAGGCTGGCTGATCAGTACGGACGCAGACGAGTCTTCATGTTGGGATTTGCCCTTTTCACGGGGGGCTCGTTGGCCTGTGGATTGTCGGCCACTTTGGGTTGGCTTCTTCTTTCCCGGGCTTTGCAGGGTTTGGGAGCTTCGATGCTCATGGCCAATGGTCCCGCCATCATCACGGCCGCCTTTCCCTCGCGGGAGCGCGGTAAAGCGCTCGGAACCCTTTCGATGGTGGTGAGTGCGGGTCTCGTCGCTGGCCCGGCTTCAGGCGGGTTTTTGATCAGCCACTGGGGATGGCGCAGTATTTTTCTCGTGAACATCCCAGTGGGAATTCTGGGCTTTTTCCTGACGCGAAAGTTCATTCCGGAAGATCCTCCGCGTAAAGCTTCTGCACCCTTCGATTGGGCAGGGGCGCTTTTGCAGTTTCTCTTTTTCCTCTCCATGATCGTCGTGGTCGATCCGCCTTCGATCTCGGTCTCGGGGGGCGATGCGATTTCAGCGCCTCGGGTTTTGATGATTCCTCTGACGCTGCTTCTGGGCTGGCTCTTCATCCGAGTGGAATCTCAAATCAAAGCGCCACTTTTTGATCTTTCCCTTCTGAAGAACCGGACCTTCTGGTCAGCCAACTTGGCGAGCTTTTTGATCTTCGTTTCGTTCTCATCCGTCACAGTGCTCATGCCTTTCTACTTGGTCGAGCTGCTCGGGCTTGATCCGAGTCAGGCAGGGCTTTTCATGACCGCGATTCCTCTCACGATCTTGGTAGTTGCGCCCATCAGCGGTCGGCTATCGGATCGTTTCGGAGGGCGTGAGCTTTCAATGGTGGGTGCGGCCGTGGGAGCGCTCAGTCTTTTGGTGATGGCGGGAGCTTTCGGCGCGGGTTTGGATCTAGCCACGTCCTCCACTCTCTTGGTGGGCACCTTGACGGGGCTTGGCTTTTCTACGGGATTATTTCAGTCACCGAACAATAATGCGATCATGGGTGTGGTTCCGCCGTCAAAGCTTGGCGTTGCTTCGGCCTTGCTAGCGACGGTTCGAAATCTGGGGCTAGTGACCGGGACAGGGCTTGCGACCGGATTGTTTTTTTGGCGAAAGCAAGAAGAAGGTGACTTTGTCAGCGCGCTTCATTTTGCTTTGGCAGTGGCAGGGTGTGTGGCGGCCGTAGCAGCAGTGATCTCTGCGCTGAAGCCGTCGGGTCGGTATGAAGGGGGAGTGGAATCCGATGGTCAGACGAAGGGATAGGGAGCCCACTCCCGAGGAAGCCATTGAAATTGCCCGCGAAGACAATCTGCCGTTTTGGCACGATAGCCCTCCGCTTTTTGCCGCTTACCGCGAGAAAACGGGCGGAGCGAAAATTTTTCCGATCGATCCGGAGTTCACTCAGAAGCGATTCCTGATGGTCCTCCTTGATCCGTATTCGACCTCCGGGATTGCAGGCCTATCGGACGCCATTGAGTTTGATCGGCGCTTTGGGGATCAGGGGTTGCCCCTTCTTCTGATTATGAAGCTCAGCTTCGCCTTTCAAAAGGCTACGGGTTACTTGGAGAATCTGGCGCAAAAGAGCCGATGGACCTTTCCGGTTTGCTACGATTCGGATGGAGCCATTTTTGAAGCTTTCGGTGTGAAGGAGTTGCCTCACGCAGTGGTGATGGACAAGGGGGCGGTCATTGCGAAAGAAACCGGGCCGCTCTGGGCGCAAAAAATGGAGCCTTTCCTCCATCGTTACCTTCGAGAAGCAGATCCAGGCCTCGCTCTTCCCATCTTTTTTGCTCCGAATCGCTCGGAGTATGCCGATGCGGGTGCAATCAGCTTTGGTTCTCGCTTCCCGGCGGGTCCGGAAGTTCAATTCACGGGTGAATGGAAAATCGAAGAAGAGTTTCGCTCAACCCGAGATCCGAAAGCATCGATCCAGTTTTCTGCCCCCGCGCCGGGCCTTTCCGTGATTGCGCGTAGCATGGACTCCGCTTTTTTGCCTGCCGAGCTGGTGGTGGATTTGAACGGCATGCCGCCGCGAGACGTCCGAATTGAAAAAGATGTCGAGCGAGATGAATCGGGAAATGCTCGGATCAAGCTCGATCAGCCGCGTTTTCTGAAGGCTCTGAATGCGGAAGGAGACGCCGTTGCTCGCATCACTCTTCGGTTTCCGCACGCTCACCGGGTGCCGGTGGGAATTTACGGAGTGCGCTTTCATAAGAAAGTGCCTGGCTTAAAAGCGCAGCTTCAGGCAGCGCCTGCGAGTCCCGCAAAAATTTAAGGAGAACTTTCGTTCCCTGCAGCACGACTGAGGTGTTCCTGAAATTGTTGCACGCACGCATTCCAGAGTAGAGCTTCTGCGTCTGATCCGTCAGTGCGGCCCAGGCGAGCTTGGCATTCAACGAGTAACTCGGTAGCGTTCTGGGCGGTCCAGTCAGTGCTGCTTGCGAGCGTTTCCGAAAGCGCGATTGCAAGGTTTCGGGAGAATTCGTCGGGACGAATGCGCTCTAAGGCCGTGTGCTTGACGCGTTTCAGGTATTCGCTGGGCGTTTCGCGAAGAAGCTAAAGCCAAGTCTATTTCTGGGTAGGATCGAGTGGGTTTTTCTCAGGGAACGAGGAGTCCAGGTTCTGCGAGAGTTCTGCAGACGAAGGCTTCCGGTTGAACGGACACACTTCCTGGCACACATCGCAGCCCGCAACGTAGTGGGCAGTTTTTGCGGTTTCTTTGGGCCAATCGCCTCGCTTTTCGAGAGTGGCGTAAGCAATGCACTTCCGGGAGTCGAGTTCGCCTGGCGCAGTGATGGCTTGTGTGGGGCAGCCGTCTAGGCAGCGCGCGCAGTGGCCGCAGAAATTGGGAAGAGGCGCCGGGCCTTGGCCCGTTTCTCGGTCGAGGAGCACTTCTCCGAGGAATAGATAGGAGCCTTCTTTGGGGTGGATCAGGAGGGTATTTTTTCCGATCCAGCCTAAGCCCGAGAGCGCGGCCCAAGTGCGCTCGAGGACCGCGCTCGTGTCGACACACACTTTCCAGCGCAGCACTCGGTCGGCCGGCCCGCCCGGTCGAGGCGGTGGAACTCGGTTGGGCTTTGCACTCGCTTCCGCCCCAACCGCGCCTTCGGCTTGGGCTACGCGCGCCCGCACTCGCAGCATCACGCGGCCCAGGCGCTCGGCCAAGTCGACGTGGTAATCCGGCCCTTGCAGGTAGCGCGCGTAGCGGGGTCCTTGCTCGGTCGTGGGCGCGCCTGCCGGACTGCGCGGGTAGGGCAGCGCCACGCAGAGCATGGCTTTGGCCTCAGGCATGAGCCGCCTGGGGTCGGCGCGCCGGTCGCGCCCGCGCTGCAAGTAGTGCATCTCGCCGTGGCGCCCTTGCTCGAGCCATCGGTCGTATCGCGCTAAGTGCGCATCATAAGGCGCGGGCTGGCCCGGACCGGGCGGACTGAGAGCGGGCTCAAGGTCAATCGTTGCTGAAAGCGTGAATCCTTCCGCGCGAGCCTCTTCTAAGAGCCAAGCTCGAAACTGCCCGGCTGCCACTTTGGCCATGGTCATGGGGCTTCAGGAGTTGCGCCTCGGACTACGGGGAGCCCTGCTTCTTCCCACTCGCAGATTCCGCCGGCCAGCGACCGAAGGCGCGTGTAGCCTTGTTGCTCGAGCCAGCGAAGGGCGTGCATCGAGCGGACTCCATGCGCGCAGTAGATGACCCAGTTGGCATCTTTCTCGGTCATCACATTCTGAACGCGGGAAACGAAGTCACTGAGCGGCACCAGCACGCAGCCCTCTAAGCGCGACTCTTCCCATTCTTCGACTTCTCGGACATCGAGGAGGAGGGGCCGTTGTTCGGCCGGGCTTGAGAGTTCCGCTTTCAGCTCGTCGACAGTGATGATCCAGGAAGCCTGCGGCATCGCGACCTCAGTGAAGTCTTGCGCCTGAAGTAATGTCGGAAATGGTGCGTTCCGAAGGAAGCTCAGTGCGTAGCCCGCCAGCAAACGAGAAGTCCTTTGCATTAAGGCGAATCTGAGGCTTCAGCATTCGCACGGCACGACCGATCAAGTCTTGCGGATTGGCGTCCGTGATTTCGACTTCCACCAAGTCGCCTGGGCGAAGCGAAATGGATTCGGGGGCTTCGTTCATCGACTCAGCTAGTTCATCCACTTCGTTGATCAGGACGTGGCCATCGATTTCTTGGGCCTGAGTCGCCATGCGGCCTTGAATCAGAAGTTCAGTTTCTTCGCTGGGACCTTCGACCAGGACCGTCACGCGCTGACCCACGTATCGCTCGTGCAAGGTCTCGCGTTGCTTTTGAAGAAGGGCGGTCAAGGCCTTCGAGCGGCGGCGCTTAGTGTTCGGGTGCAGTTGCTCGCCCATTTCTGCGGCGCGAGTGCCTTCTTCTTTCGAGAAGCGGAACACGCCCACGTGGTCGAGTTTCAATTCGTCGAGGTCGCGCGAAAGGGCTTCGAACTGCTCTTCGGTTTCGCCGGGGAAACCCACGATCACGGAAGTGCGGAACACGATTCCGGGGATTCTTGCGCGGAGCTTCGAGACCACGTCAAAAAGCTTTTGCTTGGTCAGGCGGCGTCCCATCGACTTCAGCATGGCGTCGTCGGTGTGCTGAATCGGCATGTCCAGGTACTTCACGATTTTCGGCTCACGCGCGATGATGTCGACGAGTTCATCCGAGAAATCGTCCGGGTAGACGTAGTGAAGTCGAATCCACTCGATGCCTTCGATTTTGCAAAGCTCGGGTAGGAGTTTTTCCAAGTTATCTTCGTAGCGGTTCTCGATCCCGTAGTGGGTCAAGTCTTGCGCGACGAGGTTCAGCTCGCGCACTCCGCGCTGAGCCATTTGGGTAGCTTCTTCGACCAACGACGCAATGGTGCGCGAGCGCACGTTACCGCGAAGTTTCGGGATGATGCAGAAAGCGCAGCGGCGGTTGCAGCCTTCGGAAAGTTTCAGGTAAGCGGAATAAGCCGGTCCGGTGTGAACGCGCGGATCTTTCTCGGAGTGAATGAACGCCGGCTGATCGATGTACGAGCGCTTCGGAAGCGGAGCGCCTTCTTCCAGAGCCTTTCCATGGGCTTCCAGAAGTTCAGTGATGCGGTGGTATTGACCCGTTCCGATGAAGAGATCCACTTCGGGCATCTCTCTTTCGAGGTCTTTCGCGTAGCGCTGGGGCAAGCAGCCCGAAGCTACGAGTACTTTGCAGCGCGCGGTTTCTTTCAGTTGCGCGAGTTCCAGAAGGGTCTCGATCGATTCTTCTTTCGAAGCTTCGATGAACGAGCAGGTATTCACGATGATCACTTCGGCCGTCTCGGGCGCGTCGGTGATCGTGTAGCGCTCGTTTTTGAGCAGGCCAAGCATCACTTGGCTGTCGACCAGGTTCTTCGGGCATCCCAGGCTGACGAAGTAAACGGTGTCTTTCTGGGCTTCTTGTAACTGCATGGGGGTAATTCCTGTACTGCTGAAGAACGAAGGCCTGGGGACGAAAAGTTAGTCGCGGAAATTCCCGAACTGCATCGGGACTTTCAGAGCCGCCTGTTGCTCGCGGAGAAGTGCGATGGCCGACTGAAGATCATCGCGGTTCTTACCGTTCACGCGCACCTGCTCGTCTTGGATCTGAGCCTGGACCTTGAGCTTGGAGTCCTTGATGGCAGCAATGATTTCTTTGCCTTTTTCCTTCGAGATGCCGGCCTGGATGACGATGACTTGGCGAACCGAGCCACCGAAGGCGGTTTCAGGATCCTTGTTTTCAAACGACAAGGTCGAAAGACCGCGCTTGATACACTTGGAGTGGAAAATATCGCGCAAAGCTTCGAGTTTGCCTTCTTCCTGGCACCAAAGGGTCACGGTCTTGGCCTTTTGGTCGAGCTTGACTTCGGTCTTCACGCCTTTGAAATCAAACCGGGTGGTCACTTCTTTGGTGGCCTGGTTGATGGCGTTGTCGAGTTCCTGCCAGTTCATTTCTGAAGAGATGTCGAAGGAAGGCATAGCGCCGATCTCATACAAAAATGCTCGGATGATTTCAATCCCGAAAAGGGGGAATGGGGCCTGACGACTACCAGATCGTCCACTGGAAGCGTTTTTGGTTCCAGGCCTGGATTTGGCGGGCAAACGAAGCCCGGCTCGGGGCCTCAAATCGGCCGTCTCGGAGCTTGCGGCTCCGAATGGGGAAGCGCTCGATATTGAAACGGGAATCGGGGGCTTGGGCGGGGTTAAAGACCGAAAAAGCTAGACGGTAGTGCTTCTTCGCCCGGGCTTTCACTTCCGAATTAAACGCACCGTAAGGATAAGCCAAAAAGGGCCGAGGGCCTCCCAAGGCGCTCTCGATTTCGCACTTGGCGCCGAGGATTTCGCCCTCCAGGGCCTGGCCTGAAAGGGTGGTCAGGCGCGGGTGGGCGCGGCCATGGACTTGGACATCAAAGAGCGGGTCGGCGTCCAAGGCCCGGGCTTCGTCCCAGCTCATGAACGGCTTAGGTGCCCCTTTTTTGGGGTGGCTTACTTTTCCGATCAGCCACGAGTTGATGAAGAAAGTGGCGTGTACCCGAAGGTCTCGTAGGACTGGGGCGGCCACGCGGTAGCTACTGGCATAGGAGTCATCAAAGGTGACGAAGAGGGTTTTTGGAGGCAGGGATGGCCTGGGGTGCGGGCCGTTCAGGTGCGCGTCGAGGCGCTCAATGGGCAGGCTTTCATAGCCCAGCACATTCACCAGGTAAGACAGCTGGTCGCGAAGGGCCTGAACCGTGGTGTCGGCTGAAGTCGAGAGCTCGGACGAGCGCTCGACCACATCGTGGTACATCAAGACCAAGGGGCGCTCTTGCGATGCTGCGCGGTCAGCTGCCTTTGACCAGGGCTTTGCGTCAGGCAAAGGCTCGATGAAGTTCGGAGGGCTCGAAGGCGCGAGTCCACACACGGCATCCTCTGCGGCCGCAGAAATCCAAGTCAGCCCGAAGCTGATGAGAACCGCGAATGCAGGCTTTCGAGCCAAACGAAAAAGAATACGCCTCTCCATATCCCCACTCCTCCCGTCGCATGGGGTACCGCTGCTGACGAAGTGAGTCAAGTTACCCCGGGTTCTGTGCGAGCTAGCCCGAGGAGGTCCCTTATTCCTGAACGCGTGCGGTGTTGGGGGGCGCGCTGAAATGAAAATGGGAATCGGGAGATTCTTTTCCCAGTTCAATTTGGCTGAGAGTGATTTCGCTTAAATTCCCCCCGCGATGCTGAAGACGAACGCGGCCGATGGTCTGGGCTTTAGGGTCGACTTCGATTTCGATGCTAGCCACGGTACCGGCTGACTTGCGCCGGGGACGAATCAGAAAAATGCTCTCGGTCCTGGGCGTGATGGTCATGTCCTTGAGCGAAGAACTAAACGCGCCAGCGAGGAGTGCGGTCGCTAGGCGCGACTGAACTTCGTGGTTTTTTCGCTCAATGAGTTGCCCGGCTTCGGTCTCGTCAAACGGCGGCGTGTAGAACCAGAAAGTTTTGCCATCGCTGACGAGGAGGTTCTTCGCAGGCTCGTTCTGTTCCCAGCGAAGCTTGTTCGGTCGTTTCACTTCCAGGGTGCCGCGGGTCACGCTCTTCATCAGTGTGGCCTTGGATTCCGTCGTCTGCGCGTACTGAGCTCGAAGGGTTCCAGCCTTTGCGTAACGCGCTTCCACGGCTTGCAGCAGCTTCGGCAGGGTACGGGCGGCGAGCGCCGGAATCGGTGCAAGCGACACCAGGATCAAAGACAGCGGCAGGAACGCTTTCAAAAACTTCACGAGCAATACTCCTTGGCAAAAGCGGGGCGAACTGGCCCTTAGCGCATCTCGATGGAAACCATCTTCGAGACGCCCGGTTCTTCCATGGTCACGCCATAGAGCGTGTCGTTCAGCTCCATGGTTTTCTTGTTGTGAGTGATCAGGATGAACTGGCTCTTAGCGCTCATTTCTTTCAGAAGGGCGTTGAACTTGCCGATGTTGGCGTCGTCGAGCGGCGCATCCACTTCGTCGAGAACGCAGAAGGGCGAAGGCTTCACCATGAAGATGGCGAAGATCAGCGAAACCGCAGTGAGTGCTTTTTCGCCGCCGGAAAGCAGCGTGATCGACGAAACCTTCTTGCCCGGGGGCATCGCCATGATGTCGACGCCGGCTTCGAGGATGTCGTTCGAACCTTCCGGATAGACCAGATCGAGTTTGGCCATGCCGCCGCCGAAGATGATCGGGAACAGGCGCTGGAAGCGATCAGCAATCGCTTCGTAAGCTTTGCGGAAGCGCTCTTCCGAAGTGCGATTGATGTGTTCGATCGCTTCTTCCAAGTTCTTCATCGAAGTGACGAGATCGGCCTTCTCGCCCAGCAAGTGGTCGTAGCGTTCTTTGACCCGCTCGTACTCTTGATCGGCGTCCGGGTTCACATCGCCCAAGCGGCGAATGCGCTCGCGCAGGCGCTCGACTTCTTCCGACAAAGCTTGCGCTTCTTCGGCAGTCATCTCGGTCGTGACGACCGGATTGTCCATTTCTTCCTGGATGGGCACGCCTTGCGGCTCGTTCAGGCATTCCGGCCCGTACTTCTCTTCCAGGTTTTGCTTCAAGTGAGCCAGCTCGCCCGAGACGCGTTCCACGTCCACAGCGAGCTGTGCCGACTGGCTGGTCTTCTCGTTCCCGCCGGCGTGCAGTTCCTTGATGCGATCCAGGTTCTGCTTCAAGCGCGCGTTGACCTGCTCCAAGCGGTCTTTAGCAGACGACAAGCTGTCTTGGTCTTCCGCAAGCTTCAGGATCAGCTCTTCGATTTTCTCTTGAAGGCCTTGATCGCCACCGTTGAAGTTTTGCTGTTCGTTCGAAGCGTTGCCCAGTTGGCGTTCCACTTCGTTCAAGCGGCGCTGGCGATCGGAGATGACCGAACGCTTGGCTTGAAGCTCGCGCTGAAGCGAGCCCGTGCGCTCACGCACGGAAGCTTCCTGAATGCGAGCGTTCGAGAGCTCTTGCTCGGCGACTTGAAGCTTCTCGGCAATTTCCTGCGAGCGACTCTCGGCTTCTTGGATTCGAATTTCCAGCTCGGCTCGGGTTTCGTTGAGCTCGACCAGGCGGCTTTCAATGTCGGCGCGCTTGGCGCCGGCTTCTTCGGCCTCTTCAGTCGCGCGACGGCTTTCCTGGCGCGAACGCTCCAGCTGACCTTCCGCTTCGCGAAGGGCTTTGCCCATCTGATGGGCATCGCGCTCGCTCGTGGCCAACTCCACATCCAGGGCTTGGATGCGGGCATTGGCTTCCTCTAAAGTAGTGCGAGCGGCTTCGAGTTGGCTTTGCGCTTCTTCGAAAGCGGCTTCGCGCTGGGCGAGTTGCTCTTCCAGGGCCTGCGCTTCGGTTTCCAGATCGGCGATGATGCGCTTTCGGCCCAGGACTGAGGCGGGCTTCGAGGATTCCGTCGACCCCCCACGCAAGATGCCGTAGCTGTCAAACGCCGAGCCATCCAGTGCGACGATCGACCAGCCACCGAGCTTGTGAATCTGATTCTGCTTCAGGAAAGCAGTGATGGGCTGAAGCGACTTCACCACGCAGACGTGGGAAATGAGTTGCAGCGCGATCGCAGAAACGGTCTCGCCGGTCTCTTTGCGAATGCGCACAAAGCGACCCAAGTCACCCAAAACTTCAAAGCCGCTGGCCTCAAGTGCGCTGCTGATGCCGCCGAAATCGGTGGTTCCGCGAGCCGGCTCGGGTACGACGTGAATCGATGCGCGTCCTTGGTTCTGGGAAGCCAGTTCGGCCAAAGCTTCGATAGCAAACGAAGGATCGCCCGAGATCAGGTTTTGAAGCCGATCTTCTAACCAGCCTTCCAAAGCCTGCTCGTAGCCGCTTTGAACGTCGATGGCGTCGGCCACGGCGCGAAGCTGGCCTTGGCCGTTTGAGCGCGCCCAATCCAGCGCTGCTTTTGGTCCGTCGCCAAAGCCTTCGTAAGCAGCGTCGAGTTCCTTCAGCGAACTGAGCTTCGTGCGCGTCTGAGTGAGAACTTTCGTCGCTTCATCGCGCGCTTTTTGAGCGTCACGCTGAGCTTGTTCCTGCTGGCGAAGCTTGACCTGCGAATCCTCGCGAAGGCCTTTTTGCTCTTCTTTCTGGGTGCGAGCAATGGAGGCGCGCTCTTGAGCCGCTTCCGTTTCGATGCGCGATTCAGCAAGACGAGCTTCTTGTTCCTCGATCTGCTGCGCCAGGCGCTGAGCTTGCGCCAAAGCGCTTTCCGCGCGCGAAGCAAGCGATGCAGCCGAAGAGGTGAGGCTTGAGCCATCCGAAACCGAGCGCAGTTGTTCGCGCTTCAGTTGTTCGACTTGGCCTCGGGCTTGCTGGGCTTCGCTTCGGAGCTGACGAGTGGCTTCGTCCTGATCCTGCACTTGCGCCTGAGCTTGGGCCTGGGTTTCGTCGGCGGTTTGGAATTCGATTTCGAACTGCGCCAGAGTTTCCTGGGAAATGGCGATGCCTTCGACCAGCTCTTCTTTTTCCGACTGCAGCGATGCCAGGGTGGCTTCGAGGTCTTTTTGGCGGCGCTGGGAAAGATCGAGCGCTGCTTTTTGGCGGGTCAGTTCGCCCGAATTTTCCTGAATGCGGGCTTGGATTTCTTCCGCAAATTTTCCTTCGGTGACACTGTGAACTCGGTCGATCTCGATCGTGTTTTCGACGACCTGAAGTTCAGCGCGGAAAGTGACGAGGTCTTGTTCAAGAAGATCGCGACGGCTTTTCACTTCCTGAAGTTGCTGATTCAGGACGCGGGCTTTGCGGCGACCCCAAGTGATCTCTTTTTCAAAGAGCTCTTCTTTGTACTTTTTGTACTGACGCGCTTTCTGAGCTTGGCGCTCCAAGCTATTCAAGCTTCGCTCGATCTCGGCAATCACGTCGTTCAAGCGCGACAGGTTGGCTTGGGTAGCTTCGATCTTCCGAAGCGATTCTTTCTTCCTGGCCTTGTATTTCGCGATCCCGGCGGCTTCTTCGATCAGAAGGCGACGCTCTTCGGGCTTGGCGTTCACGATCTTACCGATCTGGCCTTGCTCGATCACGGAGTAGCCTTTGGCGCCCACACCCGTGTCCATGAAGAGTTCTTGAATGTCTTTCAAACGGGCGGGTACGCCGTTGACGAAGTACTCCCCGTTTCCGTCGCGGTACACGCGGCGAGTGACGGCAATTTCTTTCGCTTTCAGCGCCGGGCCGGTGTCTTCGGCGCTCGCGCCTGCGGGACCATTTTCGGTGTCCGGAACCATCTGTTCCAACACCATGGTGGCTTCAGCCATGCCCAAAGGCGAGTAGCGGGACGATCCGTTGAAAATCAGGTCGTCGGCACCCGTGCCGCGCATGTGCTTGTAGGACTGCTCGCCCATGACCCAGAAAAAGGCGTCCACGATGTTCGACTTGCCGCAGCCGTTGGGCCCGACGATGCCGGTAATCGTGTGGTCAAAGTGAATGACCGTTTTGTCTTTAAAGGACTTGAAGCCTTGAATTTCCAGTCGCTTGACGCGCATAGTTGAGTCTCTCCCCCCGGTCCCGACGAGGAACAGAACTGTAACAAGCCACGGCCAAAAGGCAAGGCGACAGTCAGGTATTCCCTGCCTTCTGACGATTAAAAACGCCCGCTCCGGCAGGACCAGAGCGGGCGCTCGGTGTGAGGGTGGGCCTCAAACTCAGTCGCGGTAGAAAACCGGGGTGACCGTCAGGGTGACCGTACCGGAAGCGTCCTGGGAACAGGCGCCTTCGATGTCGATCCGGTTCGAGTAGATGGGGCGTCCGTACTGGTCGCGCTGTTTGTAGATGTCCTGTGCGGTCACTTTCATGTGACTCAGGGTCGAAAGGATCGCGCCGCAGGCGATGATGCTCTCTTCAGGCTTCTTGGACAGGATGATCTGCGAGCTGGAGGGGAATGAGTTCGCTCCTTTTTGGAGGCCCTTTTTCAGGTTCGCAATCACGCCAAAGCCCCAGTTCGAAGCACCGAAAACGATGGTGTCTAGAGCCAAGCGGCGCTTGTCCACGCAGTTGCCGGTCGAGAACTGAACGGCGTCGGAGCTGATGTTTTCGATGACTTTACGGATCTTGTCGCAGGCAGGGTCTTTCATCGTAGCGATGGCGCCGCCGATGATGGGGAGTCCGAGCGAGCCGGACAGTACCGAGCCGCCGATGACGACTTGGCTGAACAAGTTCGAACCCATGCCGCCTGACCTGACATAAACGTTATTGAGAAGGACTTGGTCGGTCGAGTAGGCGGCGGGAGTTTCGATCATGTCCTCGTCGGCGCGAGCCGTGACAGCGAGGGACGAAATCAGCAAAGCGGACAGGGTCAGGAAGGCCGAGCTTTTCCGGAACATGAGTACTCCTTGCAAGGGGGGTTAAGCAGACGGCTCGCAAGTAGCACAAACGTCGAAGCCCCACGAGGCGATTTGCCAGGTGGGGCTTCGAACTTTGGTCTGTCGTGATTTCCGGAGTCTGAAAGCTCCGGCATTTCAGGGGTCAGGGTGGGTTCTTACGGTATCGGCCTCGCGCCGGAACCCCCAGAGGCCCTACGACCCATTCGAGAGGACTCAAATTGTACGATCCTTCTTTTGCTGCCGCGGCCCTCCTGATCGGGAAGGTGTCCGGCAGTCCGCAGGCGCCGTCGGCGTCGATACGGCTTAGCCCGCGCAATCAACACTTCGGAGGGCCGGTCTCGGGCCATTCAAGAACTGCCCGTTTCCAATACGGCGCACTTTCGTTCGGTCGCATCGGTTTCATGCGTACGTGCTCCTTACTTAATCAGGCTATCGGTCGCTTTGACGCGGCGCAATAAGCAAGGTTTAGACAGGCCGGCGTCTAACTTTTTCTTGAGTAAGAATGGGTACTTGAGACCCCCTGCGACCAAGCTTTGGCCGCTAACGGCTAGAGTTCAAAGCCCTCCAGGGTTTTCATTTCATGACTCGCAGGGCTAGGCTGGCGGATCGATGTTTACTGAAATCCTGAAAAAGCGCTTAGGTCTTGAGGGGTTCCGTCCCCATCAGGAACCTATTTGTCAGGCGCTGGTGGAAGGCCAAGACGCTTTGGTGGTCATGCCCACGGGCGCGGGCAAGAGCCTGTGTTTTCAGGTGCCGGGTCTCGCGCGCGGCGGGACCACTTTGGTCATTAGTCCGCTCGTGGCTTTGATCGAAGATCAGGTGCTGCGGCTGCAATCGAAAGGCATCCGCGCCGACCGCATCCACTCGGGCCGAGGGCGCGATGCTTCGCGCGAGACGTTTCGCGCCTATTTGCGCGGGGAGCTCGAGTTTCTGTTTATCGCGCCTGAACGCCTGGCAGTCAGTGGCTTTGCCGAAATGCTGGTGAAGAATCCGCCGCGTTTGGTGGCAGTCGACGAAGCTCACTGTATCAGCCAATGGGGCCATGATTTCAGGCCCGATTACCGCCTCGTGGGCGAGCGCTTGTCGGGCCTGAGCGGCGTTCCGGTCGTGGCGCTCACCGCGACTGCGACCCCGCAAGTGCAGGACGATATCTGCGAGCGCTTGAAGCTTCGCGAGCCCCAGCGCTTCATTCACGGCTTTCGGCGCGAGAACCTGCAAATCCGCCTAGAAGAGTGTTTGCCTTCAGACCGGCTGGACCGCATCGCTGAAATTCTTTCGGATCGTGAGCGCTTGCCTGCGATTTTGTACGCTCCGACGCGAAAGCGGGCAGAAGAGTTGGCCTTAGGCCTGGGGCGAAAGCTTCGCGTGGCGGCTTACCATGCGGGACTTGTGGCCGACTCACGCGAGCG
>JACCEC013058813.1_pt1 | contig 15977 bp, 4 predicted proteins | sample 7450121 | NCBI WGS metagenome assembly JACCEC01 (sample SAMN15323455, study PRJNA562643) | freshwater metagenome | isolation source: river surface water | place: USA:Blue River Watershed | collected 2017-08-18 | reverse complement strand
TACTCCGGCCGGGCTCACGAGCAACAATTACGCCATCACTTTCACGGACGGTACCCTCACGATCAACCCCCGTACCCTCACCATCCGGGCCAAGGATGATGTGAAGGTGTACGGCACCGCTAAGAATTACGGCACCTCCGTAGCCTTTACGAGCGAGGGGTTGGTCACCGGACAATCCATTGGCTCCGTGACAATCTCAGCCAGCGGGGGAGCGACGGCGGCCTCAGCGGTGGGTTCCTACGACCTTATCCCGAGCGCCGCGAGCGGCGGCACGTTCCTGGCGTCGAATTACGACATCACTTACGAGAAGGGCACGCTGACCGTATCGTCCTTCACGGTTACCGGCAGCTTTGTTGTGGCGAACAAGACTTACGATGGCAGCACGTCCGCCACGGTCACAAGCCGGAGCCTCACCGGCGTGCGGAGTGGGGATGTGGTGGAGCTTACGGGCGGCACCGCCGTCTTCCAGACATCCGAGGTCGGGAGTGGTAAGCGGGTTGACCTCACCGGAGCGACACTGACCGGTGCGAACGCCGGAAATTATGAGCTGTCTGCCGTGAATCCCTCGTCAGCCAATATCACGTCCAAGGAGCTAACCGTTGGCGGGCTTTCGGCCTCCAACCGGACCTACGATGGCACGACGGCGGCGACTGTGACGGGCACACCGGTTCTGCAGGGCAAGGTCGCCGGCGACGACGTCAACCTTACCGGCACTCCGGTCGGCACCTTCGCCGCGGCGGCTGCGGGAAGCGCCAAGGCGGTCGCGGTTTCCGGTCTCAGCCTGAGCGGGGCGGCGGCGGGAAATTACTCTCTTACTCTGCCCGGTCTTTCCGCAGATGTCGCGAAGGCTGACCAGACGGTGACGATCGTGTCCGTCCTCAAGCGCGCGGCCACGGATCCTGATTTCACCATCGATGTCGCCGCGTCCTCCAAGCTCACGAACTTCACTTACACGAGCTCGGCGCCCACGGTCGCGACGATCTCGGCGGCGGGTGTGGTCGATCTGATCGGTCAAGGATCTACGACGATAACGGTCACTCAGCCGGGAGATGCGAATTTCAATCCTGCTTCAGTGACCGGCACCCTCTCGGTCGTTACCTCCGGCCAGACCCTGCTCTGGGACGCTACCGTGTTGAACGGTAAGAAGTACGGGGACGGCCCGATCACATTGAGTGCGACTGCGAGCAGCAACCTGCCTGTCACCTTCACCAGTTCGAATCCGGCGGTCGCCTCGATCAGCGGAAATACCCTCACGATCAACGGGGCCGGCTCCGCCGACATCATCGCGGCGCAGCTTGGCAACGATTCCTTCGGCGCGGCTGAGAGGAAGGTCACGATGACGGTGGCGAAGGCCCCGGCTTCGGTGACGCTCTCCGCGCTGGCCGCCACCTACGACGGCTCTCCCAAGGTTGTCACCGCCGTGACCAGTCCCACTGCCGGGCTAAAGGTGAATATTCTCTATGGTGCGGCCCCCGGGAGCTCAACGGCCCCGACCAATGCCGGGTCCTACGCGATTTCGGCGACCATCGATGAGAATAATTTCTCGGGCGGAGATTCGTCGAAGACCCTCGTGATCGCCAAGGCTGGGCAGACCATCTCTTCACTTGGCGCCTCGGCCACAAAATCCGTGGCTGACGCTCCTTTCGCCTTGAGCGCCGTTGCTTCGTCCGGCCTGCCGGTATCGTACTCCAGTTCCAATCCGCTGGTCGCCTCCGTTGTGGGTAATACCGTCACCCCTCGCGCGGCCGGAACCGTGACGATCACGGCGCGTCAGGCGGGTAATGAGAACTACAACGCGGCCGCCGACGTCACTCAGACGCTGGTTGTCGAGCCGCTGCCGCCCGACTTCTCCATCCCGGCTACTTCCGCGGAGGCGATTCAAGGCAGTTCCTTCCTTTTCGGGCCGGTTTCGCTGAATCCGCTGTCGGCGCCGGCCACCTTCAGCGCCTCGGGGAATCTCCCGGCTGGTCTCAAAATTGACAGTGCCAGCGGTAACATCAGCGGGGTACCTACCTCCAGCAGTGGAACTCCGGTCGCGGTCACGATCACCGCGACGAATTCGAAGACGAGCACATCCAAGAACGTCAGTATTCTCGTCAAGCCGCCGGCGCCGGTGATCACTTCGGCGGCCGCCTATGTGGCCACCGCGGGAACGCTCTTCAAATACCAGACCTTGGTCACGCCCTCCACCGGGGTGAACTATTCCATCAGCCCCTCCTCTCCGCCGGCTGGCTGGAGCAGTCTCAGCATTTCCGGCACGGGAGAGCTTTCGGGTACGGCCTTGGTGGGAGGCACGTTTGTCATCACCATAACCGCGACCAACGCGACCGGCTCGGCCAGTCTCCCTCTCGTTGTGACGGTGAATCTGCCCGCGGACGCGCCCTCTTATTCCGGCGTTACGAACCCCTCCGGTACGGCGGGAACCTCCTTCTCATTCACGCCCAACTTCGGAACGAGTGTCCAAACCACAACCTATGCGCTTACCGGAGCCCTGCCGACCGGTTTGAGTTTCAACTCATCGACCGGGGTGATCTCTGGCACCACGCAGGTTGCGGGAACCTTTCCCATTTCGATCACCGCCACGCGGGGCGGGCTATCGGCGACCGCTAACCTCTCCCTGGTCATCAATCCGCCGGCCAATGCTCCGATCGCGATTGTGAACGGAGGAAACGTCCGCACCGCGACCGTTGGCACCGCGTTTTCCGTCACGGTCACGGGCGATCCGCTTCCGACCGGATTCACGATCGACGAAACCGCTCTCGCGAACGCCGGGTTGTCGGCGACCGACCTTACCTCAGCGACTGCAACGATCTCCGGTACGCCGATAAAAGTGGGTACGTTTTCCATTCCGATCGTGGCGCGGAATCTGGCGGGCAGCGGCCCGGCCACCAATCTGGTGCTGACCGTCAATCCTCATCCGGAAGCTCCCCAGGTCGTGAGTACCCCGTCGGTGACCGCCCGGGTCGGTGTGCCACTTACGCCCTTTGTCCTTGCCGCGAAATCCGCCGGTTCCGACATCGTGCCCCCCGCGGTCACGTTCGCGATGCTCGGAAACCTTCCCGCAGGACTCGGTTTCGACGGATCGACCGGTGTCATCTCGGGGCAGCCGGCTTCCGGAACCGCGGGTGAATACAAGGTTGTGTTTTCCGCCACCAAGGTGGGGACGCTGGGGGCCACCGGCCTCGGGCTTGAAGTTACCCTCAACGTTCTTCCCCCGCTTACCGTTCCTGAAATCACGAGCAACGGTACTGCGGCCGGACAAGTAGGTCAGTCCTTCAGCTACGCCATCACTGCTACCAACTCGCCGTCGGCGTACACCGCCGCACCGCTGCCCGCCGGACTTTCCCTCAGCGGGGGTGTCATTTCAGGTGTGCCTACCACGGCCACTGGCTCCACGCCCCTCAGCGTTACGCTCGCCGCCAGCAACGGTGATGGGGCCGGTAATCCTAAGTCGTTGTTGATTTCAATCGCGCCCGCGCCGGCCACGCCGGTGGTCACGAGTGCGCTTTCCGCCACGGGGCGGGCTGGATCGCCTTTCAGCTACAAGATCGACGCCAGCGAGTCTCCGACCTCGTATGTGGCGCTAAACCTGCCCGGTGGTCTCGCGGTCAACGTGGGCACTGGCCAGATTTCCGGTTCGCCCACTCAGGCTGGAACTTTCGTGGCCACGATCCGAGCGGCCAACGCCGCGGGTCTTGGCGCCGCGGAGTCCCTGTCGATTTCAATCAGTGCCGCGCCCAGCGCTCCGGTAATTTCGAGCGCACCGACCGCAACGGGTGAAGTGGGTGTTCAAACTAGCTACCAGATTACGGCGACACCCGCGGCTTCCAGCTACGCTGTTTCCGGCGCGATGCCTCCCGGCCTCACGCTCAACTCCACCACTGGTCTGATCAAGGGCGGCCCCACGTTAGCGGGAACCTTCACGATTGGAGTGACGGCCACGGGTGAGGGCGGCACGAGTCTGCCCCAGAGCGTGACGTTCACGATCAAGCCCTCCGCACTGGCCCCGTTGATCACCAGCCCTGGAACCGCGACGGGCAATGTCGGCTCATCGTTCTCCTATCAGATCGACGCCACGAATCCTCCGTTCGTCACGCGAGACGCGGTGAACCTGCCCCCGGGCTTGGTGGTGAATCCTTTCACGGGTCAGATCACGGGCACGCCAACCGCAGTCGGCACCACCGTGGCGAGCCTTGTTGCGACCAACGGCGTCGGTGCCGGTCCGGCCCGCGATCTCACGATCGTGATCGGCCCGTCGCTTTCCTCCCCCGTAATCTCCGGAGCCATGTCGGTGTCCGGACAGGTCGGGGTTTCCTTCAGTTATGGCATCACGGCCAGCGGGACGCCAACCTCCTACGAGCTCACCGGCGCGCCCGTCTGGATGCTCCTCAACACAGCCACGGGAGTTATCACCGGCACACCGACCGCTCCGGGCAGCTTTGCAGTTTCAGCTGTCGCGCGGAATGCGGCGGGTGTCAGCGCTCCGTTCCCGATGACGGTCAACGTTGCTCCAGCGGCGAACACCCCGGTCATCACCAGTTCCCAGACTGCTTCAGGAACTGTCGGAGTGCCTTTCGTCAAATACACCATCGCTTCCAATCCCCAAGCGACGTCCTACTTGGCCACAGGCCTTCCCTCGGGGCTTTCGTTGAATGGAACACTCGGTGAAATCACCGGCACCCCCACGGCTTCCGGCACTTTCCCAGTATCCATCTTTGGTACCAACTCGAACGGGCAGGGTGCCACCGTGAAAGTAACGATCACCATCTCCCCCAGCATCACCTTCGGAAACTGAGATTCCAGACTTCCAGCCTTCCCATGAATTTCCGATTTTTCTCGCTGCTTCAGGCGGTGTTCGTTTTCGCGTTCGCCGCCGCGATATCCTCCCCGGTCTCTGCCCAGTCGGTGATCAACGCCCCCTCGGGTAAGGTGGGCGTCGCCTACACCTCCTATAAGATCAACTCGTCGGCTTCCGGAACCGTCGTTTACACCGCGACCGGCCTGCCGCCCGGCTTGGGTGTCAGTTCCTCGCAGGGAACGATCTCAGGCACACCTACGACTTCCGGGACTTACACGGGTACGGTCTCGATTACCGATTCCAGCGGTTTCGTGAATTCGGCGACGATCGTGATTCCGATCGCCGCCGCCGAAGGCACGCCTTCCATCTCCAGTGCGACGACGGCCTCCGGGACTGTGGGCTCCGCCTTCAGTACGTACTCGGTGACGGCTTCGGTGCCTTCAGGGGCTAATCCCGTCACAAGCTTCAACATTGGAACGCTGCCACCCGGTCTTTTTGTGGGCGGGACCGCGACCGCGCCGACTATCACCGGCACGCCGACCGCTTCAGGCTCCTATTCGGTCGCCCTCAGCGCCAACAGCGCCTCCGGCACGGGCGCGACCAGCACGCTGACGATCACGATCGCTCCGGCGCTCACTGCCCCGGTGATCAGCGGTAGCAATGCCCAAACCGTCGCGATCAACGGCTCCTTCAACTATACGATCACCGCGAGCAACAGCCCGGCTTCTTACGAAGCTTCCGGTTTGCCGGTGGGGCTTTCCTTGAACTCTGCCACGGGTCAGATCAGCGGAACGGCGTCGGCGCCGGGAGTTTATCCCGTTACGATTCGGGCTTACAATGCCTCCGGGGCCGGCGCGCCGTTCACTCTGACGATCACGGTCGGTTCCCTGCCGGTGATTTCAAGTGCGACGATTGCCTCGGTGAACGTTGGGATGCCATTCTCCTACGCGATCACCTCCTCGCCGGCGGCGACCAGTTATAACATTGGCAACCTTCCGGCCGGACTCGTTGCCAATACGAAAGACGGCCTAATTTCGGGGACTCCGTCCGCCGTCGGCACCAGCAATATTTCGATCAGTGCCAACAACGCTACTGGTACGGGAGCGGCCATCTCGCTCGCGCTTACCATCGGCAACGCGCCGGTCGTTAACAGCTCAGCTTCCGCCTCGGGAACGGTCGGAACGGCCTTCACCTACTCCTTGGCAGCCACCAATGATCCTTCTGGCTACACCGTGGGAACCTTGCCGGCTGGTCTGACCTACGATTCCGCCAACAAGCGAATTTCCGGAACCCCGACGGCCGCGGGTACGACTTCAGTCTCGATCTCGGCAAGCAACGCGACAGGCGCGGGTCCCGCTGTGACCGTTGGCTTCACGATTGCCCCGGCTGCTTCCTCCGGCGGCGGAGGGTCTTCTGGCGGTGGCAGTTCCGGTGGTGGGGGAGGATCGGTACCAGCCGTCCCGGCGCCCGTTATCGTCACCAGCCCGGCTGCGCAGGCGGTCATCGAAGGTTCCTCTGTTACCTTGGCGGTCTCCGCCACTGGTTCAGGGCTCAATTTCCAATGGTTCAAGGATGACAAGCTGATCTCCGGCGCACAGTCTGCCTCGTACGTCATCGCCAGTGCTTCGGCCGCGAGCGCCGGATCCTACTACGTCTACGTTTCCAACTCAGGCGGTGGCGTGAACAGCGCGAAGGCGGCGGTGACCGTTAACCCCGCGCCTCCGGCGGGACCGACCATCACCTCTCAACCGGTTTCGGCTACCGCAGCCTTGGGTGGTTCCGCCACGTTCTCCGTGTCGGCCTCGGGTCCTGGCCCCTTCACCTACCAGTGGCGCAAGGATGGCGCGGCGATCGCCGGTGCGACGTCCGCGACTCTCGCTCTTAACGGTCTCGTCGCCGGCCAAGCTGGAAACTACTCGGTCGTCGTGACCAACGCCGGCGGCAGCGTCACGTCCGACGCTGCTGTCCTCACCGTGGGCGCTCCCTCCGTGTCCGGCACCTACTTCGGTTCCTTCGGCGGCAGCGCCGGTTCCTTCGGCCTCCTGGTGCGCGCCGATCGCACGGCGGTGTTCCTCGGCTACGTCACCGGCTCCAAGGTCGTGCTCCTCGGCAAGGATTTCACCGTGAGTTCCTCGGGTAGCTTCACGTTCTCCCAGAAGCTCGCATCGTCGACTGCGTCAGATGGCGAGTTCCCGCGGGCTGCAGCCGACGTCGACGTAGCCGTCGCGGGTGTGATTGCGGCGGACGGGACGGTTTCCGGCTCCGTTTCATCGCTCAACCTCTCATTCTCCGCTCCAGCGGGTGCCACGTCCGGATCCACCTCCGCCGTCGCCGGCTTTTATCAGGCGGGTTCAGCGGGCAACTCGGCGCAGAATCTCACGCTGGTTGGACCCGCGGGGGATGCGCTGGTCGTGAACATCGGCTCCGCTGGCGTCGATGGCGGGCGCGGCACGGTCGCCGCCGATGGCAAGATTTCCGTTACCACCGCGGCGAACGTCAGCGTTTCCGGCAGCGTTTCCCAGGGCGCCATTACCCTGACTTCGGGATCCACCACCTATGCTGGCTCGTTTGATTCTCGGAACGAGCGCCTGCTCAATGTCTCCACCCGCAGCCTGACCGGCGCGGGAGGAGACGCCCTGATCGCCGGTTTCGTGCTCACGGGCAGCGAGCCCAAGCCGGTCCTGATTCGGGGCATTGGGCCCACGTTATCGGCCTTTGGCGTGGGTGGTGCCCTTCCAGCCGTGCGCTTAGAGGTCTTCCGTGGACAAGCCTCGATCGCCTCTGGTACCGACTGGGGTTCCGCGACCAATAATCCGACCGAGGTAGCCGCGGTCGCCGCACGTGTCGGTGCGTTCGCTCTGCAGGCCAACAGCCGCGATGCCGCCATGGTTCTGAATCTGGCTCCAGGAGCTTACTCGGCAGTTGTAACCGGCCAATCTGGTGCCGCCGGCGTGGCCCTGGTGGAGGTCTACGATGCCACCGCTGGCTCCATTCCACCGGCGCAGCGCGTGGTTAATATCGCGACACGGTCGACGGCTGGCGCGGGCGATAACTCACTCATTGCCGGCTTTTATGTGAGCGGGGCCGCTCCTAAACGCGTCCTGATCCGTGGCATTGGACCAGCGCTCACCCAGTTCGGGGTCTCCGGTGCGCTGGCGCGTCCGCAACTGACGGTTGCGGCTGGCGCCACCGTGCTCGCGCAGAACGCTGGACTCACTGCCTCAGCCGACACTGCCGCGATTCTCGCCGCTGCGTCGCAGGTCGGGGCCTTCGCTCTGCCGGCCAACGCTGCCGACGCCGCCATCCTCATCAACCTTGCGCCTGGTGCCTACACGGCCCAGGTCTCAGGTTTGGGGGGGACGACTGGTGTCGCGTTGGTCGAGGTCTACGAGGTTCCCTGATTAAGCTCCGGCTGCTCCGACTTCGCTGGAGAAACCAGGCGAGTTGTCCTTGGCGTCGCGTCTGGTTTTTACCCAACCCAGACCCGCGCGTTGCGGAAGAGGCGCATCCAGGGGCTGTCCTCGCCCCAGCTACCCGGGGTCCAGCTCATGCACGCGGATCGGAACACTCGTTCCGGGTGCGGCATCATGATTGTCGCGCGGCCCGAGGGGGTCGTGAGCGCCGTGAGGCCGAAGGGTGAGCCGTTTGGGTTGAGCGGGTAGGCCATCGTGGTGCGGTGGTGGTTGTCCACGAAGCGCGCCGCCACGAGGCCCGACTCGTTCAGGCGCCGTGCCGCCTCCGCGTCGGCGAACTCCGCCCGGCCCTCGCCGTGCGCCACCGCGATCGGGATGACCGAGCCTTCCATGCCGGCGAACAGCACGCTGGGGCTGCGTTCGACCCGCACCGACACGTACCGCGCCTCGTAACGTTCGCTCTCGTTCTGGACGAACCGCGGCCATGACTCCGCCCCGGGGATGATCGAGCGCAGGTTGCTCATCATTTGACAGCCGTTGCACACGCCGAGCGCGAAGGTATCGGGCCGCGCGAAGAACGTCGCGAACTCCGCCCGCGCCCGTTCGTTGAAAAGGATGCTCTTCGCCCAGCCTTCGCCGGCGCCGAGCACGTCGCCGTAGCTGAAGCCGCCGCAGGCCGCGAGGCCGCGGAAGTCCCGCAGGTCCACGCGGCCGGAGAGGATGTCCGACATGTGCACATCCACGCAGCGGAACCCCGCCCGGTGGAACGCCGCCGCCATCTCCACTTCGCCGTTCACGCCCTGCTCGCGCAGGATCGCCATCGGCGGGCGCCCGGCGAGGTCGCGGCCCACGTCGACCGAGAATCCGATCCGCGGCGTGAGGCCCGGATCAGCGCGGTCTACCCGCAGCTGGTGCTCCTGCTCGGCGCAGGCCGGGTTGTCGCGGAGGGTGGCGATCCGCCGTGTGACATCGGACCAGACCGCGCGCAGCTCGAAGATGTCCTCGTCGAGGACCGATCGCCCGCCCTGCCGCGCGATCAGCCGGTGCGACGGGTTCAGCGAGCCGAGGCGGGAAACGATCGCCTCGATGCCCCGCGCGCGGAACGCCGCCAGCGCCGCGGCTTCATCCGCGGCGTGTACCTGCAGCACCGCGCCGAGCTCCTCGGCGAACAGGGCGGCGAATGCGTCGCCCGCGGGCAGTTCGAGGGTCACGCCGGTGTGGCCGGCGAAGGCCATCTCCGCGACGGTGGCGAGTAGGCCGCCGTCGGAGCGGTCATGGTAGGCGAGCAACCGGCCCGCCGCGCCCAATTCCTGGATCGCGTCCCAGAAGCCGCGGAGGTCGGCCGCGGAATCGACGTCGGGCGGGCTGTCGCCGAGCTGCGAGTACACCTGCGCGAGGATGGAGCCGCCGAGACGGTTGCGGCCGCGGCCGAGGTCGACGAGCAGCAGCACGGAGTCCGGCTCCGCGCGCAGTTGCGGCGTGAGGGTGAGGCGCACGTCGGTCACCGGCGCGAAGGCGGAGACGATGAGTGAGACGGGCGCGGTCATGCGCCGCGTGGCGCCGCCTTCCTGCCAGACGGTCGACATGCTCATCGAGTCCTTGCCCACCGGGATCGTGATCCCGAGCGCGGGGCAGAGCTCCATGCCGACGGCCTGCACGGCGGCGAACAGGTCGGCGCCTTCGCCGGCGACGGCCGGCGCGGCCATCCAGTTGGCGCTGAGATTGACGCGTCCGATGGCGCCGACCTGCGCGGCGGCGAGGTTGGTGAGCGCCTCGCCGACCGCGAGGCGGGCCGAGGCGGCGGCGTCGTTGAGCGCGACCGGAGTGCGTTCACCCATCGCCATGGCCTCGCCCGTGGTGACGTCGAAGGTCGCGGCGGTGACTCCGCAGTCGGCAACCGGCACCTGCCACGGCCCGACCATCTGGTCGCGGGCGATGAGCCCGCCGAGGGTGCGGTCGCCGATGGAGATGAGGAAGGTCTTGTCGGCCACGGCGGGGTGGGCGAGGACGCGCCGGGCGGCTTCGGCCAGAGTGGCCGCGGTCGGGAGGGAAAGCGCCCGGCGCGGGCGCGGGACGGAGACTTCCTTCCGATGCATCCGCGGCGGCTTCCCGAGCAGCACCTCGAGCGGCAAGTCGATCGGCGTGTTGCCGAAGTGCGGGTCGGCCAGCACCAGACGGCGCTCGTCGGTGGCCTCGCCCACGACGGCGTACGGGCAGCGTTCGCGCTCGCAGAGGGCGGCGAACTCCGCGAGGCGGGCCGCCGGGATGGCGAGCACGTAGCGCTCCTGCGACTCGTTGCACCAGATCTCGAGGGGCGACATGCCCGGCTCGTCGCTGGGCAACGCGCGCAGGTTGAAACGCCCGCCGCGGCCGCCGTCGTTGACCAATTCGGGCAGGGCGTTGGAGACGCCGCCCGCGCCGACGTCGTGGATGAAGGAGATGGGGTTCTCATCACCGAGCGCCCAGCAGCGGTCGATCACCTCCTGGCAACGGCGCTCCATCTCGGCGTTGTCGCGCTGCACACTGGCGAAATCGAGGTCCTCGCTGCCGTGGCCACTCGCGACGGAGCTGGCGGCGCCGCCGCCCAGGCCGATCAGCATCGCCGGCCCGCCGAGCACGACCAGCTTGTCGCCCGGCGTGATGGCGCCCTTGCGCACGTGCCCGTCGCGGATGTTGCCGAGGCCGCCCGCGAGCATGATGGGCTTGTGGTAGCCGCGCAGTTCGGGACCGGAAGCTCCCGGCACCTCCGCCTCGAACGTGCGGAAGTAGCCGTTGATCGCGGGCCGGCCGAACTCGTTGTTGAAGGCCGCGCCGCCCAGCGGGCCCTCGATCATGATGTCGAGCGCCGACACGATGCGGCCGGGTTTCCCGTGGTCCTTTTCCCAAGGCTGCACGGCGCCGGGAAGCCGTAGGTTGGAGACCGTGAAACCCACGAGGCCCGCCTTGGGTTTGCCGCCGCGGCCAGTGGCGCCCTCGTCGCGGATCTCGCCGCCCGAACCCGTGGCGGCACCGGGGAAGGGCGAGATGGCCGTGGGATGGTTGTGGGTCTCAACCTTGCAGAGCAGGTGGATGTCCTCGGTCGAGGATGTATACTCGTTCGTGCGCGGGTCCGCGAAGAAGCGTCCTCCCCGCGAGCCGGCGATCACGGCGGCGTTGTCCTTGTAAGCCGAAAGGATCCCGTCGCTGTGCCGCTCATGGGTGTGGCGGATCATCTGGAACAGCGACCTCTCCCGCGCCCGGCCGTCGATCTCCCACGTGGCGTTGAAGATCTTGTGGCGGCAATGCTCGGAGTTGGCCTGCGCGAACATCATCAGCTCGATGTCATTCGGGTCGCGGCCGAGCGCCTGGAAGGCCTTCAGCAGGTAGTCGATCTCGTCCTCGGCCAGCGCGAGCCCGAGTGTGCGGTTGGCCTCCTCCAGCGCCGGCCGGCCGCGCGCGAGCACGGGCACCGACGTCAGCGGCCGGGGTTCGGCGTGGCGGAACAGCGCGGCGCAGGAAGCCAGGTTGGGAAGCACCGCCTGCGTCATGCGGTCGTGCAGCCTCGCGTCGATCGCCGTGAGGTGCGGCGCGGGGTCGGCCCCGCCGAGGTCGAGTGTGAACTGAATGACGCGCTCGATTCGCCGCACCGCGCGCAGGCCGCAGTTGCGGGCGATGTCGGTGGCCTTGGACGACCACGGCGAGAGGGTGCCGGGGCGCGGGGCGACGACGCGTTCCACACCGGAAACGTCGGCCGCCGTCCGGCGCGGGCCGTAGGTGAGCAGTTGCTCGAGCACCGCGCGGGAGGGAGCGTCGAGGTCCCCCTCGGTCTCGGCCACGTGCACGAAGCTCGCACTCAGATCGCGGACCGGCACGCCGGCGTTCGCGAGGTCCTGCCGCAGCTTCTGGAGCCGGAATGTCGAGAGGGCGGGGGAGCCGCGGAGGATCAGCATGGTCGGGACGCCGACGTTCAAGGACCCCCGCGGCGCGGTCAAGGCGACCGAAGTGCGCGCCGTTCGCGGCGGAGTTACCGCGATTTGGAGAAAGCCGTTGACGGTGGCGTGGGGCTTGCCGAGATGAGCGGCGATTGACGACGCCTCCCGCCAACGCCGCCAACACCCGCCCCGCCCTCCGGCGGTCCCGGCCGGCGCGCCGCGCGGCCCATCGTTCCGGCACCCATGTCTGATCGGATCACCCACGAGTGCGGCGTCGCGCTGGTGCGGCTGCTGAAGCCGCTTTCCTATTACCAGGAGAAGTACGGCACGCCGCTCTGGGGGTTCACGAAGCTGTTCCTCCTGATGGAGAAGCAGCACAACCGCGGGCAGGACGGCGCGGGCGTGGCCTGCGTGAAACTCGATACGCCAGCCGGCGCACCCTTCATGTTCCGTGAGCGGAACATCGAGTCCAATCCCTTGGACCGTATCTTCCGCACGCTGCTCACGCAGTACAACGAACACGTCGCCTCGGGAACGATCCATCCCGAGTTCGCCGATACGGTGAAGCGTAACTTCGACTTCGGCGGCGAGCTGCTCATGGGGCACCTCCGCTACGGCACCAGCGGCGGTTACAGCCTCTCGTCCTGCCACCCTTTCTTCCGGCGCAGCCCATGGCCCACGCGCAACCTCGCGCTCTGCGGCAACTTCAACCTCACCAACACCGAGGAGCTTAATAACTCGCTCATCGCGATGGGGCAGCACCCCATCTTCGCGACCGACACGCAGGCGATCCTTGAGAAGATCGGGTTCTTCCTGGATGAGGAGCACGAGGACATCTACCGCTTCCTCCGCAAGCGCGACGTCGCCGGCGAGGACCTTTCTCGGCGCATCAGCGAGGATCTCGACGTCGCCCGCGTCATCACCCGCGCTTCGCAGCGCTGGGACGGCGGCTACGTCCTCTGCGGCCTGATCGGCAACGGCGACGCGTTCGTGGCTCGCGACCCCTCGGGGATCAGGCCCTGCTTCTATCATCAGGATGACGAGGTCGTGGCCTTCGCGTCGGAGCGCGCCCCGCTGATGACGGTCTTCGACCTCGGGCTCGAGTCGGTGAAGGAGCTCAACCCCGGCCACGTGGCGGTCATCAAGCGCCGCGGCGAGGTCAGCGAGGTGCCCTTCACCGCGCCCATGCCGCGGTCCTCGTGTTCCTTCGAGCGCATCTACTTCTCCCGCGGCAACGACATCGACATCTACCGCGAGCGGCAGGCGCTCGGCGGCCAGCTCGCCGCCCCGGTGCTGCGCCTCGTCGGGCATGACTGGGACAACACCGTCTTCAGCTTCATTCCGAACACCTCCGAGACCGCGTTCTACGGCCTGATGTCGGCGCTGCGCGCCATCCGTCGCGACGAGGTCAAAGCGGCCATTCTGCGCGCCTCCGCCGAGGGCCGGCTCACCGAGGCGCTGCTCGACGATCTGATCCTGCGCAATTGGCCCCGCGGGGAGAAGGTCGTCAGCAAAGACATCAAGATCCGCACCTTCATCGGACAGGAGGGCCTGCGGAACCACCTCGCGAGCCACGTCTACGACATCACCTACGGCTCGGTGCGGCCGGGGCAGGACAACCTGGTCGTCGTCGACGACTCCATCGTGCGCGGCACGACGCTGCGCCGCTCGATCCTGCGGATCCTCGCGCGGCTCAACCCCAAACGCATCGTCATCGCCTCGACCGCCCCGCAGATCCGTTACCCCGATTGCTACGGCATCGACATGTCGGAGCTGGGGAAGTTCATCGCCTTCGAGGCGGCGGTGTCGCTGCTCCACGAACGTGGTGCAACCCGGCTGCTCGACGAGGTGTACGAGCAGTGCCGCGACGAAGTGAAGCGCGGCGGCTCCCAGAACCACGTGCGCCGGATCTACGAACCGTTCACTCCGGAGGAGATTTCCCGGCGGATCGTCCAACTCGTGCGGCCCAAGCAGCTCGATTGGCAGGGCGAGGTGGAGATCCTCTTCCAGACGGTCGAAAGCCTGCACGCCGCCGTGCCGGACCACCGAGGCGACTGGTACTTCACCGGCAAGTACCCGACCCCGGGCGGCTACCGCGTCGCGAACCAGGCCTACGTGAATTATTACGAGAAGAGCGAGGGGCGCTCCTACTAGGCGCGCCATCGCGTCCCGCATCCTTTCCCGGCGCGTTTCCGATGAGCCTTTCCTACGAGCAATCCGGCGTACGTTACGACCAGCTCGACGCCTTCAAGCGCGCCTGCCAGCGCGCGGCGCGCACGACGGCGGGCCTTTTGGCCTCGCACGGTTACTCCGAGCCCGCCGCCACGCGCGGGGAAAGCGCGTACCTCATCGAGGCGGCGGACCATTACCTTGCTCAGGTCGAGGAGGGTCTTGGGACCAAGAACCTCGTCGCCGACGCGGTGCAGGCCTCGACGGGGCGCACGTGGTACCGGGAGGTCGCGATCGACACGGTGGCGACCATCGTGAACGACCTCGTCACCTGCGGCGCCTTGCCCGTTTCGGTGGCGATGCACGCGGCGGTGGGGGACTCGGGCTGGTTCGCCGATCGCGCGCGCGCGGAGGCGCTGGTGGACGGTTTCGCGGAAGGTTGCCGGCTGGCGGGCGCGGTCTGGGGCGGCGGTGAGACACCGACGCTCGGCGGGATCGTCGAGCCGGGAGCGATCGTGCTGGCGGGGTCGGCCGTCGGCCGGATCTCGCCGAAGCACCTGCGGATCACCGGGGACGTGCGCGAGGGCGACTCCATCATCTTCCTGGCCAGCTCAGGGGTGCAGACCAACGGACTTTCCCTCTGCCGCAAGATGGCCGGGCTGCTGCCCGGGGGATACCAGACTCCCATCGGGCACGGGGATCCGCGCGCGTTCGGCGAGGCGCTGCTGGCGCCTTCGGTGATCTACGTCGCGTTCGTGCGCGAGTGCCAGCGCCGCGGGCTGAAGCTGAACTACGTCGCCCACGTCACGGGCCACGGTTGGCGCAAGCTGATGCGGCTCGAGGAGCCGTTTGTGTACGAGATCACTTCGCCGCGCGCGGTGCCGGCGCTGTTCCAGTTCATCATGGAGGCCGGTCCGGTTGAGCAGCGCGAGGCGTTCGCCACGTTTAACATGGGCGTGGGCTTCGCGGCCTACGTCGCGCCGGAACTCGCGCCCGCCGTCATCGAGGCGGCGCGGGTGACGGGCTACGACGCGTGGCTGGCCGGCAAGGTGCGCCGTGAAGGCGCCCGCAAGGCCGTCGTCGTTCCCTCGCTCGATCTCACGTTCGAGGGCGACACCCTGCAGGTGCGCTGATTTCTGGGAGGAGAGAGGCGAGAGGCGAGAGGGGAGAGGGGAGAGGCTAAAGGCGAGGGGCGTAAGGCGAGGGATTTCCGAGAAGTGGTCCCCCGATGTGGACGAGGTATCCTGCCTCGTGCCTCGTTCGAGCTCGTCGTGATGTGGCTGCGGCTGTAGCCGCGGAGGATTCACGAAGATGAGTCGAACGATTCCTCCGCGGAAGCAGCGAAGGTTAGGCGTGAAATCTCCGCGGGAGCACCCGCAGCCACAGGGATCGGGTTTCGGATGGCTGGCTCCTTCGGAAGAAAGATGAGAAAGGCATTCGATGTGGCTGCGGCTGTAGCCGCGGAAGATTCACGAAGGTAAGTCGAACGATTCCTCCGCCGAAGCAGCCGAAGGTTAGGCGTGAAATCTCCGCGGGAGCACCCGCAGCCACAAGGATCGGGTTTCGGATGGCTGGCTCCTTCGGAAGAAGTATGAGAAAGGCATTCGATGTGGCTGCGGCTGTAGCCGCGGAAGATCCCCGCGGCTGCCTCCGCCGCAAATAGTGCCACTCCATTGGCAAGGGCTG